>Ga0181529_10003013_pt1 | contig 19644 bp, 18 predicted proteins | sample PEATcosm2014_Bin_36_FD_119763 | JGI IMG/M metagenome (GOLD analysis project Ga0181529, IMG submission 119763) | Peatland microbial communities from MTU Mesocosm Facility, Houghton, MI, USA - PEATcosm2014_Bin10_30_metaG | ecosystem: Environmental > Terrestrial > Soil > Wetlands > Peat | place... | reverse complement strand
TTCAACGCGAGCGCCGCGCGGTCGCCCTGCGCCGTCTCTATGACAAGCACCTCCTGGCTGACGGCGTTGCGCAACCCAAGGATCTTGACGATGCCGTCGCCGACCTCGATGATGCGGCCCACCTCCTGCCACTCGGGCTTCTCTTTATATCCTTCGATATCCTTTTTAAGTTTTTCGATTATTTCGTATGACATATATATGTGTTAGTTTCTGTCATTCCGAGTTCTTACGATCTTGGAATGACAGCAACGATGCTAAACGCTCCCCAACACGCGATTCAATTTTGTTTTAAGCGACCCGTCGAACTGCAGCTCGTCGTTGAGGGTGATCTTGATCCCCGCAACGAGCTCCGGATCGATCCGTTCCTCCACCACATCCCCCGCCTTTACGAACTGCTGCATCGTCCTCTTTTGTGGGCCGGTCAATTCCCTCGCGGAAGCGATCGTGACCTTTTGCACGCCGCTCTTTCCCCGCGCGAACCGCGACGCCTCTTCCAATATCTTTTTAAGATGGCCTTCGTCGCCATTCTTTTTTACCAGTGCGAGAAAATTCTTCGCGAGCGCGTCCTCTTCCGCCTTGGACCCCGTAAAGGTGGTGAGTACCTCTACGAGCGCTTTGGCATATATGTGCGGTGCATACTTCATGCCGATTGTCGCTTCGCTTCACCGACCGCTTTTGCGATCAAGGCGTCATCGATAGTTTCGGGTGCGAGCTCGACCGTCTTGACGATGGCAGCGCGCACGAGCACTGCCGCTTCCTTTTCCATTGCGCGGCGCGATTCTTCCTCCTGCGAGCGCAGCCGTACGGCGGCACTCGCGACGGCTTCATCTTCGTGCCGCTTCGCCTCTGCAAGAAGCTTTGCCTCAAGAACCTTCGCGTCCAGCTCGGTCTTCTTGAGAATTCCCATCGCTTCCGCTTCCGTCTGCTTTATCTTGCCCTTATTCAGCTCGTCGACCTCGTGGAGGCGGCGGTCGGCCTCTTCGGCCTTTACCAATCCCCCTTCGATCTTCTCCTGCCGGTCGTGCAGCAGCTTAAGGAGCGGCTTGTACACAAAGACGCGCAACACGATCAAAAGCAGCGCAAAGTTGACCGCCTGACTGAGCAGGAGCCCTCCGTTGATGCCTAATTGACCTAATAGCTGTTGCATATATGTTTGTGATAAACGCCTTCCCGCAATTACTGCACGATCCGACTATGCGACGAACTTGATGATGAGCGCGATAACGAGCGCATAGATGGCGACTGCCTCCGCGAATGCGATGGCGAGAATGGCCATGGTCTGCACCTTGGACGACGCTTCCGGATTTCTTCCGATCGCTTCGACCGCCTTTGAACCGATCCAGCCGATCGCGAGACCGGGCCCGAGAGATCCGACTCCCATCACGAACGCCGTTGCGATGAGCCGCATGCTGTTAACATCGAATAACATGAATAAATGGTTTTAATTGATTTTTAACGATTATTTCGACCTTGTTCCTCTATTACTGTGTGTTATTCGCGCGTCAATGGCCCGCCTCCTCACCTTCGTGAGGGGTAACCGCCAACGCAACGAATACAAGGGTAAGCATTCCGAAGATGAATGCCTGAATGAACCCGACGAATATTTCCAAAAACATAAATGGCAACGGGACGAGATATGGCACGAGGAGCGCCATGATCGCGAGCAGTACCTCGCCGGCGAACACGTTGCCGAAAAGACGGAACGTGAACGAGATAATTCTAGCAAATTCTGAGATAAGCTCAAGTATGCCCACGAAGAACTTAAGCGGGCTGCTAAAATTGAAAAATACCGAGATGCGCTCTTTGATCCCCATCGCGGCGATGCCGAAGACGTTCACCATCGTGACGGCGATGAGCGCGAGCGCGAGCGTAAAGTTGAGATCACTCGCCGGAGAGCGGAGTAGCGGCACGGCGTCCGTGCCGTGGCCGACCGTGATCGATCCCACCCCCGGCAGAAGCCCGAGCCAGTTGGAACACAGCACAAAGATGAAAATAGTGAAGACGATCGGCAAATATTTCTCAGATGTCTTGCGACTGCCGAGCACTGAATCCATCAAGCCAAGCGCCCCTTCAATGAAAAGCTCGGCGATATTCTGCAGCATTCCCGGGATCATCTTCAGCTTTGCCCGCAACGATATCGAAATGATCGTGAGCAGTACAAGCACGATAAACGCCATCAACATGGCGTTCGTAACGCCGAAGCTCCCGATATAAAAAACATTTTCTGCGGCAAGCGAAATATTCAACATACACCGCAATGATAACAAAATCGCGGGTATTTTACCAGCCAAGCCCTATTACCTACTCCTCCAGGCACTGATTGAACGCATCCACCTCCGCGTCGTACGTGTCGATGGCGGTCTTCGTTTCCGCGGCGAGGTTGTTGTATTGTGCGGCAAGGTTGTTATAATCCTGCACCTGCGCGTTGTACTGTGGCCCGGATTGCGGAGCCATCGCGTCGATGGCCGCTTTGTCGGACTGCAGCTGTGCAGCCATGGCGCCGATCTGGTTTTCGGAAAGGTCGATAGTGGTCTTTAAGTTCGCGTCCGGCGCGGGGCAGTCGGATGCGGGCCGGCCGAACACCTGCACCGCGATCCACGTCTCCTGGCCCTGGAACATGCCTTCGCGCACGGCGACGCCGATCTGCGTGTAGTGCGCATCCAGGATGTTCGCGCGATGGCCGGGGCTATTCATCCACGCCGTGACGACGCCGGCGTCGCCGGCGTACAACCCGAGTGCGAGGTTCTCGCCAAGCGCGAGGTGCGCATATCCCACGCTGGACGCGACCGTGATGGCGCTCCCTCCTGTCGATGGGTTGACGTGCGCAAAATATTGATCGGCAAACATGTCGTCGATGCGGAGCATGGCGATGTCATCGAGCGTGGCGTTCTCCGAAAGCGGCGGCAGGTTACCATTTTCCATGCGCTGCGCGTTCGTCTGCGCGATCACCCCCGCGATCGTGAGCGCGTTCGCTTTTTTGGGCGCCGCCTTCGTAACCTGCTGCAACGGCGACGGCGCGGAAAAATTCTGTGAAAGCCCGCCATTCACTGACGTTCCGACGGAGCTCTCGAATGCGGCAAGATTCCGCAATGGCAGCGAAAGCGATTTTTGGAAATACCATATCGCCGCGCCGGCGATCACCACAACGATGGCGATAATGACCAGCCGCCGTTTTGCTTTCCGCTTGCGCGACGATGCGACCGCATCGTGTGGCGGCGGCAAGGGCGGAGGAGTGTCTTGTGAAGGGATCTCGTTCAAAGCTAGTTCTTCAAATAGCGGCGCACCGCCCAAAAACTGGAGAAACCGCCGATGACCACGCCGAACAGAAGCTCATAAACAAAAAGCAAAAGGACATGCGTATAAAAGTATTGGAAGATGTTCAGGCCCGGGATGAACTCGTTCAGATACGGCGACGTAAAGTAGAGCGCGGGCGCGAAGACGAGGATGCTGATGACGGCGGCGATCAATCCCCACAGCATCCCTTCCACCACGAACGGGCCGCGCACCAGGCTGTTCGATGCACCGACGACGCGCATCACGCCGATCTCCTCGCGGTTGGAATAGATGGCAAGGCGGATCGTGTTGAACATGACGAGTCCCGCCACGAGCGCGAGGAAGATCGTCATAATCCATCCGCCGATCGAAACGTCGCGCACGATCGCCGCCAGGCGGTTGATGACGTCCTGATTCTGCGTATAGCTGATGCTGTCAATATACGAAGCGAGATCGGGCGAGCTTAGGTAATCGTTGATGGCGCCGTACTGGCTCGGATCCTTCGCCTTGATGTTGAGCGATGCCTCGAGCGGATTCGTATCAAGCTCATTGATGGCCTGGCTGACCGTCGGGTCGCTCGCGTGATTCTGCTGGAACGTGGCCAACGCCTGATCCTGCGAGATATAATCCACGCTTGCCACCTGCGACAATCCCTCGAGCGACTGCTGGATGTTCAGGATCTCATCCTCCGACGTGTTGGTATTGAAATAGACGCTGATATCGATCTTATCCTGAATGGCGCTCGCGGCGGCATGCGTGACGACGCCGAAAATGATGAGCCCAAGGAACCCGATCGACGCGAGCGTCATAATGGCGATCGTTGCGGTGGAAAGCCAGCCGTTGCGCCAGAAATTCTTGAACCCGAAATGAAATATACGTGAGATGATGGTAAACATTGGTGTTTCTTTTATTATACGCTGATTGGTTTGACGATATGCTATCCTGCTTTTTTTTACCACCTGTCCGCTGCGTGGTAAGAAAAAGCAGGATAGCATATCGTCAAACCAGTATATACTTTCCTTTTTGCTCGTCGCGGATGAGGCGGCCCTTGTCCAATGTTATCACCCTTCGCTCGAGATTGTTGATGACCTCCTTGTCGTGCGTGGCGAGCACCACCGTGGTACCGAGCTGATTGATCTTCTCGAGCAATTTGATTATCTCGAATGTGTGGAATGGATCCAGGTTTCCCGTCGGCTCGTCGGCGATCACGACCTCCGGACGATGGATCATCGCGCGGGCGATCGCGACGCGCTGTCGCTCGCCGCCGGAAAGCTCATGCGGAAAGTTCTTCGTCTTATCCCCCAGCCCCACCATATCGAGCACCTGCGGCACGAGTTCCGCGATCTCCCGCTGTGGACGACCCGCAACCTCGAGCGCGAACGCCACGTTCTCATACGCGGTCTTTGTGGGAAGCAGGCGAAAATCCTGGAACACGACGCCGATGTGGCGGCGGAAGGCGGGCAACTCGTTGTCCTCCAGTTTATTCACTTCGTACTGCCCAAAAAAAACACGCCCTTTCGACGGCTTTTCCTCCCCGATCAGCAGCTTTATAATAGTGGACTTTCCGGCACCCGAACGGCCGGCGAGAGAAACAAACTCTCCCGGATCAATTTGAAAATTGACGTCCTCAAGCGCGACCCCGTGACCCGTATAATGTTTGGAAACTCCCTGAAAAACAATCACGTATCTAATGATACACTATTTTCCAAAAACTATCATGGTCTTACCCGCTTTTCCAGCTTATTCACACGGAGATCGAGCGCGGCACCATCGGCGCGAGCCCTGCGATCATTGACCGCTATTTCCTTCCGGGTTTCCTTTAGCTCCAAAGAAATCGCGGAAATATCTTTTTCCACGCGTTCGAGCCTGATGTCCATTTTTGAAAACCTTGCATCTACTTGGGCAAACCGTTCATCTATCTGCTTTGTCATCCCCTGGAAACCCTTTTCAACCATGATAGCCAGATCACCGATCGCGGCATCTATTTTTTCGTCTATCTTTGCGCTGATCTTTGTCACCACGTCATCAAGCGCTTCGCGGAGAAAACCTCTCGTTACCGGCACTTCGTTATCGTTATTTTTATTTATCATACCAACAAGCATAGTCTGCGAAAAAATAAAGTCAAAAACTTTTTAAGGAAAATTTAATGTTTGTTTATAGGCGTTGCCGTGGCTCAATATTCCCTTATATGAGGCGATGGTTGGACGCGACGGATGCTCCGCAATCCGCCGGCGCATCCGTCGCCCCGTGGCGCTTCGCAGCACGCGATGATCGGGAAAATGCACCCATCCAAGAAAATCCACACCCGATGCAAGCGTTTCTATAAAAAGTTTGTCGGGATGGAGTTGCAGCTTTAAGCGATTTTGTAAAAAATAGTTTATTTCAGGAAGGATAATTTCCAGCCAGTCACGGTTGGAAGAAAGAATCACAAAATCATCAGCGTAGCGAATGTAATGTTTTGCTTTAAGCACATGTTTTACAAACTGATCGAACTCGTTCATGTACACATTCACAAACAGCTGCGAAGTAAGGTTGCCAAGCGGCAAGCCGACGCCCGGCCGTGTTGATGAAAAGCTTTCAACGATCTCGCGCAGCAGAGAAAGCAATCGCTCATCGGTAATCCGCCGCGCGAAAATCTCCATCAACACTTTATGGTCAATGTTCGCAAAAAATTTCCGAATATCGCACTTTAACACCCAGCACGTGTGGGTATTGTTTTTACTCGCGATGTACGCGAACGCCCGAAACCGATCCATCGCCGCGTGCGTCCCCTTCCCGACGCGGCACGAGAACGAATCCGCGATGAACGTGCGGTCAAAGAACGGATAGAGCACGCGATAGATCGCATGATGCAGCAGCCGGTCACGCACGGTCGCTTTGTGGATATTCCGCGGCTTCGGATCGGAGATATTGAACGCCTGATAGCCGCCATGGCGATACGTGCCATTCCGCAAATCGTTACGAAGCGCTAGAATATTATCCATAAGGCGCAGTTGGAACTCCTGCACATCGCGCTTGGCGCGTTTGCCGGCAATAAACTCTTCCCACGCGGCCAACAAATTTTCCGCACTGATGATTTCTTCAAACATATGAATGAACATTTAACCCCCCCCCGACACCTTGCACTTCCCATTATCCAACACTTGGTAACGGCGTACAAAACCTGGCATGAGTTCCTGCCACACACTTCACGTGATGTACGTTACACGCTAGGTGCTAAAATCGACGGCACACTTCTCGAAACTATAGAATTAATTTTCATCGCAAGCTACCTCGGCCCGCAGCAGAAAATACCCTATCTCCAAAAAGCGGCAGCGCGGCTTGATCTTACAAAATTCTTTCTTCACACCATGTGGGACATGAAAGCCCTTGATAACAAACGATACCTTGAGCTCTCTGAAAAGTTGAACGACATCGGAAAGATGCTCGGCGGATGGAGGAAAGGCCTTGAAGCAAAAACTCCCGTCGGATGACGGGAGAATACAAGAGTTTCGGGAGAACACCTGATTGCCATCGTTCCACGTGTTCGGGTTCGTAACGTCGTTCGCGTTCACGTTCCAGCCGTCGAAGTGCTTGCGGGCAACGAACGGCGTTACCGTTGAGAAGACTGTCGAAGTGCCTAGGGCGATGAGGAGTGGCGGAGCCGGTGGATTCAGCGGTTTGAGGCCAAGAACCTTCCGATGCGCTTCGCGATCAAAGCTGTTGAAGTTGGCTTCAAAAACATCGGACAGCGCGCCCGATTCGATCAACGACTGCATTTGCTCACTCGGCATTCCATGAATCTTGCCGAGCACGACTGCCATGAGCTTCTCAAACTGTTCGAGGGTTGCGGTTTTCATACGCAAGTCCTCCTTTTCTACCGTCCAAGTCCTGAACATCGCAATGCTCTGGGTGACGTTCCTCCGGGTTGGTTGCGGCCCGCGACGCATACGCTTATACGCGCCAAGGGCCACAACCAAACCTGCAATTCAAATGATTTTCTGAATGTAAAAGGGCTTTAGCTACGAATATATTATATGCCATACTATGCCTATTTGTCAAGTTTTGGCGCAGGTACGGCGGTGGTGCTTTTCTCCAACATTGCCTCGATGAACATGTCGATATTTCCCGTCAGCACCTCGTCCACGCGCGAGGTTTCGGCGTCGGTGCGATGATCCTTCACCATCTGGTACGGGTTCAACACGTACGATCGGATCTGATTCCCCCACTCGGGCTTTACCTTAGTGCGCAAGGCGCCGACCTCGTCCACTTTTTCCTGTTCCATCAGCTGAAACAGTTTTGCCTTCAATATTTTTAACGCAGCCTCGCGGTTCTGCTGTTGCGAGCGCTGGGCGCGCGAGCTGATCGCGATGCCCGTCGGCACGTGGATCACGCGCACGGCGGTCTCTACTTTGTTTACGTTCTGGCCGCCCGGACCGCCGGCGCGCGAGAACTCAAAGCGCAGGTCGGCTTCGGGAATCTGCAGTTTTGATTCATCCACCGCGGGAAGATCGGGCACAACCTCCACAAGTGCAAAGGATGTTTCGCGCGAATGCTTGGCGTTGAACGGCGAGATGCGCACGAGGCGGTGCACGCCCTGCTCGTTCTTTAAATAGCCATATGCGTATGGGCCGCTGATCTCGATCGTGCGCGAACGCGGATTGTCATCCACCTCGCGCACCTTCCACCCGCGCAGCTTCGCGTATCCCTCGTACATCACGCCGAGCATCCGCGCCCAGTCCGCAGCATCGTCGCCGCCGGCGCCCGGATAGATCGCAAGCACCGCCGCCTGCTTGTCGTAGCGACCGGTAAAAAGCTGGGTCAGTTCGAACTCGCGGAACTTGCGTTTGATGTCATGGAAAATATCTTCATCAAACGCAGTCTTCAAACTATCGATGCCCATACGAATATCGTTGAACTTTAAAACGATGTCGTTCAGCTCTCCAAGCTCGCGGATCTTGGCATCCGCATTTTGCCGGTCGTTCCAAAAACCGGCGGACGACATTTCCGCCTCAAGCTCCGCGATCTTTTTTTGTTTGGTAGCGAGGTCAAAGACGCTCGCCCAGTTGGCGAGCTTCGGCGTCCAATTCGTTTAATGATTCGGTGTAATCCATAAGAAATTAGTTCGATTTCTCTTTCCACTCTTTTGCCTTCCACTCCTGCCACGCACAATCGATCGCATAGCTTTTCATCAAGCCTTGTTCCTTTTGTAATTCCTTCGCCCGGGCCTCTATCCATGCCTCCCTATTCTCAAAATTGAAGCTCAACTGCTCGGGAAGTTGTGGCTCCGCGCTGTTATTCTGGGATGGAATCTGTTCGTGCTCCATATCACTATTATATCCCCTCCTTCCTATTTCACAACAAAGAAAAAGGCGTCTCTTGCCGCCGAATTATTCTTATCACGAGGCGGCAAGAGATGCCTTTTTCTTTGTTGAGCCACCTCCCGGATTTGAACCGGGGACCTTTGCTTTACGAAAGCACTGCTCTACCAGCTGAGCTAAGGTGGCGATCGCTCACGCCCGCGAGGGCGATGCGGAGGGTACAGGATTCGAACCTGTGAGGGGATTTCTCCCCAACCGCATTTCGAGTGCGGCGCATTAGACCACTGTGCCAACCCTCCCCTGCTCTATGGTTACAGAAATGCGGAGCTATTTCAAGGGTCGGGGCAAGGGAAAGCGCTGTCCGTGGGAGACAGCGCCTTTGTGGGGTGGGAGTGAATCATGCTTGAGAGAATTTAGTTCTCTCGCTGCTTTTCAGGATTCCGTACCTTATCCATGCAGACTTGGCACAAGTTGATGTGATTTCGAACCGCAACCCAATCCTTTGGTGACAGCGTGCTTGCGATAAACGCCGGCACCAGGATGGCGATCTCGGGAGAATCACACACGGGAGCTTTCCACATTGACGGAGGTGGGGTGGAAGGTGGTTGTGTCCTAAACCGGGTACGAAGAACACATCCTGTTTCGGGGTCAACAGATACTGCCATCATGAGCTTTCCCTCTAAAGTGTTAGGATGGCTCCCAACCCCTTGAAAAAGAGGCAGGAAGCAACTCCCATTACCATATCATTCTTCCAGAAAAAGAAAAGCCCTGTCGGTGGATAGATCCACCTACAGGGCTTGCCGCTTTTGCCGCTAAACAGCGACCGAACGTACGCCGGGATCGGGAAGAGTGAACACGCTATCCATAACAAAATAGTCACTCTGGCGCTCGTGACACAAAACGCGATACGCTGCCACCATCGCCTGGCATGGAATGCACGGCTGCTGATACTCACCCCTGCCAAACATGTGCTTTAAAAAATTTATGTTGGCGAGGCCGACCGTCTGATAATACATGTCCACCTTGCAGGGGTCACGTCCTTCCAGAAGTTCATCCAAAAGAACCCTCTCCTGCTCGAAACTTACCCTGCTCACATACGCCGTCGGGGATTCCGACAGTCGCGGTGGCATAAGGGGACATTGGAACTTCTCCCAATCGGAGTGGGGAGCAATGACCAGCGCGACCTCCCGCTTTGCCAAGGAATCGCCCAAGCCATACCCCTCCCGCAGTTTCCGGTAAAGACCCTCCCGCACCAATTCGACGCGGTCGGGATAGGAAAGATCGCACCGAGGCAACATCGCCGTTGCGCCGTTTACATACACAAACGCGCGATCTTCATAATAGAAGATAAATCCCACCGCCCGCCAGACTTCTTCATCGTGCATGTATTCACCTCCAAAATTCCAGAATTGGCCTCGCAAAAGGTCTGCGGGGATGATAGCACCGGCCCCTTCTCTTTTCAACCGTTTGTGCCCTCGAGAGGAATCGGACCTCTATCGCCGCGTTAGGAGTGCAGTGCTCTATCCATTGAGCTACGAGGGCTTTCCACACACTATAGATGATTGACGCATGGGGGGCAATATATATAGAATGAGTGGCAGACAATCGAAAGTTTTTATTCAGGGCCCATAGTTCAACGGTAGAATAGATCGATGGCATCGATCAGACAGGAGTCCGATTCTCCTTGGGTCCACATTTCAGAATTTTCCACAACTGCCGCGGCTACGCCGCGGTTTTGTGTTCGCAAATCGTAGAGATAATCAAACGGATTTTTTAACGTGAGGGTAAGAAGAGAGTTACGAATTTTCGGGTTCGAGCCGAGTTCACGGAGAAAATCGCGCATGGAGACGTAATTTTCTCCGGCGGCCAGTTTTTCGGCTTTGTTTCCGGTCATAATCCAGTTTCTCGTGAGTTCGAGCCAACGCTCGCCCGTCCGGTCGAAATCGGACAATTTGCCCTGCAAATCCGCCTTCTCAGCCATGAGCGCATTCTTCCGCTCCTTGAACTCCTGCTGCTCCACGGAGCCGTCGAGCATGGCGTCGGTAAGGCGGTCGAGCTTGGCGCGGACTCCGGCAAGGCCGTCGTTCAGCTTCCGCACGAAGGGTTCGGACGAGCGGCGTGACTCGCCCTCCCACTCGTTTAACTTCGCGAGATATTTCTCGCGCCACTCGTCCGACAAGGAAAGGTTTTGAATGGCGGTTTTAATCTGAACGGCAAGGTTTTCCTCCGACAAAAATCGGTGTTGCCCGCAAATCTGGGTACGGCTCTTTTTCGTACAGCGGTAATAGACGTACTGGCGGCCGCTGGGCTTCACCTTACGTTCTGCGGTGATCGTGTAGCCGCATTCTCCGCAACGGGCAAAACCGAGGAACTGAAATGGTTTTATATCGCGATTTTTGCGGGGCTTGCCGTTATCCCGCATCGCCTCTTGTATCCGGTCAAAAGTTTTCTTGGAGATCATCGGCTTATGGCTCCCTTCGTGCAGTTCGCCGCGATACAAGAAATGGCCGTAATAGAAAGGGTTGGATAAGAATTTCATAATCGTCGAGAGATGGAGCGGTCGCCCGTCCTTGGCGGTAAGGCCGAGCGAAAACATCTTGTCGCGGATCGTTGTGAGCGTGTAGTTTCCGGTCGCAAACAGTTCGAGGGATTCCTTCGCCTTGAGAAACGTCTTCGGATCGGGTTCGATAGTCCGCAAGCGAGGCTCGTTGAAATAACCGAGCGGAGCTTTGCCGGAAAACACACCGTTCCGTATCTTCTGCCGGATACCGCGCAGGATGTTCTCGCGGAGGTTGTCGCTGTAATACTTGGCCTGCCCGAAGGCGACCGAGAGCATGAACTTGCCCTGCGGCGTAGGCTCAAACCAGAACGTCGGAAATTTAAGCGATACGATCTTTCCGGTATCAATAAAGTAGATGATCTTCCCGCCGTCTATCGAGTTGCGAGCCAACCTGTCGGGATGCCACGCGATGATGCCGGAGGCAGCACTTTTCTCTATCTGATCTACCATCTCGTTGAAGATCGGACGGCCGGGTTCCTTCGCGCTCTGGCTCTCGGTATATTCCCGAATTATATGAATGTCATTCTGACGCGCGAACGCGCGAAGCTCAGCGAGCTGGGCTTCGATGGATAATATCTGGCGTTCCTCCTCTTCGGAGGATTTACGGGCATAGAGGAAGTAGGACATAGTACGATTGTTCTATATAGAACAATACTACAATAATTGTTAAGATAAATGCAAATCAACAATGTCTGATATATCTCTAAAATTTGGCCGGAAAGTAAGGGAAGTCCGACTCAAGAAAAAGATGTCGCAGGGTGATCTAGCTAAGATTTTGGGAGTACACCCGACATATATCAGTAGCGTAGAGCGGGGTGTGCGTAATATGGCTTTGAATAATATCGAACGACTTGCAAGGGCGTTAAATGTTCCCATAGAAGAACTCATAAAATAAAAATCATGTTTCTATCGGACAACGAAAAGCGGGACATCAATAAGTTTATTGAAGCCGGAAAGCCATTACCGGATAAGTACCGTTTTATTCTCTTTGGCGATAAGGAGTCCTTGATCCGTTCCTCCCGCCACCACCGCCAATAGAGCTTGAGCTTGTTCACGAACCGTTCCTCCGTCATCGTGCCCCGATCAACCTCAAGGAACACCGGATATTCGTACCCGTCGTGTCCGAGGACGAAAAACGCGTCCGGCACGAGTTCGGGATTTTCGCCGTACCGTCCCTTCAATGAATATTTCAGATCGTAGCCCTGCAACCAGCGATCGAGCGTGAGGTCGTTCCGTTTCCGTGCGGCAAGCGTAAGGCACACTTTGAACTGAGAGATCATCATAGCGTGGGCGATGAGCGGCAAGGAACGTTCGATCTCCCGCAGGCGGCGCAACACCGCTTGGTACTGCCCCGCGTCCCCGAAGATAGTCTCCACGCCCTGCTTGCCGAGGGAATAGACGATGTGCGAGGAAGGCAGCTTGGAGCGGCTCTGCACCTTAGGCCTGTCGAGATAGCCTAGGTCATACATCGCGGCAAGCCGACGGAGGAAGTTGCGCCTGCCTCCGGGGTGCAGGGCAAGGATTTGCTCGGTGTTCAGGAATCTGGACTCGCCCAGCTCGCGGAGAAGCTCCATGTCGCGGGGCATCAAGCGGAGGGGGTCGGTTACCTCCCTCCTCACTAACCTTTTGCGCAAATTGTTGGGCATAAAGAAGATGTACGCCTAAATTATAGCAATTTTAGACCCCCTCCGTCCGAGGCCTTCTCGACCCGTCCGCTACCATATTTCACTGTTTCACCCCCACCAACGAGCCACGACAAAAGACGGACGGGAGAGAAGGCCTCGGACAATGAACGGAGCGGAGGTCAGCAGACCGGAGCGGAGTGAAGTCGGCATTGGATTTTGGATAGCGGCGGTGCAGAAAAGCCAATGATATTCGGGCGATTTTGAGACCGGAGGGTAGTCACTCCGAAAAGAGCTAGTGACTACCTGAATGAAGGGGTAAACGACTACCCTATGTATGGGTTTTCTTGGTAAAAAGTGCGAACTTTTTCCAATAACCGCCACCACAAGAAGTGTTTGCGCTTTCGACGATCACTGTAAACGGAATTTTTAGCGCTACGCTTATGTTTTCTCCGGATGCGGGCAATTAAGAAATCCCGATCGCCGCTTTATTCCTTTGCCGCAGATTGTTCGGCCTGCACTCGTGCGTTACGAGCCTCTACCCCCATGGGAATTGGGCTTATGTACTGCCATTGTCCATGGTACTGCTGGTGTCAGGAATTGGTAGACGGGAGGAGTTGCCGCGAGTGACAACTTCTCCTGATTCGAGATAGGGTTTGCCCCCCTAACGTCTTTACTGATGCGCCTCTATATATGCCCGCGTGATAGGACCAAAAAATCCTGATGCGGGAGAAATATTCACACTCTTTTGGAATTCAACGAGAGCAGCCTTTGTGAGGGAGCCGAAGTACTGGGAAGTACCGTTGGCCTTGAGCTTCTCAGCGGCAGGACCTGCGTCCTTCGAGATGAGGTAACGCTGAAGCTCAGTGACCCCGATCCCCTGCATGCCCAGGGAAAGATTCTTTGTGAAGACGAAGGAAGTCGTTGGTGACGCCCGTCCTTCAAGCGTCTGGAGTTGTGCTTCCAAGGAGGCAAGCAAGGTCTCCATCTGGGGGATGCTCATGCCCGTGGCGGAAGAGATCGCAGGGGTGGAAGAAACTGTTGAGGTAGAAGTCGCTGGTGAGGAAGGTGCTGAGGTAATGGCGGAGACAAAACTCCCTCCACCACCACCGACGGAAACGACAGGGCTGGGCGATGGCGGCGTCGACGTGGGAGCAGGATCGATTGCAAGTGTGTATTCCATGATGGTGTAGAAATCACCTGTAGAGAAGCCGTCGTCGATCAGTACGGAGAACGAGTTATCCCCTACTGTTGTGGGAGTTCCCGAGATCACCCCCGTGGAGGTACTAAGAGAAAGCCCTGCAGGAAGGGAACCTGCGGAGAGGGAGAATGACACTGCCCCCTGAGTGGAGGTAGTTTCGACGGTCGCACTGTACGGGGATCCAACGGTGCCGTCAGGAAATTCCGGGTCCATCACTTTCACGAAGGAATATTCTATGACGCGGTTGTTGTTCGTATCGGCGACAAAGAGACGATCAGAGGTGAGGTCATAGGAAAGGCCACTGGGAGCGTTAAGTTTATCCTGGGTTGTCCCGCCACCGACATTCGTTATAAAATCGGGTGCCCCGAGGACATTCTCCGCATCTTCGCCGTAGGTGGTCGTCGCATCGATGGTCGAGGTTGATGCGTCGAAGACCATAACACGGTTGTTGCCTTCATCCGAAATAAAGAGACGGCTGGTGGTAGGGTCATAAGACAGGCCGAAGGGAGAAGAAAGCTCATTTTGGGCTATTCCTCCCCCACCCGACGTGAAATCCGTTTGTCCGAAGACATATTCCGCGTTCTCGCCGTAGGTGGTTGTCGCATCAATGGTCGAGGTTGATGCGTCGAAGACCATAACACGGTTGTTGTTCGTATCCGCCACATAGAGATTGTCAGAGATAGGGTCATAGACAAGACCCCCAGGATAATTAAGCTTAAGTCGGTTCTGGGTTGTCCCGCCAGCCCCCGACGTGAAATCCGCTTGGCCAAAGACATACTCCGCGTTCTCGCCGTATGTGGTCGTTGCGCCGATGGTCGAGGTTGAGGCATCGAAGACCATGACACGATTGCCGGAATCTTCTACAAAGAGGCGGCCTGTTACGGAATCATAAGCGATGGCGAAGGGATCGTAAAGTTGATTTTGACTTCTCGACGGTGAGCCGGATACAAAGTCTGTCTGCCCAAAGACATATTCCGCATTCTCGCCCAAGGGAGCAGTGCCCAAGGTCGAGGTTGATGCGTCGAAGACCATAACACGGTTGTTGCCTTCATCCGAAATAAAGAGACGGCTGGTGGTTGGGTCATAGGCGAGACCGCAAGGATTGGACAAACCGCTCTGAGTCGTCGTGGCAGCGCCCGATGTGAAGTCAAGCTGGCCAAAAACATAAGATGCGGTGGCCGATGTAATATTATCTGTCGGATCAAGACCAAAGACGAGGACGCGATTGTCATTGGTATCGGCTATAAAGAGACGGTGACCAATCGGATCAACCGTCGTGGTATAGGGACCGCTCAGCCCATACGCGTAGGGGCCGCCGTTGATGTCACCTTTCGTATATGTAGGATTCCCATTGGCGTCCGTCTGGCCCAAGACATACAACGCGTTCTCGTTGCTCCCAATCGACGTCGTACCAAATTCCATCACGCGGTTGTTGCCGCTGTCTGCCACAAAGAGGTGTTCAGTCGTGGGATCATAGGCGACTCCCGAGGGAGAAAAAAGACCGTTCTGAGCCCTGACGCCACCGCTGTTCGTAATAAAATCAGATTCTCCAAGAACATACTCCGCGTTCTCCCCATAGGTGGTTGTCGCACCGATGGTCGCCACGGAGGCGTCGAAGATCATAACCCGGCTATTGATTGTATCCGCCACGTAAAGACGTCCGGAAGTGGAATCGTAAGAAAGACCTTCAGGCCCAAGCGTATTTCCAGTCGTCCCCACATAAGTGTTCGACGTGAAATCCGTTTGTCCGAAGACGTACTCCGCGTTCTCGCCGTATGTGGTCGTTGCGCCGATGGTCGAGGTTGATGCGTCGAAAACCATGACGCGGTAGTTGCCTTCATCCGAAATAAAGAGACGGCTGGTGGTTGGGTCATAGGCGACGCCGTCTGGGGTGTTAAATCCATTCTGGCCATTACCATCACCACCCAACGTGAAATCCGTTTGTCCGAAGACATATTCCGCGTTCTCGCCGTATGTGGTCGTTGCGCCGATGGTCGAGGTTGAGGCATCGAAGACCATAACACGATTACTGCCTTCATCAGCAACAAAAAGGCGTTGGCTCGCGGGATCGTAAGCAAGATCGATGGGGCTAAATGTGCTTTGGGTGGCCAGACCAAAATTCCACTCGTTTGATACGAAATCCGATTGGCCGAAGACATATTCCGCGTCCTCACCCAAAGGAGCGGTACTTAGGGTCGAGGTCGATGCGTCAAAGACCATGACACGATCGTTGTTGGCATCGGTTACAAATAAACGACCGGTCGTGGCGTCATAAAAGAGGCCGGAAGGACCATTGAAACCGCTCTGAGTGGTCGTGGCAGCGCCTGATGTGAAATCCCGCTGCCCAAATACATAAGATGCGGAGGTCGATGCAATATTATCTGTCGGATCAAGACTGAAGACGAGGACGCGGTTGTTATTGGCGTCAGCCACGAATAGGCGGTGGCTGACCGGATCAAGCGCGATACTATAGGGGTCATTAAACCCATTTGCGGTAGAACCGCCGTCGATACCACTCGTCGTATATGAGTTTTCGCCCATAACACCACTGGCGTTATAAAGCGCCGCACGAGCAGAATGCGGAGAAAAGAGAAACACACCGACGAACACTGCTCCGACCAATAACATGACCGACAGACGAGAAGCTGGTTTTGAAAGTGGGTACATAAAAGGATTTATTTGATTTTATGTGCCCGGATCATCGCCAATCCCTGCCCCATTGTTTTTTGGGGCCCGCCGTCCATGTTAATCATTTGGCGATTGAAAACTCGATGGACGTGTCTGCTGCTGATAGACCTTTTAATTTATGTTAACTATAGCAAACCTGCTAACGAGCGCAATGGTGGACAACTATTAATGTGCGATAACCATAAATAGCCCGACCTATTACTGATGCCTGCTCTCTGCAGTAGGACCCGTGGGGACGCAAATCACCCACCTCTCTCACATTTCAGAGTTGTCTATACCGTCAACATCTCCCATCTACTTATTTTAGAAAAGACGCCTTAGAATGATCAGACACTCCGGGAATAAATCCGGAGTGCTAAGAAAGATCGACCTGCACATCGCTCCCCCGTGGGATTTGATATCAACATAAGCTCGGGAGCGATGTGATTAAACGCCACACAAAATGCTTATCTTACAGGCTACAAGTCCGGTAAACACTATCGATGAGAACGCAAACTCCACCCGCCTTATGCGGCGGGATGAAGTTAGCGATGCGTATACTCGCGGCTTGTATTTGGCTCTTCTATCCAGCCTTGAGAATGTACCGCAGAATTTGATTCATGATGTTATCCATGGTCCGACAAGTCCGCCGATATGGTCCACAAGATTAAAAATTTCTAAAATTTTTCTTGAATTCCATTTTTCCTCGCGGTAAAGTATGCGGATGGAAGCGTATAAAAGAAATCCAAATAGTGAATGCAAAATTTGTCGGAAGCCGATTTATCGAAGACCAAAACAAATATCGACCAGTGAGGGACAGAAATAGAAAAAAATAATGAATTGAATAATCTTGAATTGATTTGCCCCAATTGTCACTCTGAAGAACATTATCTAACCAGAAGCTGGATTGGAAAACATTATAAATTGATGGTATAAAGTCCGAGAGGAGGGTTGCGCCGAATGGCAAGGCACCGGTCTTGAAAACCGGGGCCCCGTAAGGGGCTTGCAGGTTCGAGTCCTGCACCCTCCGCAGTCTAGGCGTTACTATCGTACCAACCTCGTAAGCCGAGGCTCTGGTGCGACCTTGACGCTACAAGAAAATCGCCCCCAGGGCGATTTTCTTTTTATTAACTGGTTATGCGACCTACTGCTTTTTTTCTTTTTTGATTTTCGAGAGCTAGCTTCATCAGTCGAATCTTCCTCGCCAGATTCCAAAAGCGGAATCGTCTGCATCGAATTGCCGATAAGCCCTCGCAGATCACCATGCATGCCCGCAACTGATCCGAGCGCTTTCTGTAAATATTTATCTTGCTTCGCCCACCGAGCCATTGCGATGCGCTTTTCCTTTTCCAAATCATCTTTCATGCTGACAAAAGCGTCGACGACTCCCTCGATCTTCTGCTTAAATTCTGGCCCAGTAAGATAACGGAAAAGTATCTCCACTTTTTCGTCTTTGCTTTCAGACATAAGTTTTGTCGTCGCTACTGCGATAAGCGCGTCACGTAAAAGAACGGCCAAGCCGATGAGGAATTCATTTTTCGTGATCCATATATCGCCGCGTTGCCCAAAATTTGATATTTCCTTCGGCGTAACGTCAGTTACGATTACCGCGACGTCCGCTTTCGCTTCCCGTTGGTCATCTTTCAGCTTTCCGACCCATCCATCGCTCCAGCTTTTTGTCCGCTTTATTTCCCAAAGAATGGTGCCACAAAGAACGCCAGCCTTGGTTTTCACCTGCTGAAGGATATCCGCTCCCCGCACTCCCTTTGCTACGGGCATCATTTCGTCAAAAGAAAACACTTCTTTGAGTATCTTCTCTAAATCCAGTTCTTTCACTTCTCCCTGCAACTGTTGAGATCCTTGTTCAGCTCGCCGTTGCGCCTCTTCCAGCCTGGGCTTAAGATCATTAATCGTTTTTTCTTTTTCCGCTTCTTTCATGCGATGCTGCTCAGACATGCGCTTGGAAACGTCTTCTTCGATCTTCTGGCGTTCCGCGCTCAACCTCCTCTCCGCCTCGAGTTCTATGTTCTTTTCGCGATCCTCAAGGGTGCGCTCGCGTTTTCGCAAAGCTAGTTCGGTCTTCTCGGCTTCTTTCAATTTTTCATCCTTTTCCGCCAGCTGGTTTTTCATATCCTCCACTTCAAGAGAAGCATCTTTCTTTGCTTTCTCTAGCATCTCTTTTTCCAATTTCTTTTTCTCCGCCCGAACGCCTTCTTCAATTCGCTGATCGATATCTTTTCGATTCTGCGCGAGCGCCTCCTCCTGCTTTTTCATCATTTCTTCGCGCGAGCGGAATTCTTCTTCTTTCGCCCCAATCCTTTCATTTGATTCCCGTTCAACCTGCTCTACGATTTGGTGCCGAAGAGTTTCGCTGACCGGAATCAGGGCGCCGCATTTCGGGCACTTAATTTCATCGAGTTTCGCCGCTGATATTTTATCCATAGCTATTGGGTGGCTTCTTTTGCGACTTTTTCTATCAATGCCTTCAACGCGGGGCGGCTCAGCATAATTATTTTCTTCGTACCATAAACGAGATTCAACTCTTTCATGAGATTCCTGATATTCTCGCGTGATTCGGCAAATTTTTTATTCGCGCCGAGATATTCCAAGACAGAGATAAGAATCCTGTCCGACCGGCCCATACTACGCTCAAGAACCTGCTGGTATATATCCTGCGTCAGGAAAAGAATACGGGTGAAAAAATACGGGTCTTTATTCTTGGCGTCGGCGAAAAATTCGGGATCGCGCTCCCACGGCGCATAAGTAAGATGCGCCGCCCACCAAAGGCGGGCGATTGCATGACGCCGCAGATCGCGGTCGTTTCCGCTCACAAACCAATGCTCTAAAAGCTGGTTGATAGCCCGTTGCTTAGCATCGTTTGTTTTGAGATCAGCGTATTCTCCGGGCAAACCCCACCGCGCAAGCGAATACTTGCGGAATTCGACATGGCTCAGATATGCCCAGAGCCGCGAATCGGAAGCCTCGGAGTTTTGCCGCGCCGCCGGCCTGAAAATCCACCGC
>Ga0181529_10003011_pt1 | contig 19659 bp, 11 predicted proteins | sample PEATcosm2014_Bin_36_FD_119763 | JGI IMG/M metagenome (GOLD analysis project Ga0181529, IMG submission 119763) | Peatland microbial communities from MTU Mesocosm Facility, Houghton, MI, USA - PEATcosm2014_Bin10_30_metaG | ecosystem: Environmental > Terrestrial > Soil > Wetlands > Peat | place... | reverse complement strand
GACGCCAGCGGAAGGGTCCCGCCCCAGAACCCGAAGGCTAGCCAAATCAGAACCTTGAGCCGCATGGGTTCTACCAAGCATACTGCAAGCGGACGATCGCCGGGAGAGGGCTGGTATGCTGGTTCCGATGTTCGGATTCCGACTGGTGCTCTTGCTCACAACGGCAGGCTGGGCCTGCGCGCAGTCCGCCAGCCAGTCCGCCAGTGATGCCGCCACACTGGTGGAAGAAGCCGCTACCCTGGCGCGCAGCGGTAAGAGCTGGCGGGCGGAAGGCAGCCTGGTCACCCGCGGTGCGGACGGCAAGGACCAGCCGGCCGTCTCCTTCAAGATTGCCTTTTTGGTGCCACGCTACGCGCGTTTGGAGATCGCCGGCGGCGAGGCCCCCCTGCTGCGTATCTGCGAAGGCAGCGCGCAATGGACCTACTACCCGTCGTTGCAGGGATTCGTCCGCGTGCTGCTGCCGCAGATCGGCCCGTGCGCCTTTCCGGTCAACGCCTGGCCGCCGCTGTCGAACACGCTGCAATCTCCGGTTCTGGCCGGGACTGAGACCGTTACCGTGAATGGGCAGCCGCGGGCATGCCAGGTGGTACGCGGCGCCTTCACCTGGCCGGGCCGCGATCCGGGAGTAAAAGAAATCGTCACGCTGTGCATCGATCGCCAGAGCCTGCACATCCTGCGCTACCAGTTGCAGCACCTCGCGCCCGGCGAGCCGTCGACGCGGACTTACACCTTTGCGGCGATCGAATTCAACCCCGAACTGCCGTCCAATCTGTTCGATTTCCAGGCGCCGGAGGGAAGCCGCGCGCTCGCCACCATCGACTGGCTGACGCCCATTCCCAGCGCCTCGCCCGGCGTCTATCGCGTCTCCGACGATGTCAGCGCGCCGATTCTCACCGAAGTGATGCCGCCGAAATATCCCGCCGAGGCGGCGCTGCTTTCCGGCGGAAATACAGTGACGCTGCATGTCGAGATCGGCCCCGACGGAATTCCGCACAACGTACAGGTGGCGCGGTCTTTGGGCGCGGGCCTCGACGAGGAAGCCGTGAAGTGCGTCAAACGCTGGCGGTTTCAACCGGGGATGAGCGCCGCCGGTCCCATCGCGGTGGCGGCCACCGTTCTGGTCCACTTCATGGATCCCGTGCATCGGTAGAGTTTCGGGCGACGCTTGGCGGTAGAATAAGCCCGATGAAACACACACTCCTGATCCTTGCAGCGGCAGGCATGCTGGCCTGGACCGCGTCCGCTCAGGTCAAAATCACCCCCGGCCCCGAGAAGATCGCCGTGGACATCAATGGCAAACCGTTTACGGAGTTCTTTATTGCCGGAAGCCAGGTGGTGAAACCGTACCTCTGGCCGTTGCGCGCCGCTACCGGGACGTACATCACGCGCATGTGGCCCATGGAAAACGTCGCCGAAGAGGACAAGATGTTCGCCGACAAGCTGATCAAGCAGGACCATCCGCATCAGCGCGGCCTGTGGTTCGCCCACGACAACGTCAACAAGCTGGACTTCTGGAATATCGCTCCCCTGGACCAGGCGCCGTACAACCGGCCCGACCGCGGCAAGATCGTGCTGGTCAAAGTCGGCAAAGTGACCAGCGGCAAGTCGCAGGGCTCCATCGCTGCCACCTTCGACTGGAAGGATCAACCCGGCGCCACGCTGCTCACCGAATCGCGGGTGATGACGTTCTACGCCGATAAAGTGCTGCGGGTGATCGATTTCGACATCACTCTGACGGCCGTGCAGAAAGTGGTCTTCGGCGACAGCAAGGACGGCACTTTCGGAATGCGGCTTCGTCCCGTGTTGCAGGAAGATGTCGGTACCGGCCATATGGTCAATGCCGATGGGCTGAAGGGTGAGAAGGAAGTTTGGGGCAAGCCGTCGAACTGGTGCGACTACTCCGGCGCCATCGGCGATGAGAAGGTGGGTGTGGCGATTCTCGACAACCCCGCGAACCCGCGGCATCCGGTGCGCTGGCACTCGCGCGCCTACGGCTTGTTCGCCGCCAACCTGTTCGGCGTGGCCACGTTTACAGGCGACAAGGCACAGACATCCCCGACGGAGCTGGAGCCGGGCAAGAGCCTGCGCTACCGGTATCGGGTGATCATCCACCCCGGCGACGCGGCGTCCGCCAACATTGCCGCGCAGTGGGATAAGTACATCAAGGGGAAGTGAAGGTTTCCGGTCCTCAGCCGCTCATTCCGGCAGTTTGGGAAAGAAACCGCGGTCGAGAATGCGGCGCGTCAGTTCCTCGCTGGTGACGTACTGATCCAGTTCCGTATCGCGGAAAAACAGCTTATCGCCGGGCAGCAAGCCGACTTCGACGGTCAGCGGCCGGCCGGCGCGGTCCACCTGGAACCCGGGCAACTTGGTATCCACCTGGACCTCGATCTTAGAGGTCGGCTCCCATTTTCCGTCGCGCTGCTCCCGCACCGTAATCCGCACCCGCGACAGGTGTCCGGAGATCTCGGCGGATTCCGGACCGAACGCCTGCTGGTAATCCTCAATGCACTCCCGCAGGGATTTGTGCAGTTCGTCGAGGGCGCGCGGCAACCGCTCCAGCACCTCGGCTTCGCGTTTCCGCCGGTCCCGCTCCTCGCCGATCCGCATGGTGAGCCACTGAAAACTCATAGCGAGCCTATGGTAGCAAGGGCAGGCAACGGGCGCGCGGCGATCACGCTACGTAATCCGCCGCCGTCAAGGGAGTGGCGCGGTGGGGATGAGCGGCCGCCACCTGCGATTCGGCGATGGCGATTTCCAGCCTCTCGTCCAGGGCCATGGAGGCCGGTTGGAAGGCGAACCAGCGGGCCATCTCGGCATCGCTGGTGCGGCGCCGGGCCATAATGACGCGGCGCCGGTGGAGGGCGCGCGGGAACAGTCGCGCCAGGTGCCAGAATGCCGGCAGCGAAGAGGGTTCCCAGAACAGGCACCCTCCCACGACCACCAGATCGCGCAGCGTCATCGCCAGCCAGTGGCTGCGGTACAGCCCGGCGGTGGAATTCTTGATGCGCATCAGGAATCGGTTCTTCACTGAGTGCATGTTGATGGGCGCGGGTACGGCGCGCCGGTTGCCGGGCGTCACCGTGCGTACGTGATACGCCGTGGCGGCGGGAGTGTAGATGCATCGCCAGCCCATCAGCAGTGCCCGCCAGGCGACGTCGGCGTCTTCCCGGTACACGAAGAAATCGGGGTCGAAGAACTCGCCGTCGAGCGAGACGTCCTCGATCATCTTGCGGCGGTACAAGGCTGCCGCGGCGGTGGCGCCGAAAACATACTCCATGCGATCGAAGCAATGGCGGTCGGGTTCGTGCCAGCCGCGGTCGAAATGGCGCATCGCCGGAGTGAAATAGATTCCCGTGGAATCGATGCGCGGTTCCGGAAGCGCCTCAAATCCCGGTCCGATGGAGAACAACTTGCCGCAGACCGTGCCGGCCCCGGGATCGGCCTGTCCGGCATCCACCAGCCGGCGAATGAAGCCCGGCCGCAACAGCACATCCGGATTCAAGGAGAGCACCCACTCCGACTTGTCGGCTTGCATGGCGCGGTTTTGGGCTTCTGCAAATCCGACGTTACGGTCGCTGCGCAGGACCTGGATGCGGTTCCCGAACTCCCTGAGGATCTCCAGGGTGCCATCGGTGGAGGCGTTGTCGAAAACTACAATATCCAGCGGGACTCCCTTCTGTCGGAGTACGGCTTCGAGACAACGGCGGATATAACGGCCGCTGTTGTAGGTGACGATGGTGACGCAAACGGTTGCGGTGGGCACTGTTTTGTAAATGTCCGTTACAACTAGAAGACCCCGCAGGTAGCCGGTTCAACTACACTGAAATCGCGGAGCGGGATCCGGCGAGAATCCCCAAAATCCGTGTAACCAATAGTAGCAAAAGGACATTGCTCCGTCAAAGCCGCTGTGCTCAAGCGTCCGAAATATATTTTTCGCTGAGGTGTAGTGGGAATGTAGGGCTCGCGGGTCTTAGTAGTGACTTTGAGACAATGTCGGTGCTCACGTTAGGTATACAGCTCGTGACAGTTTTCCGGCTGGATCGCACAGCGACGGCATTGCAGGATCGCGTGACTGCGCTCTTCGAGGAGACGCGCGAGGATGTGTACCGCTACCTCCTCACGCTGGGTCTCCGCCCGGCGCGCGCGCAGGAAACCGTCCAGGAAGTCTTCCTGCGGTTGTATACGTCGTTGAAGAAGGGCGAAGACATTCAGAACCCGCGAGGTTGGATCTTCCGCGTGGCGCACAATTACGGCCTGAAAGTTCGGGCCCGCCAGGCGTCGGAAGACCCGTTTGACGCCGGCGCGGAGTTGCTTTTGGTGTCGCACTCCGACAGTCCCGAGGCGGAATTGCTGGAGCGCGAACGCGTGGGGCAGTTTCACCGCGCGGTGGAAGGCCTTTCCGATCAGCAGAAACGCTGCCTGTTCCTGAGGATGGAAGGCTTGCGGTATCCGGAAATCGGCGCGGCGCTGGGAATCAGCGCGTCGGCGGTGGGTGAGTTCCTGCGGCGAGCCATGGTCCGGTTGAAAGGTTCGTTCGAAGAAGGTTCGCGATGAGTGGCTTCCAACATCCCGATGAGGGCCTGTTGCTGCGCTACATTGACGGCGAATTGCCGGGGCGCAAGTCGCGCCAGGTCCGCCGCCATCTGGAAGCGTGCTGGCAGTGCCGCGGTTCGGTCGAGGAGCTGCAGCGTACGGTGGCCGATTGCGTCCGCTATCGCAAACAGGTGAAGGCATATTTGCCAGCGCCGCCCCAGCCGTGGTCCGATCTTTCCCGCGGATTTGCGCGCATCGACGCATCGTTCCAGAGCGAGCCGTTCTGGAAGCGTTACCTGACTTTCCCCGTGCTGCGTCAGGCCGCCGCCGGCGCCGCCGTTCTGGCGCTGCTCTTCGCCATCGTCTATCAGCTTCAGAAAGCCCCCGCCGTGCAGGCAGCCGAGCTGCTGCGGCGCGCCGTGGCTGCCGAAGCCGTTCGTCCTGTCCTCCATCACATCCGGATTCACACTGGCAACACCTCGCTCGTGCGCGCGGTGGGCGCCGGCATGGTGGCGCAAGCGGCACTGCCGGCCGCCGTCGAAAGCCTGTTCGCCGAAGCCCATTACAACGATCAGGATCCGCTCAGCGCCCGGTCGTACATGGCGTGGCACGATAGCCTGGCCTCCAAGCAGGATGCCGCGGTCGCGACCGTGGCCGATCCACAGGAGCCGGGGACGTGCTACCGCATTCACACCGTCACCTCCGAGGGCGAGGTAGCCGCCGCCACGCTGCTGCTCTCCACCAGCGATCTGCATCCGGTCGAGGGACGGCTGGAACTTCGCGATCGGAATATTATTGAGTTCACCGAGATATTGGAACCTCCGGCCGGTGGTGGTACGAACACTGCCGAACACGTCGAGGATCCTGTGCGGCCCGTCGTTCCAAGCCGGCCGGCCGCAGTCGTGCCCGGGGCTTCGGCCTCGATCTCCGATCAACTGGAGGTGCTGTCTACTCTGCACCAGATTGGGGCCGACCTGGGCGATCCGGTGGAAGTCACGCTTTCGGGCGGAAAAGTGATGGTGGGAGGCGTGGGGGTCTCGCCTCGCATTCAGCAGCGAATCCATGAGGAACTGGATTCCAAGCCGAACGTTTCCGTCCAGTTCTCCGAACCCCAGGCGGTAACCGCTCAGGTCCCCGGAGCGCAAGGTACCGCGGCCTCCCCCAACGGCCCCGTGCAGATGCGCCTGGAAGCCCAGCTGGGCGGTCACGCCGAACTGCAGCGGTTTACCGACGTCGTTTTGAAATCCAATGAAGACGCTATGTCCCGCGCCTACGCGCTGCGGAACATGGCTCAATATTTCCCTGTAGACGTTGAATCGGGGCTCAGTGCGAGTGATCGCCGCGTGTTGCGGGACATGTTGCGCGATCACCTGAGCCATTTGTCGAAGCAAGCCAGCGAAGTCCAGTCTCTCCTGATGCCGTCCCTATCCGCCCTCGGCGCCACGGTCCAAGCCCGGCGTCCGGCGGATGGAGCGGCATGGCAGTCGTCCGTCGAAGATGTCTTTCGAGCCTCTCAACTTGTGGAGGTGCGCCTGTCGGTGCTGCTCGGGGTAACCCCCGGCCAGAACAGCACCTCCACTCAATTACCCTCGGAAGTCCTGACGGCATTGGCTGAACTGCGGGCCGATGTGGACCACTGCACCGCCTTGGTAAATCAATAATTTTAAACCAGTAAATCGGCTCCGCTTTCCTACCATCGGTTCGTTCCATTACAATTGGGCCCTCACCCTGTGTCCCAAATCCACGGCCGGAAGGTGTAGGGTAGAATGAATGGTCCCGGGCAGGGTACGGGTTCTCGTAGTGGTGGCCGCATTCTGCGCGGCTCCAGTGTCAGCTCAACGTTCGGCCAGCATCAGCGGGCGAATTTTGGACGGCACCGGCGCCGGCATCGCCGCCGCGAATATTACCGTAACCAATCAGAAGACCGGCTTCATCCGCAAGACCGAATCGGAGCCCGGCGGCGCCTACGCCGTCACCTCTCTCGTTCCCGGCCTCTACACCATTAAGGTCGAAAAGTACCAATTCACCACCATCCTCGATTTCGACGTGCCGCTTACCGAACAGATGGCCTACGGATTCGATTTTGTGATGAAGGTAGGTTCCCAGAATCAAACCGTCGAGGTGAGCGGCATCCCGGCGCCCATCGAGCGCCCGGATGCCAGTGTCGGCGGCCAGTTCGAGCACGACGAAATTGCCCGCCTGCCGGTGAACGGCGGAAAGATCCTGGATCTACTCGGCATGGTGTCGGGGACCGAGGTCACTCCGGCGACCCGCGGCGAACCCGGCCAGTTCACCACCAACGGGCAGCGTCCCAATTCCAACTATTTCGGGGTCGACGGTGTCAGTGCCAACGTGGGCGTGATCGCGGGCGGATTGCCGGCGCAATCGGCTGGTGGGACTTTGCCCGGAGTGAGCGCCTTCGGCAGCCTGGATGCCCTGGCCCCGCTGGAAGCCGTCCAGGAATTGCAGGTGCGGACCTCTTCGGCGGTCGCCGAATTCGGCCGCTTCCCTGGCGCCAGCGTCGCCATCACCACCCAGTCGGGCTCCAACGGATTTCACGGCGCCACCACGCTCGAGCTTCGCAACGAACTGCTCAACGCCCGGAATTGGTTTGCCAACCAGGCTGGTTTCGGCAAGCTGCCCGAGAGGCTGGGCGACATCACTCAGACCTTCGGCGGTCCGCTACGCCGCGACCACACCTTCTTCTTCCTGTCCTATGAGCGGCTGGCGCTGCGGCAGCCGTACGTGTGGGACCAACCCACGCCCACGGTCGCCGCTCGCCAGGCGGCGGCCGACTGGGCGCAACCCGCGCTCAGCCTGTTTCCCCTTCCCAACGAAGGTCAGCTGACGAGCGACATCGGCAAATGGGTGGGCACTTCGGCCCTGCCCGCCGGCCTGGACACCGGCGCCGTGCGCATCGACCAGGCGCTGGGCTCGCGCGTCAGCCTGTTCGGCCGCTTTAGCGATTCGCCGTCGTCCAACGAGTTCGGCAGCCTCGGCATCAATCGTTTGGACCTGCGCATGCAAAGCCTCACCATCGGCGTCAATGCCCGTCCCACGCCCAATCTGACCATCGACTTCCGCGTCAACGAATCCCAGACGGGGGCCGATTCCGTGTGGAGCGGCAGCGTGGCCCCGCCGGTGCCGCCGCCGACGGGGACGCCCACTGTCGGTCCGCCGCCGGTCGATACGCCGGATTGCGTTCTGGAACCCATGGTCTCCGTGTTTCTGAACTCACTGGCGGCCTGCGCCTATCTGGTGCGGTTCAACATCGATGGCATCGGCCAACTGGTTTATGGTCCCGAAGGAAACCGCACGCAGCGCCAGTTTCAAGCCGTGGACTCGGTGACGCTGCAGCGCAAACGGCATAAACTGGGGTTCGGTTTCGACTACCGCCGCATCACCGCCATTCGCGAGGATGCCGCCAATACCCTGGGTGTCTTCGCCGACTCCGTTTCGGCCCTCAACAGCATGAAAGACCTGTGGATCTACACCATCGGCCAAGGCGCGGCTGGTTCGCCGCCCGCACAGTCGGTCCGCGTGCAGGAGCTTTCCCTGTGGGCTCTCGACACGTGGCAGCCGGTCCCGCGTCTCACCATCGCCTTCGGCCTGCGCTGGGAATTCAGTCCGGCTCCGGTTCCCGACGCCGCTCAGTTTCTGGCCAACCAGATCTTCTTCTACGATGTGGCTTCCGGCACCAATCTTCCCTCCACCACGCCGCGTCCGCTCTGGCCGACGTCGTACGGCGATTTTGCCCCGCGCCTGGGTCTGGCTTACCGCCTCACCGCCAACGGCGACACGGTACTGCGCCTGGGCGGCGGCCTGTACTACGATTCCAGCCTGAGCATCGCCACCGACGTCCTCAACGGCGGCCCGCTCAGCGCCGGCAATCTCACCAGCAACCGCTCCGCGCCGTTTTCCACCATCCTCGGCTACGGGTTCATGCCCAATCTGAAACTGCCGGAGATCAGCCAATGGAACGTCGCCCTGGAACATTCCTTCGGCGCTGCCGACAGCCTGTCGCTGGCCTACGTCGGCTCCACCGGACGCAGCCTGATCCGGCGCGAAGTGGGCGGAGCGCCCGGCGACAGCAGCACCAAGTATGTGGCGCTCACCACCAATAATGGAACCTCCAGCTACCAGTCGCTGCAGATCCACTATCGCCGGCACTTCACGCATGGCGTTGATTTCAGCACGTCGTACACCTGGTCGCACTCCATCGACAACGATTCGAGCGATGCCTACCTGGTGTGGGCCGGACCGGGCTCGGCGCCGTCGGGCGACATGGGCTCGTCGGATTTCGACTTGCGCCACGCGTTCTCCGCCGCGGTGGTGTATGACTTTTCCCGCAGTCATGCTTCCGCATCGCGCCCCAACTTCCTGAAGGGCTGGTCGGCCAGCGGAATCTTTCGCGCACGCACCGGCTTTCCCATCACCGTCCAGCAGGCCGAGGATTACCAGGGCATCGCCTTTACCAATGCCTTCCGCCCGAACCTGGTTCCCGGCCAGCCCATCTGGATCCAGGACTCGTCGCAGCCCGGTGGACGCCTGCTCAATCCCAACGCGTTCCAAAGCACCGGAGCCGGAGCGGTACAGGGAAACCTCGGCCGCAATGCCATCACCGGTTTCGGGATGTCGCAGTTCGATCTGGCGCTCAGCCGCGAATTCACGCGCGGCGAGTATCGTTCGCTGCAACTGCGCATCGAAGCCTTCAACCTCTTCAACACGCCGAATTTCGCCGACCCGGTGAAATTCCTGGACAATCCTCTGTTCGGCCAGTCGACTTCGATGCTGAACATGATGCTCGGCACCGGCAGCCCCGGCAGCGGCCTGGCGCCGATGCTGCAGCCCGGAGGCCCGCGAACCTTCCAGGTGTCGCTGCGGTTAAAATTTTAGACCGGCGGGTCACTCCCCGCCGTGGGCTACAATACTGGGCAAGTGCCGACACCTGTGCCGAGCGGAGCGACTGCTGTCCTCGCTGCCGTTGAAGCACTCCCGTTCGGAGTGGCAACCACCGATCCTCGCGGAATCGTGACGTGGGCGAATGCCGCTTACGCGCAACTCTCCGGCTGCACTCTGGACGAATTACTCGGCAAACCCGCAGGAGACTTCCCGTTTGAGGAACTGTTGCAGGCGCCCCCGGGCGCGTCACCGTGGCAAGGGCGTGCGGGCGGGAAACGGAACACCAATGAAGTCTGTAGCATAGAACTCACTGTCACAACTCTCCGAAACTCTGCCGAAGAGGTCACGGGCTTTTGGGTGACCAGGCGAGACATCACGGGACGCAAGCCGGACGCTCCCGTACCGTATAATCCCGAAGCCAATCTTTCCGCCCTGATCGAGAGCACCGAGGATCTGATCGGGTCGTTCGATCTGGAATACCGGTTGCTGACGTTCAATCAGGCCCTCAACGCCAACATCAATTGGAATATGGATATCCAGGCGGTAGTAGGCATGCGTCTGGAGGAGTGGCTCCCGCCGGAGCGGTACGCGCTGTGGCCTCCCATGTTCGATCGCGCCCTGGCGGAAGGTCCGTTCCGCACCGAGTACACTCTGCTGGACGGTCGAACCCTGGAGTTGTCCTTCAATCCTATCCTCGTGGACGGCATGCCGACCGGCATTTCGGTTTTTGGAAAGAACATCACGGAGCAGAAGCGGTCGGAGGAAGCGCGACGGCAAGCCGAGAAGGAATATCGGGATATTTTTGAGGGTGCGGTCGAGGGAATCTATCGCGTATCTCTCGAAGGGAAGAGTCTGACTGCCAACCCGGCGCTGGCCAGGATGCTCGGTTACGAGTCGGCGGCGGAGGGCGTGCCAGCTATCACCGACGCAGCTCACCAGATATGGCTGCACCCCGAGGAGCGCTCCGCCTTCCTGAAACTGGTCCAGCAGCAGGGAGTTGTCCTGGGATACGAGTGCCAGTTCAAGCGCAAGGATGGCACTGTGGTTTGGGTCTCGCTCAAAAGCCGGATCGTCAAGGATGTCGATGGAACGGCACTGTACACGGAAGGCTTCGTCGAAGACATCACCGAACGCAAGTGCGCGGAGGAGGCGCTACGGAAAGCCAATGAGGCGATTGCCGAAGCTGCGGCCAATCTCTCGGCCCTGATCGAAAGCACCGACGATCTGATTTGGTCGGTGGATCTCCAATTCGGGTTGCTGACCTTCAACGACGCCTATCGCAACGCCATCCAATCCACCTTCGGCATCCAGCCGAGGGTTGGCATGCGGCCGGAGGACCACCCTGTGCCGAACCGTGCGGCGCGGTGGCGTCCCATGTATGAACGGGCATTGGCGGAAGGCCCGTACCGGGTCGAGGATTCTCTGACGGAGAATCGAACTTTGGAGCTATCCCTAAATCCGATTCTTCGTAACGGCGAAGCCGTGGGCATCTCCGTTTTCGGCAAGGATATCACCGACCGCAAGGATGCCGAAGCCCGATTGCAAGCGCAGCACGAGCGATTTCGGAAGATCGTCGAAAACGCCGATGCCGGATACTTTCGCGTCGGCATGGACGGCCGTTACGAGGACGTGAACCCCGCCTTTCTGCGCATGCACGGCTTCACTTCCAAAGAGGAAGCCATCGGCCTGCACTATTCTGCGGTACTCAATCCCGAAAACGCGGCCAAGGCAATCGACATTGGCCGAGCCCTCCTGCGCGGCGAGTCTGTGAGCAGCGGAGAATTATCCAGAATCCGCCGCGATGGCACCATCGGCTATGGATGCTTCTCGGCCACGCCGGAACTCGATGGCGATCGAGTGATCGCGATTGAAGGCTTCCTGATCGACATCACGGAAAGCAAGATGGCTGCGCGCAAAGTGGAGGAGCTGCAAGAGGTAGTCAGCGCCGCGCAAAGCGCGGCCAAGTTCGGAGTATTTCAGTGGAATGTCAAAAGCGGGACCAATAAGTGGTACCCCGAGACCTTCCATCTGTTCGGTCTGGAGCCGACCGCTACAGATCCATCCCTGGACGTTTGGGTTCAGATGATTCACCCCGACGACCTGGACCGGATCCTGGCCGAGCTTCAGCAGACCCTGGCCAGCCCGGAAGGCCGCCTGAACATCGAGTACCGGCTGGCGGACGGACAAAGGTGGATTTCGAGCAGCGGTCAATTGTACTGCGATCCCGCGGGACAGCCCGATCACGTAGCCGGCATCAACATCGATATCACCGAACGGAAGCGTAGCGAGGAAGCCTTGCGCAAGTCCGAGGAGAAGTTCGCCACCGTGTTCCGGTGTAGCCCCGCGGTGGTCGTGTTGGCGGAGGTTGCGGGCGGCGATCGGATTGTCGATGTCAACGAAGCGTTCGAGGACGCCACCGGGTATTCGCGCGACGAAGCCATCGGGCGTACTTCCAACGAACTCGGACTGTGGGCTGAACCTGCCCAGTTCACCGAAACCGTCGAACGGATCCGTTCCGCCGGCCATCTTCGCAATTTCGAGTTCCAATTCCGTCGAAAAAACGGCGACATTGGCACCGCCCTGATGTCGTCGGATCTGGTGGACCTCGACGGCAAACAATACGTGCTCTCCGCTTCCAGCGACATTACCAAACAGAAGCGGGCGGAAGAGGCCTTGCGCCGGGCCAGTGAGGCTCTGGCCAAAGCGGAAGCCCACTACCGCCTCATGTTCAATAGCGGGTCCGATGCCGTCCTCGTTCACACGTTCGATGAGAACGGTCAGCCGGCGCGCTTTTTTGAAGTCAACGACAACGCCTGCCGCCTTCTCGGGTATACCCGCGAAGAACTGCTTCGCATGGGCCCCGCCGACATTATCGCTCCCGAAGAACGTGCCGATATGGCGCTCCGGGCGCGGAGAATTCTGGCTGTCGGCAATCTGATCTGGGAGGGAAGCCACGTCACAAAGGACGGCCGGCGGATTCCCGTGGAGGTCAACACGCACCTGGTCGATCTCGAGGGATTGAGAACCGTGATCTCCGCCGTGCGCGACATTTCCGAACGCAAAGAGGCGGAAACCAAATATCGGGATACCTTCGAGGGCGCGCTCGAAGGAATTTATCAGGTTACACCGGAAGGGAGATGTTTGGCGGCCAACCCCGCCATGGCGAAGATGCTCGGCTATGATCGGCCCGAGGAGGTGTTGTCCGCGATTAACGACGCGGCTCGCCAGGTATGGCTGCACCCCGAAGAGCGTCAGCGCTACCTGGCGCTGCTGGAAGAGCATGGCAGTATCCGCGACTTTGAGTGCCAGTTCCGGCGCAAGGATGGAACCCCATTCTCGGTCTCCATCAGTGCCCGGAAGATCAGCGGGGCCGACGGCCGAACCCTCTATCACGCCGGCTTCATCGCGGACATTACCGAGCGCAAGCGGGCGGAGGAGAACGTCAAAACCAGCGAGAGCAAGTTCCGCACGGCATTCATGACGGGCGCGGATGCCCTGGTGATCGCCACACTGGAAGAGGGCTTGATCCTGGATGTCAATAGCCGTTTCACGGAAGTATTCGGGTATGCGGCGGGCGAAGCGCGCGGCACGACCTCGATTGAGCTGGGGTTCGTCGCCGGCGCGGACAGGCTCCGCTTGTTGTCGGAGCTGGAATCCCAGGGCCATGTGACTGACTTGGAGTTTTCGGTCCGCCGAAAAAACGGGGAGCATCGTTCCGTACTGATCTCGGCGAATGTACTGCGGGGCGAAAGCGGAGACTTGCTTCTGTGCGCCATCCGGGATATTACCGAACGGAAACAGGCCGAGGCCGGGATGCGGACTTTGATCACCGCGATCGAACAGACCAGCGAAACCATTGTCATCACCGATCTCGACGGGAAAATCCAGTACTGCAACCCCGCTTTTGAGAAAACCACCGGCTACTCAAAGCAAGAGGTGATCGGGCAGAATCCAAGAGTGTTGAAATCAGGCAAGCACGACAAGAAGTTCTATGAGGACATGTGGGCCGCGATTACCCAGGGACAAGTGTGGAGCGGGCACCTGACCAACCGAAAGAAGGATGGCTCCTTCTACGAAGAGAACGCCACCATTTCGCCCATACGGGACGAGTCGGGCCGAACCTTCGGTTTCGTGGCCGTGAAGAGGGATGTGACGGATCGGCTGGAACTGGAAAGTCAACTCCGCCAGGCTCAAAAACTGGAAAGCATCGGCCGGCTGGCGGGCGGCGTGGCGCATGACTTCAACAATTTGCTGACCGTCATCAACGGGTACAGCGGGTTGCTGCTCAAGGGGCTGAAGGCCAGCGATCCCTTACGGTCCTACGCCGACGAGATCAAGACCGCCGGACAGCGCGCCGCCAGTCTCACCAAACAGCTTCTGGCGTTTAGCCGAAAGCAACTGATCGAGCCGAAGGTGCTTGATTTGAACGCCACCATCCGCGAGTCGACGCCTATGCTCCAACGGCTCATCGGCGAGGACATTTCGCTGCGGACGCACTTGGAAGGTTCGTCGGGGCAAATTCTGGCGGACGCGGATCAGATTCATCAGGTGATCATGAATCTGGCGGTGAACGCTCGCGACGCCATGCCCGGCGGCGGGACGCTGGACATCGCCACCAGGAACGTGGAGATCGACGTGGCAACCGGCGCCTCTATGCATCACGATGCAACCCCGGGGCGCTACGTTCTGTTGACGGTGACGGACAACGGGCAGGGTATGGAGGAAGCGATCCGACGACAGATCTTCGAACCGTTTTTCACCACTAAAGAACTGGGCAAGGGGACCGGGCTAGGTTTGGCGACGGTCTACGGCATTGTTCGCCAGAGCGGCGGATGGATCGACGTGCAAAGCGAAGTGGACGTCGGAACGTCCTTTAAGGTATACCTTCCGCGAACCGGCGGAAGCCCCGGGCCCGAGCAGGTAGAGATGTTTGCCGCTGCCGAAGGAGGAAGCGAAACCATCCTGGTGGTCGAAGATCAGGACGTCGTGCGGACTTTTGCCGTGACTGCATTGCGGCGGTTCGGCTACAACGTGCTGGAAGCGTCCGATGGCACGGAAGCGCTTGCCGTTGCGGCGCGCCATCCAGGTAAGCTTCACTTGCTGGTGACCGATGTAGTGATGCCGGGCATGAACGGCAAACAGTTGTCCGAGCGCCTGACGGAACTTAACCCGACACTGGAAGTGATCTTTGTCTCCGGCTACACGGCGGATGTGATTGCCGATCGCGGCGTTTTGGATCCGAGCGTGGCGTTCCTCCATAAGCCATTCAGCCCGGAGGAACTGGCAACCAAAGTGCGATCGGTTCTGGGGAATTCGAAGTCACCGGGAGCCGAATAGCGTCCGCCCACTGGAGAGGCGGACGGACGTCGTATCAGTCGTGCGCCCGCACCGGATCCGTTCCCACCAGCAGTTCGTCGACGGCGGAGAGCAGCGCCTCAGGAGGGAATGGCTTGACCAGTGTCGCGCTCCCGCCCATATATCTCCCAGCTTTTAGCATTGCCCCGCCCATGAATCCGGATATGACGATGATGTTGAGTTTCGTGCCGCCGGCATTCACCGCCTTCAGGAATTCCAGGCCATCCATGTCGGGCATGCACAGGTCGAGCACAATCACATCGAAGCGGAAGTCTTCGAGCGCCTCGAGGGCTGTGTTGCCGTTGGTAGCTTCCCTGACCAGGTAGCCCGCTGCCTCAAGCGTAGTCCTGCATAACTTTCGGACTTGTGAGTCGTCGTCAACAACCAGAATAGAGAGGCTCATACGTTGCCATCCGAAACAGATCAGCTGAGCGTACCGGTTTTGCTGAAGCACGCAGCGGGCCGGCCGGCACTCGCCGGCTCGAACCTGGCGGGGCTCTCCAGCAGGAGGTGTACGCGATCCAGCAGTTCTTGCTCGGTGAATGGCTTGAAGAGCACCAACTCAGGGGAGAGTCGCGCGATGCCCAGCATCGCAATGCTTTCCACATATCCGGATATGTAGAGGATCTTCATCTCGGGGTATTCGCGATTCAGGTGGGATGCCAAGTCGAGACCATTCTCTCCAGGCAGCATCATGTCCACGATGGCCAGGTCGATCAGGCCGGCACGCTGCCGAGCCAGCGACAGGCCATGCACGGCGTTGCCCGTGTGGAGGGAGTTGATGTTGTCTGTCTTCAGAAACTGCACCATCAGGCGTCTCAACTGTACCTGATCTTCCACGACCAGTACGGTTGGTCGGTCATGGTTTGCCGTTGCAGGACTGGAAAAATCCAGCTCCCCTTGTATCATCGCAGGCAGCGCCTTGCGTGAGTTTCTGCTATCCTCCGGCCGATGTTCCTGGCCGCCTGTAGCGTTCCCATTCTGTTTCATGGCTTTCTTCCCGGTTCCCTGACGGGGTGACCTGTCGAATTGCTCCGCAACCGTGGCGCAATCTTCACAGTGTCACTATAACCTATAATTCGGTCCGGTTATCCCACAAAATACAACAATGGTCGAAATATTCTCAACTATAATGCGGTGTTCGTTACCTGCAACCGGTTAGCATATCCCCTCACATGCGGGTCTCTCGCGCCCGCCCCGATTGCGCGCCGCCCACCGATTTCTTGAAATTCAATTGCCGTCGCCGACTCCCTAATCGACACCTGGGTTCCCCGTTTTGTGGCGCGGCCATCGACGGCTTGGATCCCGGGAGACTGATCCCGCACGTTGCGAGAATCGGCACCAGAGGCCGCAGTTCGGCGAGGGACAGGCTTGAGCCTAGTTTGTCCCCAGGTTGTGCTTACGATGCGATCGTTCGGTCGTCCTTCCGCCGGACTAGGAAACCCGAGGCGCGCATTTATTTCTGAATTCAATGCCCCTCTTCGCGCTTTCGGAGCCCCGGCTGACGGCCGTCCCGCTCACTCCACCACAAATCCGTCGACGTCGACGTATTTTCCGCTGGACCCCGGTGAATTCCTGCCCGACACGCGGATTTCGATCACGTGATGCCCCGCGCTCACCGCGAACTTGCGGCGGCTCTGCCATTCGGTTCCGGCCGCATATAGGTCGATCGCTCCCCAGTCGGCGCCGTCGATCCGGATTTGGGCGATGCCGCGGTTGAACGTCCGCGTGAACAGGTACGTCACGGCCTGCCCGTTGAAGGCAAACTGCACCGTCGCTCCCGGTTCGTCGGTGAAGCTGATGGTGTGACGATAGGGACCGTTGAATGTGCGATTCTGTTCCCAGTCGCCGTTGAAGTGCAGCGCGTCGTCGAAGTCGTCGTACGTTCCGGCGCCGACCGGCGTCAGCGGACGCATGTCGGTGTGCGCCTCGGTGTGCGATTCGTCGCCCTTGCACTCCACCACGCGCGACAGCGCGTAGCCGCCCAGTTCGTATTCCGATACCGTGCAGTTGTCCAGGTAATCGCGTAGCGACGGCTGCAGCGTCACTCCCGTCTGCCGCGTCGGCCAGATGACATAATGCACCTTCCAGCGGTCGAGCAGGCTCTGCATCTCCGGCGGCGTGGCGGCATGCTGGATGGCGATGGCCACGTTCCATTGATGCCAGCTATTCTCGTACACCTCGCCGCGGACATCCGCGATGTTGGTATCGGCGGCCAACAGCAGTGTCGACCCGGGATGCATCTGGTTGTACCGCTGAATCACCAGCCGCTCCGGCGAGGCCCGCTCCAGATACCGTTCGCCGCCGTGCCGCGCGAACGCGTAGGGCGAGTAAAAATCGCGGTGATACCAGCCCGATGCCGGCAGGAAGCAGACGTTCAGCGCCGCCCACGCGGTCATCGCCACCAGCAGCGCGCCGAAGAGCCAGCGATTCCGCGACGCCGTCCATCCCACCACCGCCGCAAACGGCACCGTCAGCACCGGCAGCATCGCATAAATGTACCGCGCGTTGGAATCCGACCGCATGATCAGAATCGCGCTAGCCAGACCGACCACGGCCGCGCTCGTCGAGCGGCGCCCGCGCAGCGCCAGCAGCGCCGCCAGCCCGAGCGGCGCCAGCGCCAGGTATTGAAACCCGAACGCGCCGTTGCGCGCTTCGTAGTAGCTCTGTGTGTGGAACGTCAGCTCGTATAGCGTCTTCAGGCTCAAGGGAGTGTGGTACGCGGTGACCACGTCCGCCGTGCGGTCCAGCCAGGGCGACGGGAATTTGCGATTCAGAAACGGGAACACCGGATTGCCCGTCTTCTCCCACGCAATCACATAGGTGGGCGCTGCCGTAGCCGCGAACAACAGCAAAGCCAGCGCGCACGTGACGGCCGGCCGCGGCGCGAGCGAGCGCCAGTGCCGATGCACTTCCGCCGCCGCGAAGGGCACTGCCAGGACCACGAACACCAGCGCGCCGAACTTGGTGGCGCACGCGCCGCCCGCCAGAATCGCCGCCGCGAACAGGTATCCCCGCTGGCCCGTTTCGCCCAATCGCCAGATGGCCGTGAGCACCGCCAGCAGCAGCGCCGCCAGCAGGTTTTCCACGAACAGCGATCCCGTCACCAATTGCACCATGGGCGTGGTGGCGAACAGCGTGACCACCAGCAGTGCCGCCGATCGCGACAGCCATCGCCGCACCGCCGCGTACAGCAGCGCCTCCACCGCCAGCAGCATCGCGAAATTCACTAGCCGCGACCCCGCTTCGCCTCCCATCTGGTACACAATGGCGTAAATCCAGTCCGCCCCCATGGGCATCACCGACCAGATAAACCGCGCCGGCTCGAACGTCAGCCGATGCTGCGCCGCGATGTTGACGGGGATGGCCAGGTGCATCGCCAGGCCATCGGCGCTCACTTCCGGTTTCAGCGCCACCAGCCAATGCATCCCCAGCACGAACACCAGTAGCGCCGCCGCCGCGCGCTCGCCCCACGACCGCAGTTCGGCCTTCACAATGCCGTCGCGGCATGCCGCCAGGCGGAGCCGCACGCCGTCCCAGTCCGCGGCGATGGGGATCCCGAGCAGCACCATCCACACCACCGGATAATTCACCGGCAGCCGCGCCAGAAAGGTCATCAGGAAGAGATAGAACGCCGTCCCGGTCAGTGTCGCCAGCGTCTGGCCGTCGAGCGACGTCTCCCGCGCGCGTCCCAGGATGCGCGATCCCAGTGCGTCCGCCGAGATCAGGAAATACACTACCGCCAGAAACGCCGCCGGTCCGGCTCCCAGCGCCGTGGCCGCTGCCGCCAGCCCGATGGCCACGCCCGCGAAACACCACGGCGCGAACACCAGCAGTGGAATCGTCACCAGCAGAAACAGGCCACTGTAGTGGCGCAATCGCGCCAGTCCCTGCGGCTCCCAAAGGTCCGCCGGGAACAGGCCCGGGTTTCGCAATCCGCGGATCTCGAGGGCCACGGCCGCCGCCAGCAGCGTCCCGAAAAGGATTGTACAGAGACCGGCGGGCAAGCTTCGCGACGTTGGCGATTCCGGGTGGTCCTGAGTCATGGGGCGTGGAGCGAACATCTATTACAGCACGCGGAGCCGGCCGCCACGTGCGTGATATGATCGGCGGATCGCCTATGACCGGAGTGCTCCGATTTCTTGTGCCGGTGCTCCTCTGCACCGCCCGTCCCGCCGCCGCCGCGGACTTGCCGCCCGCCGAACAGAAGATGGTCCAGTTCGTCGACGCCCATGCAGCCGAGAGCGACCTGCTGCTCGAGAAGCTGGTCAATATCAATAGCGGAACCTTCAATCCGCCCGGTGTGATCCGCGTCGCCGAGGTCCTCCGCCCCGAGTTCGAAGCGCTGGGATTCAAGGTCCGCTGGATTCCCATGGACGAGGTCCATCGCGCCGGCCATCTGGTGGCCGAGCGGCAGGGCAGCCGCGGCAAGCGCGTGCTGCTCATCGGCCACATGGACACGGTCTTCGAACCCTCCAGTCCTTTTCAGAAATTCGAGCGCGCCGGCGATACCGCCAGCGGTCCCGGCAGCCAGGACATGAAGGGCGGCCTGGTGGTGATGCTCTATTCCCTGAAGGCCATGGCGGCGGCGGGCGTGCTGGACGGCGCGTCCATCACCATCGTCCTCTCCGGCGACGAAGAGCGCGTCGGCGAGCCGTTCGCCGTGGCCCGCCGCGACCTCATCGAGGCGGCCAAACACAGCGACGTCGCGCTCGAATACGAAGCCGGCGCGCGCTCCACCGCGACCATTGCGCGCCGCAGCGCGTCGCTGTGGCACCTGCGCACCACCGGCAACAGCGCTCATTCCGCCGGCGTCTTCAGCGACAGCTCCGGCAGCGGCGCCATCTACGAACTGGCCCGCATCCT
>Ga0181529_10003009_pt1 | contig 19664 bp, 16 predicted proteins | sample PEATcosm2014_Bin_36_FD_119763 | JGI IMG/M metagenome (GOLD analysis project Ga0181529, IMG submission 119763) | Peatland microbial communities from MTU Mesocosm Facility, Houghton, MI, USA - PEATcosm2014_Bin10_30_metaG | ecosystem: Environmental > Terrestrial > Soil > Wetlands > Peat | place... | reverse complement strand
GTCGTAATCATCTGCTCCAGCTCGCCGGTCGAAGCCAGCAGCGTCAGGTGCGGAAAGTCCATACTGCCCGTGGAAAGATAGACCGCCAAAAACGCCACCAGCAGCGCCACGCTTCCGGCCATCGTGTAGACAAAGAACTGCGTCGCCGCCGGTCCTCGCCGCGCCCCGCCCCACAGCTTGATAAGGAAGAAGGCGGGCAGCAAACTCAGCTCCCAGAAGAGGAACCAATGATAGAAGTTCAGCGCAGTGAACGACCCAAAGAGCCCCGCCTCCAGCACCAGCACCAGCGCGAAGTATAGCCCTGGCTGATGATGCACCCGGTGCGCCGCATCCACCGACATCAGCACGACCAGCGCTGAAAGCACCAGCATCAGCGCGCCCAACCCGTCCACGCCCAGGTAATAATGGATGCCCAGCGACTTGGCCCAAACGTGCTGCTCAATAAGGCCCATGCGCCCATCCGCCGGCAGTTGCGTCCAAATGAACAGCGTCAGCACCAGCGCTGCCAGCGTCGTCATCAGGGCCACGCCGCGTGCATGCTTGCCCGCCACAAGCGCTAGTGCAGCGCCCGCCAGCGGCAACACGGTCAGTAGCGTAAGTATCGGTATTCCGGTCGCAAATCCATTCATGGCCGGCTGCTCCAAATCAGAATCATGACCAACGCCACCACGCCCAGTGCCAGAATTCTCAAGTAAGTTTGCACGCGCCCAGTTTGCACCCGCGCCAGCAATCCGCCGCTTCCACTTAACCCACTACAGCCCGTGTCGAAGCCGCCATCCACCACATTCGTATCCAAAAAGCGATTCAGCCGCGCCCAGAGGGCAAAGCTCTCCGCCACTCCTGCTACCGCGCCGCCCCAAACGCGCCGGTCCAGCCAATCGGCAACTCGCGCCCACCAACTGTAAAATGCAATCACCGTGGCGCCGTATAACTCATCCACATACAACCGGTCGCGCAGCCACCCCCAGACCATTGGCGAGGCTTTCTCCAGTGCATCCGGTTCCGTCGGCCGGGGTGAACGATCTCCATAAATCTTCCAACTCAGCCACAAGCCACACAACACTACTACCGTTGAACTGAACATCAACCCTGGCAGTCCTGACTCCGTAAAACTCATAAGATTAAAACTTGCCACGCGCCCATCAAGGAATGCGTGGAACCACGGCCATGCCGGTGTCCCGATCAATCCCAGCGCCATCGCGAAAAACGCCAGAATCGCCAGCGGCGCAGTCATCGACTTCGGACTCTCGTGAGCCGGTTTGCCGCCCCGCCATACGCCGAAGAAGACATACGCCACCTGGCGCGTCATATAAAACGCCGTCAGCAGCGCGCCAAAGACCAGCATATAGAACGGCGCCTTGGCCACGCTCCAATGCTGCGCGGCCTCCAGTATTCCATCCTTCGACCAGAACCCGGAAAATGCCAGCGGAAAGCCGCACAATGCCAGCATTCCTATCGAATACGTTATAAATGTAACCACCATATCGGACTTCAATCCGCCCATCTTGCGAATATCCTGTTCCCCGTGGCAGCCGTGAATGACTGAACCCGCGCCTAAAAATAACAGCGCCTTGAAGAAGGCGTGAGTTATTAAATGAAACATCCCCACAGCCACGCCGCCCATGCCCAAGCCGGCCATCATGTAACCTAACTGCGAGACCGTCGAGTAAGCCAGAATCCGCTTGATGTCGTTCTGCGCCACGGCAATCAGCGCGGCAAAAACCGCGGTAAACGCACCCACCCAAGTCACTACAGTTAGTGCGACAGTCGTTCCGCCTGAAGGCATTCCAGCGGCCATCAGCGGATAGACCCGCGCAATCAGATAAACACCCGCAGCCACCATCGTCGCCGCGTGAATCAGCGCCGAGACTGGCGTCGGACCCTCCATCGCATCCGGCAGCCAAACGTGCAGCGGAAACTGCCCGCTCTTGCCCGCCGCTCCGGCAAAGATCAAAAGACCAATCGCACCCGCCGCCGTCAATCCCCATGCGGCTGGCTGAGCGAGCAAACCAGTTAGCGCCCCAGCTTCCATCGACCCAGCGCCGGAGTTATAGAAGAGTAGAGTGCCTGTCTGCGAAAAAAGCCAAACCATCCCCAGCAAAAAGAAAACATCACCCACGCGCGTAGTGAGAAAGGCCTTCTTTGCCGCCGCAGCCGCCGATGGCTTCTGATACCAAAATCCGATCAATAAGTAGGATGTAAGTCCCACTAACTCCCAGCACATAAAGAGCAGCAAAATCGAGTTAGAAATCACCACGCCTAGCATCGCTCCGGCAAAGAGCGAAAGAAAGCAAAAGAAGCGCGTGTAGTTTTCGTCGTCCTTCATGTATCCGGTTGAATAAATAAAGATCAGCAGCCCGACAAAGCTGACCATGACCAGCATGACAGACGAAAGCGGATCAAGTACCCAGCCCAAATCCACATGGGCTGCGCCGACTTGAATCCACGTAAAATTAACTGTCTCGCGCACCGCCTGCCCATGCATCCATCCCGCCGCTACGTGCGCAAATGCAATTAGCGAAAGTAAGAGTGCAAAACTCATCGAACCAATCGCCAGCGTCGCAGAGACTTTGCGCTTGCCTTGCTTCAAGAGCGCAGCCACGCCAGATGCAAGAATTGGCGCAATGGGAATCAGCCACAGAATCTCCGTGATGGGAGAGGCCGCAACCAGCGGAGTGAATGAAATAGTTTCTTGCATCAACCTCTCGCCCCTTCATCCTGTCCATTGCATAAATGTCCGTCGTATGCGCGTGGCGATGCATCTCACTCACCACGCCAAGCCCCACCGCCGCCTCCGCCGCCGCCACGGCAATCGAAAAGATCGCGAAGATCATCCCCGTCAGCTTCTCCGGATGCGGCCCATAGCGCCAGAAGGCTATCAGATTCAAGTTAGCCGCGTTCAGCATCAGCTCAATCCCGATCAGCACCAGAATCGCGTTGCGGCGCGTGAGCGCTCCGGCAAGTCCAATCGAGAACATTAATGCGGCGACCAATAAGTAACAAGCCAGCGGCGTCATTTTTGCCCTTCTTTCGCAACTTCCGATCTTTCGTGCAGCGCCACAATCACCGCACCGATCATCGCCGCAGTTAATAACACCGCCACGATCTCAAGCGGTAGAACGTAGCGCCCCACCAGCGCATTGCCAATCTGCAAGACTGTCACTTGAGGCACAGCCGTCAGTTGCGGCAGCGCCTTCATACTCCCCATCACCGCCCAGCCCAGCACGGCAAAAACTCCCGCCGCAATCACCAATCCCATCAACCACGTCCGGCTGAAAACTCCGCCCGTGGGCGTTTCCGATCCTTTGGTCAGTAGAATCGCAAAAACCACCAGGATTGCCACTGCACCAACATAGACCATAAACTGCGCAAAACCGGCGAACTGCGCATCCAGATTCAGAAACAGCAGCGCCATGCCGGTAAAAGCCACCGACAGCGCCAGCGCGCAATGCACGGTATTCTTCAGCAGCACGGCTGCCAGCGCGCCCGCCACCGTGAGTGCAGTCAGCACATAAAAAATAAAGCTCATCGCCCGCACTTCCCTTTCTTCGTAAGCCAAAAGAATCTGTCATCCTGAGCGAAGCATAGCGAAGTCGAGGGAGCTGCGGTTCCCTTCTTCATCGGCTCAAAATGTTGGGTGCCCCATCCATGCGCGTTCTTTGCGCTTGGGTGGGAAACCAAGAACCCAACTCGGAATAACTCACTCCGCATAGCGATAACTCCTCGGCCCAATCTTCCCTTTGCGCATCTCGCTCCAACCGAGCGCCGAGTAAGCCACGATCAGAACCGCCGAACAGACCACCCAGCGCAGCCATCCATCCCCCATAAACCTCCATGCCGCCGCCACAAAAAGATTCAGCAGGCACATCGGAAGAACAAACTTCCAGGCAAAGTTCATTAACTGATCCTGCCTAAGTCGCGGCAGCGTCCCGCGCAGCCAAATAAAGACAAAGATCGATAGCATCAGCTTCGAGAAAAACCAGATCCACGATGGAACCCAGTTCAGCGCGGCCAAGGGCGCCGACCAGCCGCCCAGAAAAAGCGTAGTGCCCAAGCCGGAGATGGAAAACATCGCCAGATACTCGCCCAGAAAAAAGAGCGCAAACTTGAAGCCGGAGTACTCCGTATGATAGCCGGCCACTAACTCCGACTCGCCTTCGGGCAGGTCAAAGGGTGAGCGGTTGGTCTCCGCCGTCGTCGAAATCGCGTACATAATAAAACCTGCGAATCCCCACGGCGTAAAAATGTACCAATGCGGCAGCCCATAACTGTAATGATCCTGCGCGGCCACAATCTTCGTGAGCGAAAGCGAACCGGTAATCATCACCACGGCTACGCTTGACAGCAGCAGCGGAACCTCATAACTGATCATTTGCGCCACCGCGCGCATCGCGCCCAGCAGCGAATACTTATTGCGGCTCGACCATCCAGCCATGAAAACCGCCAGCTCCGTCGATGCGCCCATGGCAAAATAAAACAGCAGCCCGGCATCCATGTCGACCAGCACCATGTTACGGCCCATGGGAAGCACGGCAAAGCCCATGAAGACCGCGATGACCAGCACAATCGGCGCCAGAAAATGCACCGCCGCGTCGGCGCTTAAGGGAACAATATCTTCCTTGGTCAGCGACTTGATGCCGTCGGCAATCGGCTGCAAAAGGCCAAACGGCCCCACGCGATTCGGCCCCAGCCGGTTCTGAATGCGCGCCAAACCCTTGCGCTCAAAGACCGTGGTCAGCGCAAAGAGCGCTGGAAAGAGGCAGATGATCATCGCCACGGCAAGCAGCGTGCCGGCTGCGGGTTGCCACGCCGTGGGAAGAAAACTCACTAGCCAATCGCGGAGCAGAACGAATATCTGGTCTAACTTGTCGATCATCCGTTCTCTCCTTCCAATGCCTTCGCCGCGCTCTTGGCCGCCGCCGCATCCGCGGCCGCCTTGGCCTTGGCGATAAATTTAGCTTTCTCTTCGGCCAGCTTCGCATCGACGGCCGACGCTTCCGTGCAATGAATCCGATTGTAATATTCATTCGGCTTGGCCAATTGATCGCGCTTGAGCAGCAATCCGCCAAAGCGATCCGCCGTCGCCAGCTCAAATTCGGTGTCCATCTTAATGGATTCGAACGGGCAGACTTCGACGCAGATCTGGCAGCTCATGCAGACCGCAATATCGATCTCAAAGCGCGCCGGATAAAACTGCATCCGGCCCACGAAATCCGGTTTCTTGTCCTTTGATTTCTCAATAAAAATGCACTTCGGCGGGCACTCTTTTTCGCAGATCTGGCAAGAGGTGCAGCGCAAGCCAGCCAGAGCATCCGTCCCGTCGAAGACCAGAAAGGGAAAAACGCGCGCTGACTCCATCGGCGCAATCCGTTCTTCCGGATACTCGACTGTCGTCAGCCGCTCCGCAATAAAGTAACTGCCGAAGAAATTCTTCGCCGTCTCCGTCAGTCCTTTGATGATGCCTTCACCCAGCAAATTACTCCTCCAAGTATAGCTTCTAGCTCCTAGCTTTTAGCTTCTAGCTTCTAGCTTCTAGCTAGAAGCTAAAAGCTAGCAGCTAGCAGCTATCTATCCACTTCTCCCAACACAATGTCCACGCTGCCAAAGATCAGCACCACATCAGCCACATCGCTGCCCAGGCACATATCTTCGAGCACCGTCAGGTTAATCAAACTCGGCGGCCTGATTCTATAGCGATAAGGATTCGCCCCACCGTCGCTGACGAGATAAAAACCCAGCTCGCCTTTGGGCGCTTCAATCCGTCCGTAGGCTTCGCCTGCTTTGGGACGGATGCCTCGGCTCTTGGCCTTGGGGTCCACCACCGGGCCGCCGGGAATATCTTTGAGCGCCTGCTCCAGAATCTTGATCGACTCGCGCATCTCCAGCAGGCGAATCATGAAGCGGTCGTAGACATCGCCGTGGTCGCCCAGCGGCACGCGGAAGTTAAAGCGGTTATAAATTCCGTAGCCATCCACTTTGCGAATGTCGTAGTTCACGCCGGATGCGCGCAGCATCGGTCCAGTCACGCCTGCATTCACCGCCAGTTCAGCGCTCAGCACACCCACACCCTGCGTTCGCGCCATCACAATCTCGTTGCTCCTGAGCAGCCGCTCGAACTCGTCCGCGAAGCCGCCAAGGCCCGCCACCACCATGCGCGTGCGGTCGAGCCACTCAGGCGATGCATCCACGCGACAGCCGCCGAAGCGCATATAGTTGACCATCATGCGCGCGCCGGTCAACTCCTCAAAGAGGTCAAGAATCTTCTCCCGCTCGCGAAAGGCGTACATCAGCGGCGTGCCGCTTGCGCCCATCTCTTGAATTAAAAATCCAATCGACGAGGCATGATTCTGATAGCGCGTCAGCTCACCCAGAATCACTCGCAGGTATTCGGCTCGCTCCGGGACCGCCTGACCAGTCAGCTTCTCCACCGCCAGCGCGTAGGCCCAGTTGTTGGTCATCGGGCAGATGTAATCCAGCCGGTCGGTGAAGGGCATCGATGCCAGGTAGCTCTGCCCCTCGGCAATCTTCTCATGGTTGCGATGCAGGTAGCCGAAGACCGGCCGCAGCTTGATCACCCGCTCGCCGTCCAGCGCCACATCCATGCGGAAGACGCCGTGCGTCGAGGGATGGTGCGGTCCCATCGCCACCTCCAGCAGTTCCCCGTCGCCGCTCTCGGCAATCAACTCCGGACGGTTCCAGCCCACCGGCTTTTCGGGGCTGGCCGAAATGTCTGTGACAAATGAATTCATTGTCCCGCCGATACCCCGTCTTTCTGATCCCTGATCCCTGATCCCTGTTCCCTACTTCTCTTCAGCACCTCATCATGCGCCGTCGGCTCCCACTCGAAGTCGTCCGGCTCGCGGTAATCGCGCCGCATCGGATGATCCTTGAAGTTCTTCCACATCAGCAGCCGCCGCAGGTCTGGATGGCCGGTGAAGACAATTCCATACAGATCAAAGATCTCCCGCTCCTGAAACTCAGCCGAGCGCCAGATGGGCGTCAGCGAAGGCAGCTCGACCTGGTCTGTGCGGTTGACGGTCTTCATGCGGAGAATGACTGGCCCATGCTTCTTCTCGACCGAATACAGGTGATAGACGGACTCCAGCGAATCCGGCCAATCCACGCCCGTCACGTTCGATAAATAATCGAGCTTGAGTTCCTCGTCGTCGCGCAGAAACTTGGCCACCGCCAACGCAGACTCCGGCGCAAGCCGCAGCGAGTGCTGGCCGCTGGGGCTGGGATTCAAGACAATCTCCACCGCAGCGCCCGGGATGGCTGCTTCTATCGCCGATTTGATTTCTTCTGCCGTCTTCATATCGCTACACCTTATACAATGACAAAAAACAAAGCGTACAAGATAAATGCAACATATACGCTGGAAATTAATCTTCCGATCCAGTATTCGCAGTTCTCAGCCACTCTTTCACTAACGAGATTCTCCTTCAAAGCACTTCTGATATATCTCCTGAATAGAAGAGCAAATATCAGCGGAATTATGAAGAGCAATGTAAAAGAAAGGTTTTGAAAAACTATGTCAGAGGACAATCCATGGAGGTAAATACCTTTCCATAATTTGATGAACACACCAATTGTCCCAAGAACCAACAGGGAATAGGCGAAAAACCAATATGTTTGCGCGTATCCATTCCCGGCGTAATCCCGATCCACGCTCTTCATCCGCTCCTCCGTACTTTCAAAAACCTCTGATTCAGCTTCATTCCTGTTGAAACATCCCGCAGGGGCTAAAACCCATATTCTTGATGCTATCTTTGCGGCACGACTCAAGTCGTGCCCTGACGCTTCTCGCTCATTACCTGAATCCAACGGTCATGCAAAGATTTCACACCGCCCCTACGGGGCGGAAATCTCTGGCTTGCATCCTTACCCGGGGTTTCACCCTGGGCTATTATCGTCTCTTCCCTCCGGGAAGAACTGCTCCCTATTCCCTCAGTCCCTAGTCCCTCAGTCCCTTAGTCTCTAGTCCCTCAGTCCCTCAGTCCATTAGTCCCTAGTCCCTCAGTCCCTTAGTCCCTAGTCCCTGTTTTGAATCACCGGCAACGGCCACACGCCCTTATTGAACGCCGGCTCCAGATCGTGCTCTCCAAAGACCGGCACGCGGAACTCGCTCTGCTGCTCCGCATCCAGGAAGCGCGGCCTGTCCTCGCCCGTCAAATGCTGGCCGTCAATCTTCTTTTGCAGCGTCATGAAGGCCTGAATCAGCGCCTCCGGGCGCGGCGGGCAGCCGGGAATATGCACGTCCACCGGGATGTAGCGGTCGATCCCCTTCAGCACGTTGTACCCTTGCTTGAACGGCCCTCCGCTGATGGCGCAAGCGCCCATTGCAATCACATACTTCGGCTCGGCCATCTGGTTGTAGAGCCGCACCACCTGCGGCGCCATCTTCTTGGTCACCGTGCCGGAGACGATCATCAGATCAGCCTGGCGCGGCGACGGGCGAAAGACCTCCGCTCCAAAGCGCGCCAGATCGTAGCGCGCCATGGTCGTCGCAATCATCTCGATGGCGCAACATGCCAGCCCAAACTGCATCGGCCAAATCGAGTTCCGCCGCCCCCAGTTGTACAGCTCCTGGATGGTGGTCACGACGATCCCCTGTTTGCCCATCTCGATCTTCAGACTCTCATCCATTGTCGCTTCGCTCCAGTCGTCAGCTTTCAGCTCTCAGCCGTCAGCTTTCAGCTTCTGTTGTCCTCAATCCAGTTCTTCGTCTTCCACTCCAGCTTCAATCTGAAGCCAACGGCTGAAAGCTGATAGCTGACAGCTAAAAGCTGCCTTTACCCCCACGTCAGCACACCCTTGGCCCAGGCCCACGCCAGTCCTTCCACCAGCAGCAGCACAAAGACCAGCGTTGCCCCGCATGCCGCGGCAGACAAACCGCTGAAGGCCACTGCGAAGGGCAGCAAAAAAATCGACTCCACGTCGAAGATCAAAAATATGATCGCATACAGGTAGTAGGCCGAGTGGAACTGCATCCAGGCGTCGCCCTTGGATTGCAGTCCGCACTCGTAGATGTCGTTCTTCACCGCGTTCGGCTTGGCCGGCGAAAAAACCTGCGCCCACAGCCAAGCGAGACCCAGGGGAGCCAAAGCAAAGCCCAGCGCCGCCAGAAAAAGAACGGCCAGGGGAAAATAGGGATTGATAGCCATCGTCAAAAAGGAATCCTTCTGCTTTAACCTAACATTTGATGGCCCCTTTGGCGAAAAGATGCGCGGGCGCGATCCGTTCGCTTCCCCTTTTGCGCTGTCCATCCCACTCTGTGAACCGGACAGCGCTGAATCGTTCAAATTCTTTAGATCAGCTCCAAAGTTGACCTCGCGCTCCCGCCGCTACCCGTTCTCTCCGCTATTCCATCCCCACCTTTTAACCGTAGATCCATACTCCTGTAACCAAACCGTCGCACTGGTTTGTTAATTTAAGCCCTAATCAGTCCATTTTCGCCAGTTCTTCATCCGAATTGAACAAAAATCCAGTTCCAGCCCATTCAGGAGGTACCACTTGTTCCATTTGCTCCAGAGCACGTGTAAGCGATTCACTGCATTGACGCTGTCGGTTCTTGTTCTCCTCTCCGCAGCCGCCCTGCACGCCCAGACAAGCACCGCCAAACTCGAAGGAACCATTACCGATGGCCAGGGCCGGGGCATCGTCAAAGCCCAGGTCATCATTAAAAACACCGCCATTGGCTTTAACAAAGCGATCCACACCGACGCCAATGGCTACTACTCGCTGGATGGCTTGCCTGCCGGACGCTATACGGTGATAGCCAGCGCTCCCGGCTTTGCCACACTCTCCAAAACCGACATTTTACTGGCCGAGGGCCGCTCCCAGTTCGCCACCCTCGTGCTGGCCATCGGCACCATCACCGAGGATGTCACGGTCAACGCCGGTGTCGATTCCATCGCCGCAGAGACCGCTCCCAGCGGCGGCTTCCTGGAAGAGCGTTCCGCGCAATCCATCGTTTCCAATACCTACATTGAGAACTTTACCGCGCCCATCGCCGACTTCGGCGAGATCGTCCAGATCGTTCCTGGCGCCTTCACCACCAGCGCCAACGGCGTCGGACTGGGCCAGAGCAAGACCTACTTCCGCGGCTTTCCGGACGGCGATTACAACATCGATTTCGACGGCATTCCGTTCTTTGACACCAACACGCCCACCCACCACTCCTGGGCATTCTTCCCCTCGCAGTGGGTCGGCGGCGTCGACTTCGACCGCAGCCCCGGCTCCGCCTCCACTATCGGACCCACCCCCTTCGGCGGCTCCATTCACCTGCTCTCCAAGCCGCTCAGCAATGAGTTCGATCTGCGCGCCACGGCCTCCTTCAGCACTTGGAACACCAAGCTCTACGATGCCGCCTTCAACTCCGGCAGCTTCGGCATTCTTCGCGGCGCTAAAAAGTCGAATCTATTCATCGACTACCACCATATGTCCTCAGATGGATACCAGAGCTACAACTACAACCGCCGTGATGGCGGCTCAATTCTCTATCAATACCAGTTCAGTCCCAAGACGGTGCTCACCGGCTTCAGCGGCGTCATTCAGTTGACCTCCAACGGGCCGAATATCAGCTCAACACGCTGTATGCTCTTCGGCGTCTCGGCGACAAGTGCTTACAGTTGCACCAACGCCAATACCGCCAACGGACTGCAACCTTACACCGGCGCGGGCATCAAGTTCCTGCTCACCGCACCCAACTCGACTGACCCCGCCAACTGGTTCAGCTACCAATACAACACCTACCATGTGCCCACTGACTTCGAGTACATCAGCCTCAAGACCGAGTTTGGCAAGGGCTGGTATCTGGAGTTCAAGCCTTACACCTACAACTATGACAACGTCGAGCGCTACGACAACGCCACGCCGCTCACCGAGGTGACCGCCGCCGCTGCCGCCGCCAATCCATCGCTGGTTCCCAACTCCATCGTGGTCAACGGCAAGGATTACTACGACGGGGCAGCCATCAAGCCCTGCGACGTGCAGGTGGTCAAATCCGGCGTCGCCGCCTTGCCCTGCGGCATCGACAAATACAACAGCTATCGCAAGTTCGGCGAGACGCTGACCACCACCCAAACATCCAAACTAGGCGTGGTGCGCGCCGGTCTCTGGTATGAATACGCCGACACCAACCGCCATCAGTATCCCAGTGACCCGCTGAACAATTGGACAGATCAGGCGCTGCCCAAGTTCAACGAGTCCTTCTGGACCGATTCCTACCAGCCCTACGCCGAGTACGAACTGCACGCCACGCCTCAGTTCAACATCACCGCCGGCATCAAGTACGCCGCCTATACCATGAGCGTTCTGCATCACGCGGACGATGGCGCAACCGTGGGCGAACTCAGCTGCTATCCCAATACGACAGCGGCTTGCTCGGCAACCGTGAGCGACTTTGGCAGCTTCACCGCATGGCTCCCTTCGCTCGATTTCAACTATCGCATCCAGCCCAACTGGTCGGTTTACGCACAGGCAGCCACCGGCAGCATCGTTCCGCCCAGCGCCGTTTACGACTTCTACCAAACTCCGACGGCCGCCATTCCCAACCCCCAGCTCGCCACTCCGCCCAAGCAGCAAAAGTCCAGCACCTACCAGATCGGCACGGTCTTCAAGGGTCAAAAAATTACGGTGGACGCGGACGCCTATCACATCCGCTTCCAGAACAGCTACTCATCGGTTCTGGATACGACCGCGGGCGATGCGAACCTGGGCGACTCGGTTTACTTCCTTCAGCCCAGTTCCGTCACACAGGGAGTGGAATTTGAGAGCACCATGGTCCTGGCCAAAGGCCTCAACCTCTACCTGAACGCGACTGCGGACAATGCATATTATTCCGGCTCGCTGAACGCCAACACCACTCCATCGCTCACCGCTCCCGCCCTCTGGGTTGCCGCGCCCACCGGCCTTTGGGTAGCGCAAACACCCACCGACACCGAGCAGCAAGGCCTCACCTATCAGAATCATGGCCTTGACTTGGGCATCTTCAACAAGCGCGTCGGCGAGCAGCACGTGGACAACGGCCAGTATCACAATCAGGCCATCATCGCGCCCTTCAGCACGCTGAACGGCTACTTCAACTACACCATCCGCAATCACTCCATCTTTGACGGCACAAAGGTCCGTTTTGACGGAACCAACCTGCTCGACTCGCACAATATCCAGAGTCTCTCGCTGGCTGGATCAGCGGTGGCGCCTGCCATTCCCGGCAACTGCGGGGCCAGCGCCACGGCCACCGCAGCCTGCACCGATCCCTTCAACGCCACCACCGCCATCAACGGCGGCGACACGCCGGGCCTGATGGCCGGACGCAGCTTCTCCGTCTCCGTCACCTTCGGCTTTGCGCCCAAGAACCGCAAATAAAAACCCGTGCCGGGTTGTGAAAATATTCCACAACCCGGCACGGGAATTATTTCGCGCTGCGCCGACCTCCCGGTCTACGCTACACACGATAACTACAGATAAAACTAGTAACTCAACTCCAGCACGTTAACTGAATAAGGCGCAAACTTCTGCTCGAACTTCGGACCGGCCACTTCAATCTTGCGCTCCACTGGAATCACTTCGTCGGGATGCGTAATGCTGTTGGTCGCGTTGGGCGATTTGCCGCTCAGCGTAATCAGCTTCGCTTCGCGCTCCACATGAGCCACGCCAGCCAGCGCAATCGAGACCGGCGCTTCTTCTGACGAGGCGTTGACCACCTTCACGTAGAGTTTGCGCAGCTTCTCGTCGCGCGTGGCCGAGGAAAACAGCCGTGGTCCGGCATTCGTGAGCGACGCCGGAACCGCCTCCGTGCCCAGATACTTGCCGAAGAGCACCTGCGTCCAGTAGCTCGGCGAGCCGTAACTATTCAGCGCGTCATAGCCGATCAAGTCCGTCTCCCATTGCATCCCGCCGGGATTCACATTCACCAGCAGCGGCGCGTAGCTGGCCATCACAATCAGGTCGGCGTTCCGCTCGATGCCGGTCAACCAGGCCGCGTCTGCCAAGGCAGCTTGCAGGTTCGGCGTCGGCGCGCCCTCGCGCGTCGCCCACTCGCCCACAAAGATCTTTGGACCCTTGCGGTCAACCTTGTCGTAATGAGTGGCCGAGGCGAACGACTCTTGCGCCGACATATAAAAATGCTCGTCCAGCAGATCCGGTGTCACCTTCTTCACCGGCGCGGTAGCGATCAACTGTAGCTGCGGATAGCGCTGCTTGATCGCGCGGTAGTACTGCGCATAGCGGCCGTCATAGGAGCCGGAGTGGTCAAATTCATCCTCGTTGCCAATCTCCACATAATGCAGCGAGAAGGGCGCGGCGTGGCCGTTCTTGATGCGCTCGGCGCCCCACTTGGTCTCCGGTCCACCGGTCACATACTCAATCTCATCCAGGGCGTCGTCAATATACGGCTTCAGCGCGGGCCCCGGCTCAATGTGCTCTTGATTCATCGAGTAGCCGCCGTAAACCGCCAGCAATGGTTCGATCTTCAAGTCCTCGCACCACTCCAGAAACTCCAGCAGCCCCATGCCGTCCGAGGAGCGATAGCCCCAGGGGCTGGGATGCGTCGGTCGATCCACCCAAGGGCCAATCGTCGTCTTCCAATCGAATCGCTCATAGGTGTGATTGCCTTCCAGATAATTGCCGCCCGGTAGCCGCAGGAACTTCGGATGCATCGCCGCCAACTTCTCCATCAAGTCAATGCGGTTGCCAAAGGGCCGGTCATGATAGGTAGGCGGAAAGAGCGAGACCAGTTCAAGCCAAAGTGTCGCAGGGCGTGGAATCGTAAGGATCAAATGGTTATTGGCGCTCGGTGCAACCTCGCCGGTCTTCAGCGTAAAGCTGTACTGCTTCCACTCGCCCGTCACGGCGGAAACTGTCGCCGTCGCCGCCGTCGCGCCTGTCTCATCGTTCACCAGACTCACCGTCACTGGCAGCCCAGCGCTGTCAGTTTTGGCGTAGAAAGAGCCGGTGTAGGTCGACTTCGGACGCACGGCAATTCCCCAAAAGCCTTCGTTCTGCAACCCGGCGGGAGTCGCTTCTGTTGCCGCTGTCACGCTTACCTTGAGGCTGCGTGGCAGAGCCACACTGGGTCCGGTCGTCTCATCCTCGGAGATTGCAACTGCGGAATCTCCCCGCGCTACCATCGCCCAATGGAACAATGACCCCCAACCAGTGCGGACTACACGATCACGCACCAGTTCTCCATAAAGTCCGCCGTCATAAGAGAAATTGATCTCCTCGGTCATCAGCCCATAGAGCGTGGGACTGACCTGCGCGGTGGGATGATCCACCTGCACGGCAAGTGATGGAGCCTGGGCATTCAGGCCGAGAGAAAACGCGGAAGCAACAAGCAAAATAAGCGAAAAGGAGTGATTTTTCATACGCATTAGAGAGTATCGGAAAACGCTTTCTTTGACAAGGGCGGGGGACTTGGACACTCCAGCCCTACGCTCATTTCCCCGTCTTTACCCAGCGCCACATCGAACAATCTTCGTAGTTGGATGACGCATACTCTCCATCCGGCTGGTTGGCCAAAATGCGATGGTCGGCAATCGCATCCGCTTTGGAGCGCGCAATCTTGCCCAGAAACAGCCTCGTAAATCCCGCCTGTTGTTCCAGCACGTGCTCCTGTTCGTGATTCACATAAATCAGATCCAACCCCTGCACCGTTGGGTGCTCCACCTTTCCAATCAACTGTGGGTGCCCCACCCTCGCCGCGCCTTTGTCTTTGCGGCTAGGGTGGGAGTCCAAGCTCCCAACCCGCGCGGTCAGTTCCTTGCTCCAGCTCTTCAACAGCCGCCGCATCACCGTCGCACCAAAAGGGTTGAACATAAACGCCAGACAGGGGCCCGGCGGCAGCGGAAACTCAACCGCGTCGCCGCAGACCACGCGCATTGGCGCGCGCGCCCGCCCGGAGGCACGCCAAATGGTCAGGTTTTTCTTGGCAATCCGCGTCAGCGTCGGATTCAGTTCCACGCCCACAACTTGGCGAAACGGCAACTCCGCCGCCAGCAGCAGCGCACGTCCCATCCCCGCGCCCACATCCAGAAAGCTGACCTCCTCGATGGCCAGCCCAGGCCGGCTTCGCTGCCAACGCTTCACCATCGCCCTGAATACCGATGGCGTAACGCCGTAGTAGGCCGTGGCGTGGCGATCATGCAAGTGACCGCTCTTCAAATGCCGCCCGGCCACCAGCCCGCTGGTCCGCACGCCAAACTCATCGTCGAAGGGATGCCGCATGAATCCCTCTCCAACCTTGAGTCCAGGCAGCAATCGCCGTCCTTCTGCTGTTCTTGCGTTCAACGGATCATCTCCATCCCGCCCAGCACACACAAAAAAGCCTCCCGTGCAGGGAGGCTTTTTGGTTTCACTTGCCAAAATCCTGTCTAGCGCGGACGAAGCGCCTTGATGGCCTCGGGCAACCGCTCTTCAATCAGCCGCGCGCGCTCGGCGGCGATGCCGCCCAGATAGGTCGGAACCGGCGTAGTCGTCAGCACCAGCGCCAGCGCAATGACCGAGAAGCACAGTCCGGCAATCCCTGCCGATACCAGCATATGGTAGGTGTCATACACATCCAGGCCGAAGACATTGAAGGCCACATGCTCCAGAGGCTTGATGTGCTTGAGCACCGCCAATGCGAAGAGGAAAAAGAAGATCGCCGTCGAAGTAAGAACGGTAAGCGTCACATCCAGGCTGCGGTGAAACTTCTGCCGCGCGCTGCAATGCGGACATTCGGCAAAATGCTGTTCATAGTCCTTGCGCATCTCGGGAGTAATTCCTGAGATGTCATAGCGCCAGCTTGCCAGAATGGCGCCTACAACAATATCGGTGCAACGGGTTTTAGCCATAAAGTTAAAGACTCACTTCGCAAAGGATTTGTTTTGCCGCCGTTTTCTGTGCGGCATCTACGGCTCGGGAAGGCTCGATTTTGCGGCTGCAGCACCGTCCTTGAATCGGTGAACTCCCCGCTCATTTGCCTAGCCTTGGCGGCTTCCGCCTCGGCACTTTCCCGGCCAAACCTACCAGGTACAGAGTGATGCCAGTCTCTTACTATTGTAATAGACTCCGCTTAAAAAGCAATAGGAATAATTGGTTCGTGCTGCGCGGCCAGCAACAGCCGATTGGCCATCAGGCTTGCACGGCCATTCAATGCGCGCTCAGCCGCCACCCGCGCCAGTTCAGGAAGATTATTGCTTTCAGATAGATGCGCCAGAATCACGTAGGCCGCCTGACCATCGTACTCCTTCTCCAGAAAGCCGCAAGCCGCCTCGTTCGACAAGTGACCGACCCTCGACATCACCCGCTGCTTCACCGCCCAAGGGTAAGGCCCATCCCTGAGCATCTCCAAATCATGATTGGATTCCAGCAGCAGCAGATCAAGATTCTTGAGCTGAGCCTTCACGTTGGGCGGAATGTAACCCAAATCGGTCGCATAGCCCAACCGCACCCCCTCCGCCTGAAAGACAAAGCCCACCGGGTCAGCTGCATCGTGAGGCGTTGTAAATGGGCTCACCGCAATGTCGCCAATCTCAAACGGCTCCCCAGCCCGGAAATACTCCACCGCTGGCAACCAGGTGGGATCTTTCGCCTTCGCCTGCTCAACTCCATTCTTGTTGTCATCCGGTGCGAGCGGCCTCCCAGCGCTGCTCTCATCCTGAGTGAGCGAAGCGAGTCGAATGACCTGCGGTTCGTCGCTTTCGTCCAACCCAACATCCTCCGCCGCAATCGCCTCCGCCTGCCGTTCCGCCGTCTGCTTGCGCACCTGCTCCAACCACTGCGCGTAGGTCATATGCTTGCGCGGCGAAAGCCAGCGCATCCAGGCGCGGTGCGTTCCTTCGGTAAAGTAAACCGGAATCCCCAGCTTGCGCGCTGTTACAGCCACCCCGCCCACATGATCCGCATGTTCATGCGTAATGATGATCGCGTCCAACGCCTCCGGCTCTTCGCCCACCAGCCGCATCCGCCGGAAGAGCTCCCGGCAGCTCAACCCGCAATCCACCAAAATCCGCGTCCGTCCCCCGCAGAGAACCGTAGCGTTCCCCTTCGACCCCGACGCCAATACCGTGAATCGCACCATCCTCTGAGAATACCGCGAGAAGCTGTGTATTTTATTGCGACATTCATTCAGTCTCTTTTAATGCTGCACCGTGTCCTGGGAAGACCAACTTCACCGGCTTCCAGCAATCATCTGCGCCGCATGCTGCAAGCTGGTTTCGGTGACCGTTGCTCCGGAGACCATGCGAGCTACTTCCTGCGTGCGCGCCTGATCGTCAAGCTGGCTGATCCGGGTCTTCGTTCTCCCTCCGGAGTCGTGCTTCTCCACCACAAAGTGTTGATCGGCAAAGGCGGCGATCTGCGGCAGATGCGTCACGCACAAAACCTGCTGGCCGCGGCTGAGGGATTTCAGCTTTTGCCCGACCGCCTCCGCCGCCCGCCCGCCGATGCCAATATCGATCTCGTCAAAGACCAGCGTGCGCGGAGTGGGAATCTTCTTCTTCGGCTTGATTGCGCCCTCCTCTACGCTCACCTTGAGGGCCAGCATCACGCGCGACATCTCGCCGCCAGAGGCAATCTCATGCAGCGGCTTCAGCGGCTCCCCGGCGTTGGTTGCAATGCGATACTCCACCGTGTCCCAGCCGGTCGAACTCCAATGCGCCGGCTCTTCCGCGGCGTGAACCGCCACCTCGAATTTCACCTTCATGGCGAGGGAGTTGATCTGCGCCTCGGCCAGCTTGGCCAGCTTGGCGGCAGCGGCGCGGCGCTCCGTGCTCAGGGCGCTGGCAGCCGTCTTGTAGCGCTTTCCCGCTTCATCCAGAGCAATGCGTAACGTCTTCAGGATCTCGTCGCGGTCCTCCACTTCGGCCAGCTTCCGCGCCACACCCTCCGCAAAAGCCATCACCTCGCTAACCGTCGGTCCATACTTGCGCTTGAGCCGATCAAGCAGCGCCAGTCGGTCTTCAATCTCGGCCAGCCGCTCCGGCGAGGCGTTGATCCCCTCCGCGTAGTCGCGCAAGCTGGCCGCCGTGTCGTTGATGGTGGCGCGCGCCTCGGCCAGTTGCTGTGCCGCCCCCGTGAAGCGGTCGTCGTAACGGGCCAGCTCCTCCACGTTGCGCAGCGCCGCGCGCAGGGCAGCCTCGGCCGAATCGCCGCTCTCATACAGCCGCTCAAAGGCATTCAACGCCGCCGTGTACAGCTTTTCCGCGTTGGCCAGCACGCGCTTTTCCGTCTCAAGAGCATCGTCTTCGCCCGCCACTAGTTGCGCGGCTTGGATCTCCTTGCTCTGATAGCTCCACAAATCCACCATGCGCAGACGGTCCTGCTCGCCGTGCAGCAGTTCGTCGAGCCTCTGGTGCGCTTCCTTCCACTTTGCATAAGCCTCGCCCGCCGCCGTCGGATCGATGCCGCCAAAACGGTCCAGCAACACCCTTTGCTGCGCCTGATCAAAGCTGCTCAGCGTCTCCGTCTGCGCGTGCACCAGCGCCAGCTCCGGCGCAAGCTGCCGCAAAACGGCCACCGTCGCCGGCTGATTGTTCACAAAGACCCGCCCCTTGCCTGTCGAAAGAATCTCCCGCCGCAGAATCACTTCCGCGCCGCCCGAGTCAATTCCGTTCTCTTCCAGAATCGCTTCCGCGCTCGACGTCGACTCAAAGACACACGAGACCACCGCTTTATCCGCGCCGTGGCGAACCACTTCAGCGCTCGATTTGCCCCCCATCAGCAGAGCCAGGGCGTCCACCAGAATCGACTTGCCCGTCCCCGTTTCGCCTGTCAGCAGGTTAAGCCCCGGACCGAAAACGGCGGCGGCGTGATCAATCACAGCATAGTTGTCAGCGCGCAATTCAACCAGCATAGCGGGCAAACCTCACAGGAACTCTTCAAGGAACGAGTCCATTGTAGGCCATCATGCCTTGCTTGATGCAACCGCCTCGGCTGGAATTCGATCACCTGCCTCGCTATTCAAACCCTTACTAAAGTTTAATCAAATAAAGTTGACAATAAGTCACTCAATATGGCATCCTGAAAACGTCAGAATTCTATCGAAGGCAGGTTCCACTCATGGCAAAAATTATCGGCATCGATCTCGGTACCACCAACTCTTGCGTCGCCGTCCTGGAAGGCGGCGAACCCAAAGTCATTGCAAATGAAGAGGGTGCGCGCACCACGCCCTCGGTGGTCGCCTTCAGCAAAAGCGGCGAGCGCCTGGTCGGCCAGGTGGCCAAGCGCCAGGCCATCACCAATCCGGAGAACACCATCTTCTCCATCAAGCGCTTCATGGGCCGCCGTTACAACGAAGTCAATGACGAGATGAAAATGGTCCCCTTCAAGGTCTCCCAGCAGGGCGATCACGTCGGCGTGCAGGCGCAGGGCAAGGAGTACACCCCGCCGGAAATCTCGGCCATGATCCTGCAAAAGCTCAAGAAGTCCGCCGAAGCCTACCTCGGCGAGTCGGTCACCGAGGCGGTCATCACCGTCCCAGCATACTTCAACGACGCCCAGCGCCAGGCCACCAAAGACGCCGGCAAGATCGCCGGCCTCGACGTCAAGCGCATCGTCAACGAGCCCACCGCCGCCGCCCTCGCCTACGGCCTCGACAAGAAAAAGGATGAGACCATCGCCGTCTACGACTTCGGCGGCGGAACCTTCGACATCTCCATCCTCGAAGTCGGCGAAGGCGT
>Ga0181529_10003008_pt1 | contig 19665 bp, 12 predicted proteins | sample PEATcosm2014_Bin_36_FD_119763 | JGI IMG/M metagenome (GOLD analysis project Ga0181529, IMG submission 119763) | Peatland microbial communities from MTU Mesocosm Facility, Houghton, MI, USA - PEATcosm2014_Bin10_30_metaG | ecosystem: Environmental > Terrestrial > Soil > Wetlands > Peat | place... | reverse complement strand
TGCGAGCTCGATGTTGGCGCCAGTGAGGTTTTTCGATCCTGGCAGAAGCCAGAGAAGCTCGATTTGAGTGGGAAGAATCACTTGCTCGGCGGAGGCGTCTCCCATGAGGACTTCGTAGATGGAATGGCGGTTGTCGTCGCGCTGAAAGCCGAGGCCGGAGGAGCAATTGGCTTGCGGATCGCAATCGACCAGGAGGACTTTGAGGCCCTCCAAAGCGAGGCAGGCGGCGAGGTTGATGGCTGTTGTGGTCTTGCCAACTCCGCCCTTTTGGTTGACAACACCGAGAATCTTTCCCATGGGTATCCAGAGTATCGGGAAGAGCGTGTTTGGGCTAGGAAGCGGCGCTGTGGAGAACGGAGGGCGCTTGTGGAAAGCCGCCGGGGAGAAAAGCGGCGGCGCGGAGCAAACATTTGAAGGGGAAGGGCTTGAATGCTGGGATGGGACAGACGTCTGGAGGGGGCAAAAAGGGTGATTCGGTGGAAAACTTCCGGGATGGGGTGTGCCGGAATGGGCGTTATTTCGAGTCTGGCCTCGATTTGAAACTGCGCCGAAGCCAGGCAGAAGGGTGCATGTTCCACGTGGAACGTCTTGGCGCCGCAGTCGGCCACGGAAAGGTTCCACGTGGAACATCCTTCACCTGCGCATACCCCGACCATCGCCCTTCCCAATCTCCACCCCGACCGTCTAAATTGGACCAAATCTCCAGAGGCCTTGGATCGAAAGAAATGCAAACACTCGCGCCCCGCACCCTCGCACTCCTTGCCGCCCTTCTGCTCCCCTCCGCTCTGCCTGCCAACGCGATCCCAATCCCGCCAGGGCTCAATCGCTGCCCAACTTTGGCTGCCTGCTTTGCATTGCTCGACAAGACTGTTCCCGCCGAAGACGACGGCAGCATGGCCAACGAAAAGACCCTCGCACGCGACCTGCGCCGCTTTGGGGAGCCAGCCAAACAGGAGCTGCTGAGACGCGCTGCCGGAAACCACCCAGGCTGGCGCAATCTCGCCGGAGCCATCCTCATGGAGTGGCACTCTTGGAGTCCGGCCGATGTACCCGCACTGCGCGCCGCCCTACAAAAACAACACGGCGGCTGGGTCGCGCACCCCCTCGCCGAGATCGGTACTCCTGAAGCAATCGCGTTCCTCGTAGAAGACTTGGCCCAGTGCGAAGATATCGAAAATCAAACCGGATGGGCGCTCACCCAGCTCGGCGCAAGGCCCATCCCGTATCTATTCGCTCTCCTGGCAAACGACCGCTCTGCTCGCCTGGCTGCCAGCGTCCTCTCGGAAATTGGGGCTGCGGCAGTTCCATTTCTGCCGAAATGGGCGGAGACTGCAACCGATCCAGGCCAGCCAACCTCAACACGCATCGCGGCTCTGCGAGGAATTGCCGCCCTTGGACCCACAGCAGAGCCGGACTGCTCGGTACTTCACCCTCTCCTCAACGACCACGATCCCAACCTCCGCGGACAAGCCAAAGAGACTCTACGAGCTGTCCGGGACCCCGCCGTCCTCCCCGAACTGGCGCAATCCTGCCGCCCAATGGCTCCTCTTTACGAGTCCCTCGCAATCGACGCCCTCGCCTGTCTGCGCGATATTGCCTCCTACGGCAAGAATGCCGCGCAGGCAGGCCCCCTTCTGCTGCCATTTCTCGCGTCCCAAAATGGAGCCGAACGCGCGGATGGGATCGCGGTTCTGGGCGCTTCGGGGTACGAACCTGCGATCCCGAAGATTCAGGGCGCTCTGAACGACCCGGACTGGCGCGTAGTCTATTCCGCCATTCGAGCCCTTGGCTGGCTCGGGGCCTCCGGGGCGCTCCCGGAATTGGATCGCCTCGCCACCAGTCACTGGCTGCCGGAAATCCGCGAGAAGGCTGCTCACGCTGCCTTGGCTATCCGTTCTGAAAAAAGCCACGTGGACCCGCCCCCTGGAACCAAATTCATCGCGCCACCCTTCGGACGAGAGGATGGCGACGAACCGCTAGACGTCGACAGATGGGTCCTTCATCCTGCAAAGAACTGCCCCGCCAACCGCTGGCAGTGGCAGGGTGACCAGTTCCCCATGCCCAACCCCACCCGATTCATGCAGGAATCCGAGAATCAGCCCAGCTCCCTTCGTCTGTCTGGAGGAGAATTGACTGGCGTCAATAAGGGGGAGTGGGGCGGTGAATTCTCCTGGCATCCGGACGCAGGCCAACCAGTGACGATTCTCAAGGACACCTTCATCGCCATGCGCCCCGACGGTGACGGCGCAATCGTCCTTTTCGGCCTCGACCACGGGCTCGACTACGGCTATGCTTTGAGCGTCACTCGCGATGGCGCCGGAAGTTGGAAGACCCAGGAAATTGCCCGGCTGCTTGGAGAGCCCGACGGGCTGGCGACCATCCGCCCAGGCCTGTTCGCCGCGCGCTCGGCTGGCAGGGTGGTGGTCTTCTCTTCCGCGCAGGGCATTCAGGGATTGGCAACCTGCGACTCGCGCTAGGCCTGACTGGACAAGACAACACGTCCAGGCGGCCAAGCAAACTCCCCTTCAACCCTGGTTCCTACAAGACAGAAAGGTGCACGATGGATACTCCCAACGCGTTCGTAGGCAAAACCCAACAGCCAACGGAAGACGAAGTCAAAACGGCGCTCAGCTCGTCCGCTCAGCTCTGGAAGCAACTCGTTGACTGGTTCGCAGAACAGGGCGTCTCCGGTCAAGAATGGAAGTCGAGCGGCAGCAAGTACGGCTGGTCGCTGCGCCTCAAGTCCAAAAAGAGGAATATTGTCTACCTCGGCCCGTGCAACGAATGCTTCCGGGTTGCGTTTGTCCTCGGTGACCGGGCCCTTGAGGCGGCGCGCAAGTGCGGTCTGTCGAAGAGCGCTCTGCAAATGCTCGATGACGCAACCCGCTACCCGGAAGGAACCGGGGTCCGGTTGATGGTGACCTCCGCAAAGGACTTGGCCACGATCAAGAAACTGGCGCTGGTAAAGCTGGCAAACTGACGGTATGGCCCTGCGGGGGGTGAGCGCTGCTGCTCTGCGCTGGTGTCCTCGAAGCTCCTTCATGAGGCCGAAGGCCCGAACCGCAGATCCTTCGACTCCGTTTTGCGCAAAGTGCGCGCAAAACTCCGCTCAAGATGACAATCTTTTGTTAAGCGAATTAACGACTCAGGACACTAGAGCATTTTCACTGACGCTGGAAGCAAGCTCCGTGCCTCATCCATTTCACGTTCTCCCGGGAAATGGGTGGGAAAACTCAAAACCAACCCTACAGGAATTGTGAAAATGCGCTAGCTGACGGAACGCTGGCCGACCGCCAGCAGTTCCCGCTCCGCCCCGCCTGAAGGAACGACGGTGTGCCAGCAGAATCCCGATCCGGCGGCAGCTTGCAGCGTCTCCAGAGTGCTCAGCGTAGTCATCAGCACCAGCCAGCCGCCGGGCCGAACCAGCTTCGACCCCGCCTGAACGGCCTGCACCATGCGGTCGACGGCGCGCAGCGTGACGCAATCGAATTGCGTGGCCAGCTCCTCCGCCCGCCTGGAATGCACCTTGAAACCAATCCCCAGGACACGCGCCGCTTCTTGCAGGAAGGCCGCCTTCTTGCCCTGCGACTCGGCAAGCGTCACGGAGACCTCCGGCCGGCAGAGTGCAATCGGGATTCCAGGGAAGCCAGCGCCTGAACCAAAGTCCAGCAGCGAAGCGATTCCGGCCGGGATGGCGCGCGCGCAGACAATCGACTCCACAAAATGCCGGCTGAGGATGCCCTCCTCGTCCCGGATCGAGGTCAGATTGACGCGAGCGTTCCAGCGAAGAATAAGCGAAAGGTAGGCCTCGAACTGAGCGAGCTGCCTTGCTTCCAAAGGCTTTTCGCCGGCGTCGGCCAATAGCGCTTGGAGCCGCTCTCCCACTGGCAAAGCATCTGCGTTCATCCCTGCGCCACCGACTCTTGAATCTGCCGCGGCTGCCAGATCGCCGCCGCCTGAACAAAACCGGCAAAGATGGCCCGGGAGAACGCGCTCTCCGTATAGGTCCGTTCCGGGTGCCACTGCACAGCCAGAACGAACTGATCGGCGGAATCCAGCTCGACAGCCTCAATCACACCATCTTGTGGGGAAACACCGCTGACCAGCAGGTTGTCGCCGGGCACGCGTATGGCCTGGTGGTGGCTGGAGTTAACCTGCGGTTCCGCCTCTTCATTCCTGGGAACCATTCGAGCCAACCGCGATCCCTGCGCGATGCGAATCGGGTGGGCTTTCACCACATCTCTCCCCGGCCGGTGATTGACCGCTGTATTCAAATCCTGAATCAACGACCCATTCCGCCAGACATTCAAAGTCTGCGCGCCGTGGCAGATGGCCAGGATCGGCTTGTACAGGTTGAAGGCATCTTGCAGCAGCAATTCGTCTACTGCGGTTCGCGCGGGGTCGGATTCACTGCACGCAGGGATCGGATCTTCGCCATATCTTTGCGGGTCCACGTCATAGCGGCTACCGGGCAGCAGAATCCCCTGCACCCCGGCCAGCAGCCGCGCCACGCGGTCCTGGCGCTCGTGAAGCGGAACAAGAATCGGCGTGGCTCCGGCGGAATGGAGCGCGGCAAGATAAGCGGGCAGAGAGCGCTGATTATAAGCCGGATCGCTGCTGGCGGGCTCTGGAATGGCGATATGAACAGACATGGAAGCACTAGTGTAAGCCTCCGTTGGTTTCATGCGATAGCCCGCTCGAAAAGTGTTTCCCGCAGCGCATGGCGCTCGCTGGCTTGTCTCACCTCTTGAAGCCCACCCGCCCCCTAAACCCGTGTGGTTTGCGCGGCGCTAACCCAAAGCCACGCAGAGGTATGCATGAAAAGAATGCAAAACTTTCCTGGCGCCACTGTCATGGCTCCTCGAATGAGCCGATAGGGATGAAACTGGTGTTGCGGCTCGCAGGATTCTGCCAGAAACTCCTGGTTCCGGCTCTTTCGGCAGGCGTGTCGCAGAGGGTTGGCCGGCGGATTCTCAATTGTTCGCCTGCAGGTGAAAAAGCCTGCCCGGAATCAAGCGAACCACAACGTGCAAAGGACCTTGCATCCATGAGCCCTTATACGGACATGTCCAAGGAACACCTCTGCCTTTGAACGGATTCGGGTCTGACCATGCCGCAAGAAGAAATTGATAAAGCGCGCACCATCGCGGACTCCGCCATCGCGACCTTGCGCCGCCTTGAGGTCCCGCCGACACCGGCCAACTATGCGATCTGGTACGAGTACCACGCGGGCATGAGCCCCAACCTGCAACGCACGATCGATGTGCTGATCTCCAACAAAGCCGTCTTCGATGAGAGCACCCTCCAGGACCTTTACTCCACCTTCTTCTCCTCCGCCAAAGAGGCGCAGGCGGTGCGCGAGACTTCGGTGCGCGCTCTCCAAACCTTGCAGGATATCGCCGGTGTTGCCGACTTCGCCCACCACGACGCTCAAGCGTTCGGCGTTACGTTGAGGGGGCTTGCTTCCAAAGACCTGGGCGAGACCCTGGACAATCTCAGAAGCCTCATCGAGAATCTGGTTCTGGAAAGCAAGAGGATGGCCGGGCGGAGCGAATACGTCGGTCTCCGCATGCGCGAATCCGCCGGCAAGATCGAGGCTCTGGAGCGCAATCTAGAGGACGCCATTCGCGATTCCTCCCTGGACGGTCTCACCGGCGTGGCAAACCGCAAATCTTTCGACGCCGCGATCCGCAGGACGGCGGGAGATGCGATGAACAGTGGCGACGACCTGGCCCTGCTGATGATCGACATCGACCATTTCAAAAGGGTGAACGATACGTGGGGCCACCAGACCGGCGATGCAGTCCTTCGCCACCTGGCCCAGACCCTGCAAAAGGCCGTGCGTGGCGGCGATCATGTGGCACGCTATGGCGGCGAGGAATTCACGGTGATCTTGCCCCACACAGACGGCCCTGCCGCCGTTACGGTGGCGGAGAACATTCGCCTGGCGCTGGCCAGGGAGCCCTTGATGCTGGACCTCACTCCACCCCTGACACCCATCACCGTATCCATCGGAGCCGCTTGCTACGAGCCCGGAGACCCGCTCGCCGAGTGGGTGGGAAGAACCGATGCGGCCCTATATTGCGCAAAGAGGGAAGGTAGAAACCGTGTTCAACTCAATTGACGGCGTACCAAGCGAAGGACTGGATTCCAATCCGATTCCCATGTCTTGCCTCATCACCGACGACTCCTCCCTGGTGAGAAAGATCGCGCGAAAGATTTTCGCGGGCCTGGGCTTCGAAGTGGACGAGGCGGAGAACGGTCAAGTCGCCCTGCAGAAATGCCTCAATCGCATGCCCGATGTCGTTCTTCTCGATTGGAACATGCCGGTCATGGATGGCCTCGAGTTCCTCAAGTCTCTGCGCCGCTCCGAAGGGGGCAGAGCCCCCGCAGTCATCTTCTGCACCACCGAAACCGACGTGGACCATGTGCAGAGGGCGCTTGCCAACGGAGCCAACGAGTATCTGATGAAACCCTTCGACGCCGAGTCCCTGATTGCAAAGCTGGACATGGTGGTCACGCGCAGATAGGTTTTCTCGGCGTCCAAACTGCGAGGCTTTGCCCGATGCGACCCAGCTCCGAAAAGGGGCCGCGGTCCTGCGTCTCAGCTTTGCGCCAAGGCGTCGGCCGGATCCGAGCAAGCGCCATCGCTGGCCAGCTGCACCTTCCGCATCCCTTCAATGGCGTTCCTCAGGGTTTCCGTCAACTCCTCCGCCTGGCGCAGGCTCATCCCTGTTGTTTGGATGGGCTCACCCACGCTTACCGTCAGCTCTCCGGGGTAGAAGTGGTGCGTATGAATCGGCAGCAACTCGTACACCCCGCTCAAGGCGATGGGCACCAGCGGCACCTGTGCGCGGATGGCAAGATAGGCCGCGCCAGAGAGAAACTTCTGCAACTCGCCGTCTGACGTCCGTCCGCCCTCGGGGAAGACAAACAGCGGCATCCCGCTGCGCAGCGCCTTCACTCCCCTGCCCAGGCTCGATAGCGTCGCATGCGGGTTGGCGGTGTCGATAGGGATCTGTCCAGACCGATCTAAGTACCATCCTATGAACGCGATGGGCCACAATTCCTTCTTCGCAAGAATGCGGAACTGGAAGGGCAAAGAGGCAAAGATCACGGGCGTATCCATGTACGAAGTGTGGTTGGAAGCGTACACGGCCACTGCATGCTTGCGCAGGTTCTCCGCGCCCTCCACTGTGACTCTGCTCGCCGAACACCTTACACAAAGTCCAGCCCATATTCGCGCGATGCGATGCTGTACGCGGCCACGCTTGTCCAGCAACGAGACCAAGAGGGACAACGAACCACAAGCGACCGTCGCCAGCGCCAGCAGCGGCGTCTGGATGAGGTTGGTGCGCCAGCGATAGAGCCATGGAAGTGGATCGGGCCGAGACCTCATTTTTTGCCACCTTGCTCTTGCAGCAGAAGCGAGCGCGCTTCGCCTACCAGATAAACCGACCCGGAAATCACGATCGCTCCGCTTGGCGTCTTTTCCTTGGCAAAACGCAGGGCCTCTTCCACCGATCCCGCGGGCACTGCCCCAACCCCGACGGCGCGGGCTGCCGTGAGCAAGTCGTCCATGGCTGTAGCTCGAGCCGTGTGGATGGGGGCACAAATCACGTGATCGAAGAGGGGAAAGAGTATTTGCGCCATCTCCGCCAGAGGCTTGTCGCGAAGGCAACTGAAGACCAGCGTCCGCGGCCGCTTCTCTTCCACCCTTCCAGCTAAATCAGCCAGCCCCGCCCGTAAGGCGCAGGCGCCGGCCGCATTGTGAGCAACATCGAGAATCCATTCCACTCCGCCTGCCCCGATCCTCTCCAGCCTTCCCGGCCAGCGCGTTCCTCGAATCCCGCCCGCAATCGAATCCGGAGTAACTTGAAAACCGTGCTTCTCCGCCAAATCCACCGCGGCTGCAATGGCCAACGCCAGATTCCGGCGCTGGTGCTCGCCGAGGAGCGGTGAATCCACTTCGATCTCCCTCCCCATCGCCTCAACCGAATAAGCACCAAGCGTACCGGTACCAGCCGGGGGCAAATACCGCCCTGCATCGACCTCGCGAACATTCTGCGCTGCAACCACTTCGCTCAGCACCTGGTTCGCCTCGCCGTCTTGCGGCAAGCTAATCAGAGTCCCACTAGGCCGCAGTATCCCCGCCTTCTCGCGCGCAATAGCCGAGATCGTCGGCCCCAACCATTCCGTATGATCCAGCGAGATGTCGGTAACGATGGAGAGCAGAGGGTCCACTACATTGGTTGCGTCCAACCGGCCGCCCATCCCCACCTCCAGCACGGCAATCTTTACGCCCACCTCGGCAAAGTAGCAAAGCGCTTGCGCTGTCAGGATCTCAAAGAAGCTGGGAAACTGCGGAAGCCGCCCCTCGCCCAACAGCCGCCGCGCCGCCCCATCTACCCGAAAATAGAGCTTTGCAAAGGCTTCCTCGCCTATTTCCTCGCCATCTACGCATATCCGCTCGTTGACCCTCTCTAGATGCGGCGAGGTATAGAGTCCGGTACACACGCCGCTGACCTTCAGGATCGAAGCCAACGTCGCGGCTGTTGATCCCTTCCCGTTGGTGCCCGCGATCAGCACCGCAGGAAAACGGCGCTGCGGATCGCCCAACGCTCCCAGCAAGACCCGAATCTCATCCAGCGAGAACTTTCGCCGGGGATGACCGGGGAGGGCATGGAGCTCCGGCACCATGGCATTCAATCGATCGATGGCCGCTGCATAGGACATGGAAAGATAAGTATAGAAGCCGCGCCCGCAACGGCCACCCAACCCCGTCACAGCCCGTTCCAAGTCCCCACCTCGACCCGCCAAGAGACAAATATTCATTTCTTCCCGAAAAAGAAGCGCTCGCTCCCCCACTGGAATTGCCGCCTCCGCTCACTCTCGAAGCAGAGAATCTCTCCAATCCAACACTCGTTCCTCTAGGAATCGCTCATGCACCAGAAACGCTACAAGTACGCGCCCTGTGGAGGACGCGCCCTTTCAGAACCCCTGCCCCGTGGCCCTCCGAACGTCCTTTTCACATAAACCGTCTGCTTTCCACAGCTTCTTTCGGACCCTCTGTGGGAGTGGTGGAAACTCGATCCCCATCCTGCCCTTCCAACTCCTGTTTTCCAAAACTCCTCAATTCCACAGCCTAGATTTAGAAAACGCGACACCACCCCAACCACCTGCCTCTAAAGTACTTGACCAGAGTTTCCACTTTTCCTGTCTGAACTACGGGTACTACTGTCATTTTCTGTAATCACTTCTCCTTTTTCCCGTCCCCGCCGCTGCATCCAGGTCCCTCGCTGCCGCCTTCCACACGCAGCGCCTACCCAGCCGCGCGGGCACACCACACCGCACGAACTAGCCAAAACCCCAGGGAATCCAGAGAAGCACCCCGGTTTTCCACGAGCAGCCGAATGTAAAGGTGAATACAATCAAGAAGAAGAAAAGACAGCCATTTCCGCAGAGCCGCAGAGTGTTGTACAGTGTGGCCAGCGCAAGAAGATGGCTTCAGGATGAGGATAGGCGTATGCCGATCGAGGAAATAGAAGTCGAGAAGCCGGCCGCGCAGGGGGCAGCGATGGAGATTACCGTAAGCCGCCAGGACCTGGTGAAGGAGCTTACCGCTACACAAAGCGTAGTCGAGCGCAAGACCACAATACCCATTCTTTCCAACTTCCTGATCGAGGCGGAAGGCGACCGGCTCAACATCACAGCCACGGATCTGGATCAAGCTATTCGCACCAGCACCGAGGTCAAGGTCAAGAAGCCGGGGGCCTGCACCATCCCCGCGCGCAAGCTCTACGACTACATCAAACTGCTGCCCGATGGCGATATCTCCATCAAGCTGCTGGACAACCACTGGGTGCAGATCCGCAGCGGCCGCTCCAATACCAAGATGGTCGGCATGGCCCGCGCCAACTATCCGCAGGTGCCCGAGTTCCCCACCGTGGCAGTCACCAGCATTTCCGCGGTAGCCCTCAAGACCCTCATCGCACGCACTATTTTCGCTATCTCCAACGAAGAGTCCCGCTACACCCTGAACGGAGCCCTGCTCGTCATCAAGGCCGAGTCGCTGGCCATGGTGGCGACCGACGGACACCGCTTGTCCTTTGTCGAAAAACCGAACGAGGTGCTGGAAGGCATCAGCGGCGAAAAGCGGGTGCTGATTCCGCGCAAGGCTCTCCAGGAATTGCAGCAATTGCTCAATACCTCCGAAGCAGAGAAGGTCGAGTTCGCCGACGACGAGCACACGCTCTTCTTCCGCGTCGCGCATCGCACCCTGAGCACCCGCAAACTCAACGGGCAGTTCCCCAACTTCGAAGCGGTGATGCCGCGCGACAACACCAAGTTCGCCGTGGTGAGGTCGAGCGAACTTTCGGCGGCCATCCAGCGCGTCGCCCAGTTTGCCGACGAGCGCTCGGGCGCGATCCGGCTGCGCCTGGAAGGCAACGAGCTGAAGATCAGCTCCAGCTCGACGGAGTCTGGCGAGTCGGAGGACACCATCGACACCCCCTATGCAGGAGATCCCATCATGGTCGGCTTCAACTCCGGCTATATCCTGGACTTCCTCAAGGCGCTCAGCAACGAAGGCGAAGTGCGGTTGGAGTTCAAGGATTCGCAATCGGCCGGACAGATGCGTCCGGAAGATCCCGACGCCGAGTACAAGTACCGCTACGTGCTGATGCCCATGAGGATCTGAGTCCCAGGAGCAAGCAGGAAACTCCAAGCCGGCAGTTCGCGCAGTCCGCGGATTGCCGGCTTTTTATGCGCGATGGATTTCTCAAAATTCCCGCGGGGTTGGTTTCGAGGTTTCCCGCCCAATTCACACCTTTTCCTTGAAAAGCCGTGAAATGGATGGGGCACGGCGCTTCCACCGGTCAAAACCTTTGAACGAAGCCCTCGAGATCGCTCCTATCAAGCCGTCCCGCGGCTCTTTTCGCCAGGACACCGGAACTGATTCCATAGGTGTTCGCGCATCGACCTTGCCACGAGCGCCTGGGGCTGATAGAAAAACCGAGCGTGCAGCAAATTCCCATCGCTTTCAAGGAGAGGGCCATGAAGACACGTTTTTCGTTCGGCAAGAATGGGATCGATGTGGAGGTTCCGGAAGGGTTTGCCTACCGGAAGATCGAGAGCCGCACGGGAGCGGCGCTGGAAGACCAGGAAGGAGCCCTCGGCTGGGCGCTGGATCACCCTATCGGGTGCGATCCATTGACGGCAATGGCCACAGGCAGGAAGACGGCGGCCATCTCGGTCTGCGACATCACCCGGCCGGCGCCGAACCGCGTGACCCTCCCGCCCCTGCTGAAACGGCTGCACGAGGCAGGAATCCCAGTGGAAGGCATCACCATCCTGATTGCCACGGGACTGCACCGGGCCGCCACCCCGGACGAAGTCGACACGATTGTGGGGCCGGAGATAGCAGCCCAGTACCGGGTGGTGAGCCACGATGCCAAAGCTCTCGACGAGCATCGCAACCTGGGCTTCACCAGCCGCGGCACGCCGGTCTACATCGACGAGCGCTTTGTCTCCGCCGACCTGCACATCACCCTGGGCTTTATCGAGCAGCACCTGATGCTGGGTTTCTCCGGCGGGCGCAAGCTGATTGCCCCCGGCGTGGCGGCGCAGGAGACCATCAAAGCGATTCACTCGCCCAAATTCATGCGCGAGCCCATGGCCACCGAAGGATCGATTGCCGAGAATCCTCTTCATGCGGAGTTGCTGGAGATTGCCCGCATGGCGCGGCACGACTTTGCCCTGGATGTGGCGCTGACCCACGAACGCCAGATAGCGGGCGTCTTCGCCGGCGATCCGGTGAAGGCCCATGCCGCCGGAGTGGCTTTTGTGGAACAGACCTGCCTGGAGCGGCTGGACGAGCCGGTCGATGCGGTGATTACCAGCTCTGCCGGCTATCCCCTGGACCTGACCTTCTACCAGATCGTCAAAGGAGTCACGGCGGCGGCCCACCTGGTGAAGCCGGGAGGCAGAATCCTGATCTTTGCCGAGTGCGCGGAAGGCGCCGGTTCGCCGGAGTTCGCCAAGAAGCTGAAGGGCGTGACGGGGTTCGAGAGCTTCCTGGAGGAGACTCGCGAGGCAGCGGTCGATGTGGATCAGTGGCAACTGGAGAAGCTGGCGCTGACCGGGCTGAAGTTCCAACTGTTCTTCTACACGCCGGGAGTGAAGAAGAGCGACTTGGGCTTTCTTGGCACGCGGTCGTACGACAGTCCAGCGGAAGCGGTGGCGGCGCTGTTGGATGGTCTGCCGACAGGCGCCCGCGTGGCGCTGGTGCCGGAAGGGCCCTACACGTTCGCGCGCGCCGAGGCGCCGCTGCTGCAGGCTTAACCCGCACAACTCACAAGGCGGGCGAACGAATTTGCGCGGACAGATTTGTACCGCCGGCCTCCCGGCCGGGGTCCCCACGGACAGGTCTTCGTCCGTGGGGTGGTTGACCGGCTGTAGCGTGGTTCTCCCGACCCACGCCGGACTCTGTTCGTTGGTGACGACTTTTGCAATCAGAAGAGAAGAACTAGGCTTTGCCTGGCGGCGAGGAGGCCGCCAGCACAGCCGACCAGGAGGTCGGCGCTCCAAAGCACTGGCCACTTCCAGCTACCAGGTCAGCGTGACGGTGATCGTCTTCCAGCCCTCGCCGGGAGGGAAATTGAGAATCAGCGGCATGGAAGCACAAGCGTAGAGGTCTGCGTCACACGCCCGATAGGAGACGATTGCCTCCGGCGCCGTGCTCGGCTCGGTTACGAGCTTCGGAAGAAAATGGCCATGCCTGAAGAGGCGCACCAGCCCCGTGCTCCCCGCAATGCCCTCGACCGTCAGAACCAGGTTACGATCCCCATATTCGGTGCTCAGGAAGCGAAACTTCACGGTCTGCGCGCCCGGCAGCGGCGGCTGAGCAGGCGATACTGCTTCTACACTCTCAATCGCATTCAAGTCTCCAAGGGAAGGGTCAACTTCCAGTGCCGGAGCCGGGATACGCAGACCCTGGTGCGGGGGGATGTGGAGCCGCTTTGCAAGTTCGATATCGATTGGCCCGAGCGTTGCGCCGGGAAGGTCGCTGCGCACCTTCCATTCATCCCCTCTTGTCGGGCTTAGGTAGACCTCCAGTTGACCGGACTTCTTCGAGAAATAAAGAGAAGTGCGTTCCCCAGGAAGCGCAATATCGAGAACCTCGGCGTGGTCCCAGCTCGCCGGCAGGTGCGGGTTCACGGTGATGGTCTTAGTCTGCGCGTCGATGTCGATGCCGAAAAGGCCGCGCAGCGTGGGCGTGATGACCATGGCCGAGGACCAGAGCTGGTGGCTGGTGCTGCGGCCGAAGGGCACAAAAAAATCGCCCGAAAGCAGCTCAGTCACCGCGCCCAGGTCCTGCGCGCGGGTCAGGTTGGCGTTCTCCATCAGCATCTGATAGCCAGCCAGCGGCTGGTTGCCGCGGTACTCAGCCAGCGCCGCCCAGCCGGTGAAGAGCGGCCACACCGAGCCCTGGTGGTAGCTCATGCCGTCATAAAACTTCTCCTCCGTCGAGACGTCGCGCAGGCCCCAATCGGTGTTGAGGGTGTGCGCCGCGAATTGCCGCAGACATTCTTCGGAGTGCGAAAGAATAGAGTTCCCGCTCCACCAGGCCAGCGCCGGATAGACCGTCGTGGCGCGGTCCAGCGAGCCATCGGCGTTGCGGCTGAAAGCGTAGCACCTTTTCTCGGAATCGTGATACTCAACTTCAATCGTCTTGGCTACCTTGTCCGCGCGCGCCCGCGCCGCGGCGGATTTCTCGGGGTCCTTGAGCAGCTCTTCGATCCGCGCCATGGCCGCCGAGGCCTGCTGATCGAGCAGAGCCAGGTAGATCTCCTGGTGCGGCAACCCGCCCGGCCAGCTTTCGACCCAGCCGGTGCCCTGCGCGTTGTCGTAGATGCCGTCCCCATCCGAGTCATGGGTGATCTCGAAGCTCCAGGCCTTCTCGATCGCTTCGCGATGCGCGGTCAAGAAAGCCAGGTCGCCGCTCGCGCGCAGGTAGTCGTTGACCGCGAGCAGGAAGAGCGGGGTGGCGTCGGCCGCGGCATACATATAAGGAAAGGCCTGCCAGTCGATGCGCGCGGCGGTCTGCGAGTACTCGTGCATGATCTTGCCGTCGGCGCGCTGGCGATGGATCAGGAATTCCAGCTCGGCCTTGGAGAGCGCGAAGTCGCCGTAGCCGTTGACGGCGTAGAGCGTGTAAAGCGCGTCGCGCCCGAAGAACCAGCCAAAACCGGGCCGGGCCGAGTCGCCGGAGGCGTAGTAGCCGGCCACCAGGGCGGTCTCTTCCGCAGGGGCTAAAGCCCCATCGCTCTTTGGGCTGCTTTCGGCACGACTGAAGTCGTGCCCTGTTACAGGGCCGGCCGGAGCGTCAGGTGTCGGGCCTATTAAGGTGTCTGGTGCGGAGTTGGTTTCTGTGGTGTGCGCTGGCTTTCCTGCTGGCCCCAGCGCCTTGGCCTTCAACTGCTCAATCGAAACAACCGCCCATTGAAAGGCCTCGTTGAGCGCCTTGTCGGGCGTCTCGATCGAAGCAGAATTCTCCAGCAGATTCTTGTAGGCTCTCGCATGGGACTCATAGGCCGATGGAATCGCGGCATTGAGCTGCGCCAACGCGGCGCTCAGCGCGGCGTTGGTGGCCGCAGCCGGAGTGGTCCCCACGGCCATCAGCAGCGGAAAGAGCCGCCCGTGGTCGCGGACGGGATCGATGTGCAGCTTCAACTCCACGGGATGCACCTGGGGCCGCTCCTGATAGGGGGCCAAAATGCCCGGCCGGGCGCCGGGAATGGTGACCGCGCCGGCCAGATCCGGGTAGTCCGAGTGCAGCACGTAATAGCCGCCTGCGGTCCACTCCACGTTGGGGACGCCCTCGTTGCGCGCCGGCCACATGTATTCCAGATTCGGCGTGAAGCGGAAGGTGAAGTCCGTGGGGCGCAGGCAGTCGAACTCGAAGAGCACCACCGGCCCGGTTCCCGCCGGCCCTTGGTTGGGCGAAAACATGATCTGGCGGACGGTGAAGCCGATGTGGGTGTAGGTGAGGATGGTGCGGTCCGGCCGGACCTCGATCTCGGCGGCCTGCCGGTTCACGTCAATCGGTACGGTGTAGCCTTCAATCTCCGCTTCGATGGTCAGATGGGAGAGCAGCTTGACGGGCAAGAGCCAAGCCTCGAAGGAGCCGTCCTGGCGGCCGACCAGGACGCCCCGCTCTCCGGCCACGGTGAAGGGCTTCTCCGGCTCGGCATGAGCCTGCAGGACGGGACCGGCGGTCGCCAGCGGGAAGGGGGCGATGGAGGTTAGGGAGGGGTTGGGCGTTTGGGCCGGGACTGCGGAAGCTGCTGCAAAAAGCAGGGCAAGCGCCATGCTGGAAAAGGAAGCGCGGATAGCCATCGTGTTGTCCTCTGAGTTTTACTCAAGGGCAACAGGATAGACGATTCCGCCCACACAACGGGCCGGGATCTCCCCCAAAAGAAGCCCGCCGGATCGGCCCACTTGCGCGCGCCCGAGAGGCGAATATTCCAGCCGGCCACACGGGCTAAAAGCCAAACAGAATCACGCGCATCGGGGCGCAGAAACGGCTCCGGGATTCTTCGGCGCAACACGTCTCTCCGCTTTGCCGGCTGGCCACCTAACGAACGGAAAGTGCACCCGCCCGGCGCCGACGGAACGGAAAGAAATACCGTTTTTCATAGCAAATACAGATTTCAGTACAAGGAACGGTACCGATTCCGTCGGGGTGAACCCAAAGGCAGACCTAGCTTGTTGATTTTACGGGTAGATGCACATAAATATCCGTTAATCCAAAATCGCCGGACTTTGGCACAACGATTGCAAACCATTCCATGAATACTGTTGCGCTCGGATTCCGGCCCCCCAAGAATCACAGACTTTCACGTTTTGTAATCCACGCTAGGAGATGCTTCATGTATCAGTCCTTATTCCGCTCTTCGCAGTCGTCGTCGAATCCCCCGTTGCCCGCGTTTCTGCGCCTGATCCGCATGCAGGGTTTGGTCCTTGCAATGTGTTTCCTGGCATTGGCCGTTTTGCTTGGCGGCGATCGTGCGGCATGGGGCCAATCCACGAGCGGCGACATTGTTGGCACCGTATTGGACAAGAGTGGAGCCGTGATTCCTGGCGCCACGGTTACGGCCAAGAATGAAGCCACTGGCGTAGCGACCACCGTTCAGGCCAACAAGGTGGGCGATTTCCGCATCTCCAACCTGCTGGAAGGCAAATACAGCATCATCGGCAGCGCCCAGGGCTTTGCCACCCTCACGCTGAAGGGTTTCGATGTCCAGCTGAACAAGGCCTCCACGGCGACCTTGGTTTTGCCGGTTAAGACCACCGCGACCAATGTCGAGGTATCGGCGGAAGCGCCTGCGGTGCTGGATACGACCACCGCCCAGTTGCAAGCTTCTTTCGAGACCGAAGAGCTGGCGATCATGCCCACCGCGACCACCGGCGCCGGCGTTCTGAACCTCTCCCTGCTGGTCTCCGGCGTGGCCTCCGGCGGCGGCCTGGGCGACGGCACGGGCCCCTCGGTGGGCGGCATGCGCTCCCGCTCCAACAACTACACGATTGAAGGCATTGACAACAACAACAAGTCGGTGACCGGCCCGCTGGTTTATGTTCCCTCCACGGCGGTGGGCGAGTTCACGGTCATTACCAACCAGTTTTCTCCGGAGTTCGGCCACTCGGTCGGCGGGCAGTTCAATACGGTCATCGTCAGCGGCGGCAACAAGATTCACGGCGCCGCTTACGAGTACTTCCAGAACCGCAATCTGAACGCGGAAAACGCCATTCAGGGCGGCAAGATTCCCAATCCCCGCTACGATAACAACCGTTTTGGCGGGCAAATTGGCGGCCCCATCAAGAAGGACAAGCTCTTCTACTTCGCCAGCTACGAGCGCAACTCGATCGGGCAGAGCGGCCAGTACTGGATTTGCACCCCGACCACGGCGGGCATGGGACAACTGAACGACGGCACGCACAACTTCAGCACCAACAATCTGGGGATCTTCACGAAGTATATGAGCCCCTATGCATCCGCCACCCAGGTGACCGGCGGCACCACGGGCTCAAACGGCACCGATCTTGCCTGCGGCAATGGGCCCGGCCCGCAATACGCTCCCGTATTCAGCGATGGGGTTTACAACTCTTCCACCGGAATCTTCGGCACCGCCAACGAAGTGGATGTTCCCCTGGGCAACTATTCCGTGGTGGCCCCGAACTTCAACAACACCGGAGCCCTGACCACCAGCGGCAACTGGACCATCTCTCCCAAGGACAGCTTCCGCCTGCGCTACATTTACAACAACTACGCGGGCATCGACACCGCCGCTTCCTTGCCGGCCTTTTACATGTCGACCCCCGAGAAGTTCCACCTGGTCGCGCTCAGCGAATATCACAGCTTCACCTCCAACCTGAGCAACGAAGCGCGTCTTGGCTTTAACCGCTTCTACAGCACCACCCCCTCGGGCAACTTCGCATTTCCCGGCCTGAACGTCTTCCCCAACCTGACCCTCTACGACATCGGCGCCATCAACATTGGCCCGGACTCGAATGCGCCGCAGGAAACCATCCAGAACCTTTACCAGTTCACGGATAACCTGAGCTGGGAAAAGGGCAAGCACAGCCTGAAGTTCGGCTTTGACGGGCGCAAGTTCATCTCTCCGCAGAGCTTCACGCAGCGCGTGCGCGGCGACTACGAGTGGGATTACACCACGGAGTATCTGCACGACCTGGCGCCGACCTACTTCGGCGAGCGGTCTACGGGCAATTTCATCTACTACGGCGATCAGACCGCCTTCTACGGATTTGCCAACGACATCTGGCATGTCATGCCCAAGCTGAGCCTGAACTTCGGACTGCGCTACGAATTCACCAGCGTGCCGGTGGGCGAGCGCAAGCAGGTCTTGAATGTCGCCGCCAGCGTCCCTGGGCTGGTCGTCTTCTCGTCGCCCAAGCCGCAGTACACCAACCTGATGCCCCGCTTCGGCGTCAACTACGCTCTGGACCAGAACACCTCGATCCGCGGCGGCTTCGGCATGGGCGTGGATGTGCTCTACGACAACCTGGGCATCCTCTCGAGCCCGCCCCAGTTCTCCTCGACCAACGATGTGGGTTCCGGAACAAATGCAAACTACGGCGATCCCAACTTCCTGGCCAAAGGCGGCCTGCCGGCCGGCGGGAACCTGGCCACCTTCCCGACCATCGCAGACCAACGTGCGGCCACTGCGGCCTACATTCCTGATCAGAAATTGCCCTACGCGGAGAACTGGTCGTTGGGTGTGCAGCATGTCTTCCATCAGGACTACACAGCCGAAGTGCGCTACCTGGGCAACCGCGGCATCCACCTGGCCACGCAGATTCAGCTGAATGTCCAACCCGAGGTCACTGCCAGCACCAAGCTTCCCACCTACATCACCGCCGCTCCGGCCGACACAACACTCGCGGCCTTGCCCAGCACCCTGGCGAAGATCGAGTCAATCTCCACTGGTCACTGGGTCCCAGCGTTTTACGCCGCTGGATTCAACCAATCGAAAATAACTTCTTACCAGCCCTGGTCGGAGTCCAACTACAATGGCTTGGCTGCCAGCCTCAACCGCCGCTTCAAGAACGGCCTGCTCCTCGACTTTGCTTATACCTGGAGCAAGACCATGGACGACGCGACGGCCACGGTGAACTCAACCTCGCTGACGCCCCGCCGTCCGCAGAACTCACAGGATCTGTCCGCCGATTACAGCCGTTCCGCCCTCGACCGCACGCACCGTATTACGCTGGCCGCGGTCTATGACCTGCCCTTCTTCAAGTCGGCGCCCTGGCTGGAGAAGAACATTCTCGGCAACTGGGAGTTCGCCCCCGCCTACACCTATGAATCGCCGGAGTATTTTACCGTTCTGTCCGGCGACAACTCCAACCTCAACGGAGAGGGCGGCGGCATCGACCGCACCATCATCAACCCCAGCGGAACCAAGGGCAAGGGCACGGCGGTCAAGGCACTCTACGACCCGAACCGCGCCGGCTTGTGCGGAGGTCCTGCGACGTGCACTGCCAACCTGGTGGCCTATCAAGCGGTCGACCCGACAGCTTATTACGTTCAGGCCGCTGTGGGCACGCTTCCCACCTCATCCCGCAATACCGAGCCGACACGCCCGACCAACAACTTCGACGCCACGGCATCGAAGAAGTTCAACTTCACCGAGCGCTATGTTCTGGAGTTCCAGGCGCAGGCTTTCAACGTCCTGAACCACTCGCAGTTCATTCCTGGAACCATCGACAACGTCAACAGCGTCGGCCCTCAGGTCGCGGCCGGTTACCAAGAGGTCTCGAAGAGCCTGGGCAAGACCAATGGCCTCTTCAACCAGCCCGGACTGGCCTTCCTGGCCAATGCGCGCACCATGCAATTGTCCCTGAAGCTCGACTTCTAGGCACTGGACGAATTCTCAATTCAGCTTTCTCAGAGAGGCTCGAATTCCCTGAGAAAGCTCCAACAAAAAGGGCGCCCATCGGGCGCCCTTTCCTTTGCTGCTTCGCTTTCAGAAACGGAACTGTCCGGGCCTTTGTTCAGGCTGCAGGGCAAACGCACCATCTCAAAGGAACGGCTTTGAAAGGGCACGGCTTCAGCCGTGCCAATGGAAATGGGTTCAATCGGAT
>Ga0181529_10003003_pt1 | contig 19685 bp, 17 predicted proteins | sample PEATcosm2014_Bin_36_FD_119763 | JGI IMG/M metagenome (GOLD analysis project Ga0181529, IMG submission 119763) | Peatland microbial communities from MTU Mesocosm Facility, Houghton, MI, USA - PEATcosm2014_Bin10_30_metaG | ecosystem: Environmental > Terrestrial > Soil > Wetlands > Peat | place... | reverse complement strand
GCTGCCGTCCTTCACCGGTGGATAAAACCCTCGGCCGGGCGATGCCTGTCGCGCACCCGGGTTGTCCCATGGATCACGTCCAGGCACTTGCCAATCGATCACCCGGGGACCTATGGGTGCGCTTTATCGGCACCCTTTTCCATCTGTTGTGCAGGGTCTTTAGCGTTTCGTGGCCCGGACTCTCCGACCCCCATACCGGTTTAATCAGGTACGACAACAATTCCCGGGTAAATCCTTACACACTGCTGGGAGAGTATCCCCGGCCGGCAAACCAGACCGGTTCTTCGCGACAGAACTCTCCCTGATCGTATACGACGGCCCCACCCCGGATCACGGTCCGGGGAAAGACTGCCGGGTACCCTTCAAACGGTGTCCAGCCGCACCTGCTGTGCAGAAGTTCCGGCTCAACGGTCACTGTAGAATGGGGGTACAGTGCAAAGTCTGCCCGGTCACCCACAGAAAAACCTGACGGCGGGATGCCGATAAGCGTGGCAGGCGCGGTCGCAGTCTTCCTGATCAGGTCGGGCAGTGTGATCCGCCGTTCGAGAACTTCGGCCATGAGCAGGGGTACCATCGTCTCAACGCCCGGGACACCTGATGGGGCATCCAGGAACGGGAGCGATTTTTCTGCCCGGGTATGGGGGGCATGATCGGACGCGATCATATCGATCCGGTCCCAGCGTGCAAAGAGTGCCTTTCGCTCCTTCTCGCTCCTTACCGGGGGGTTTACCTTGAACCAGGTGTCAACGATCCCGGTTTTTTCCCGGGAGAGAAGGAGGTGGTGTGGTGTCACTTCCACGGTCCCTAAAGCGGCATCGATCGCAGAGGCTGTGCTCATATGGCAGAAATGGATCCGGCAACCGCTCACATTGCATGCCTGGACGGCAAGCACTGCTTCCCGCTCGCGTTCGGATGAACGGAGGGCATCGTGGGTGGCAAGATCACGGTCTTCCCCCGGGGCAACACCTTCCGCATGGATCGTGGCAAGTCCGCCGAGAGCCCGGATACGCCCGAGTGCACGGGAAAGTTCCGGGGCGTCGAGTGCCTCACCATAACTGGAGGGGGCAAAAAAGGTCTCGCCAAAGGCCATCGCCCCGGCCGCCCACATCGCCTCGAAACGGGTATCCGGGGTGACACCACTGTTTATTGCAAAACTGCAGAATGAATGTGCCTGTGCTTCGCGGACGCGGGCGAAAAACGCGTCCGGTGTTGTCAGGGGCGGGATAGTGTTCGGCTGGTCGACAAACACCGTCACCCCACCGGCGAGAGCGCTCATGCTGCCGGTTGTCCAGTCCTCTTTTGCCGACTGGCTCCCACCTCGCATATGGACATGGACATCGACTGCGGCCGGAAGAACAAAAAGATCTGTGCAGTCGATCACACGGTCTGCTGCTGTCCCGGCACCGATATGAACCACGTGGCCATCCTGTACCGTGATATCCGCCTTTCGTCCTTTAAGGGTCTGGACATTTTCAAGGACGAGGGTAGGCCGGCGTTCCATGAAGATATGATCAGCACCGGACCATATAGCCATGCTGTTTTGAGGAGGTGCCTCAAAAACAGGGGCCGGGGAATACAATACTTTTTCTGTCACGTTTCCGAATGAGTAGTATGCTGTGCCGGAGAAGCCGGGGGCAGTCTTTTTGCCAGGACTCCCTGCAGCGGATCCGGAGCTCATGGGGGAAATCATGGATAAGATCATAAAAGTTACGCTGGGACTCTTCGTTATCATTCTGGTCCTTTTTGTGTCTGTCGTGTCATACACGGCATATGTCAATATGTCGTACAGGAACTCGCTCACCGGTACGTATGAGTATAACTGCACTATCACAACCAATACCGTCCTTTCAAATGTCACGCTCTTTTTACCGGTTCCTGCAGACATGACCGGCAACTCTCCGGTCATTTCACAGATCAGCCGTCAGCAGGTCACCGGGGTTCCTGAAGACTGGACACTCACACTCTTTGATACCGGCAAGTCAACCCTCCTGGAAGTATCAGCGCCACGGATCGGACAAAATACTTCCAGTGAAAGCACACAAACGACAAGCATTACGTTCGAAGTAAACGCATCTTCGCAAACCCTGATCGACACGCGTTTACCTTTCGAGAATGCAGCAGTCTTCCGCCCGGTTCAGGATATCAATACGGTTGCATGTCCGGCAGGCGACGCATCAACAGGAGGTACTCAAGAGTGCTCTGAATATCTCACCAGCACCTACGCTGAGTATACGGCTGCACCCTCTGCGTCAGTGAGCATCAGTGCCAGTCTTGAAGCGACAAATTCCTGGACCATCTTTGCCCCGGAGTTCAATGGCTACAAAAACCGGATTGATGTATTGATGCACGGTGACAACCATGGTTGGGTGACCACTAAGGGCTGGCTTGAATCCGGTATCGGTGCGTATGATGCACCAATGACAACCTCCTGATTTTTTTACCCGCCCTTAAAAAGGCTAACATTTTCGGTACAAGCCGATATCATATCCCAAAACACACACTGCACATTCCCATGGACAAACACCCTGAACCGACAACCGGTGGAAAGTACCGGAATGCCATACACCCCGGAGATACGGTTGATATTATCCTCAAGACTGACCAGCGGAGCGGAAAACTGACACGGGGCATCGTACAGGAGATCCTGACAAATTCCTCGTTCCACCCGCACGGAATCAAGGTCAGGATAAAGGACGGCCGCGTCGGGCGGGTTGCAGGGATTGTTAGTCAGAATTCCCACGAAACCTAAAAAACGTTGAATATGACGCTAAAAAAAAGCATTACCTTTTTTATTTCCAGTCATGGGTGATGATCGAATTACCCTCCTCTTTTTTGCGCTCGATCTGCTGCTTAAGGATTGCAAGCATATCCGGTGTGATCAGTTCCCCGGTCATCACGTACAGCGACTTTTTTTTGGTGTTGGGATCGGTCTCGTACGTCACCACAAAATCCTCGTGGTTGGCCAGAGCGGAAATCACCAGCTCCGGCAGGGTGTCAATCAGGGATTTTTTTGTTCGCAGCCGGTGTTTTTTTACCAGAGTCATAGATGAGTGTATCCAGTTATTAGCCGATAAGGTCTTGTCTCCGGGGAACGCACCGGCCCCGGTCGGACTCATAATGAAACTCTTCCGGGAAATCAGGATGTATGCGAGGGATGGGAGTCGAACCCATGAATCCCTGCGGAACTGGATCTTAAGTCCAGCCGAGTTGGCCACTTTCGTACCCTCGCGCTCTATAGTATTTCGTGTGTACAATAAAAAGAATCGTGACCCGGGGTTCCGGCACGAAGAAAATTTGTGACACGGTGTCCACAGGGGGGCATGTATTTTTCCTCCTGTGACTGGCCTTTATCGTGCCACACAAAGGGAAACATACCCTTCTTTGGATCCAGTACCACCCCATTGCCACGCATTATATGCATAGCCGGTTCCATACACTATCCGGCGAGTGCATGACCTTGTTTCAGTGTACAGGCTGGGTCGAGCTGGATGGAACCCGGCTCTCCCTGGCGGACGTTGAGAAGATTATACAGACGGATCCGGAAAAGATCCGCAGATTCGGCGGCGAGTTTGCACTCTCGTTTGATACCTGCCACGCACGCGACCATTTCGGCATTATCCCGGGCCAGGGCCCGAAAGGTGTACTTGTCTGTAACGGGCAGGCGCGTTTTTCGATAGCACCCGATCCTGCGCCATGTACGCTTGACGAAGCGATCGTAACGGCCGTCCGGCTCAGGAGCGATGAGGGTGTCACCGCGCTTTCAGGAGGGGTGGACTCAAGCCTCGTCGCCGCGCTCGCAGAGCGGGAATGCGTGGCAGTCGGCGTTGCCGGGTCCCACGACCTTGCGCAGGCCCGTCACGCGGCAGAGCTGCTCGGTCTTTCCTGCACCGAAGTGGAGATAACCACAGATGAAATTGCAGACGCGCTCCCCGAGGTTATTTCTGCGATCCCGAAAAAAGACCCGGTCAACACCAGCATCGCGGTCACCCAGTACTTTATCGCCCGGTGGGCGGGAGCACACGGGTACCGGCGCATCATTACCGGGCAGGGAGCGGACGAACTCTTCGGGGGCTATGCCCGGTACTTGTCCACACCTACGCTTGAAGAGGATCTTGCCCGTGATGTTCTCGGGCTTGAGGCACAGGCAGACCGGGATCAGGCAGTTGCTGCCCTTTTCGGCACGTACCTCTCCATGCCCTACCTTGATATCCGGGTCGTGCGCGCTGCACGCGCGATCCCGGCCCATGAGAAGGTGCGCGACGGGGAGCGGAAAATACCGCTGCGTGAGGTCGCAGCGCTCCACATCCCGCAGGAACTGGCCGGATACGGGAAAAAGGCCATGCAGTACGGAAGCGGTGTATGGGGAGTATTGAAAAAGCTTGCCCGTAAAAATGGATATAAAACGTCCGTGCAAGATTACATAGACCACATCGGACGGGTGGAACATGGTCACTGAAAAAGACGTGGAGCATATCGGAGAACTTGCCGATATTGGTATCGAGGGTGCGGAGCTTGCCACTTTTACCGGCCAGTTTAATGCCATTGTGGAATATTTTGACGTGCTTGACCGGGTGCAGGGAGAAGGTGCCGTCCCCCGGGATCTCTATAACGTGCTGCGGGAAGACGTGGTTGAGCCATCCCTTTCGCAGGATGAAGCATTGCGAAATGCCGGTGCACAGGAAGACGGATTTATCAAGGCACCCCGGGTGATGTAGTGGCCGTGCACACGATAAACTTCGAACCCGACGACCGGTATAATGCGTTCTTAAAAGTCTGCGCAAAGCCCACCCATGGCGAGGGAAAACTTGCAGGGATTGCGATAGCAGTCAAAGACAATATCTCGACACTGGGGATCGAGACCACCTGCGCCTCGAAGATCCTCAAGGGGTATGTCCCGCCGTACGATGCGCATGCGGTCGGTCTCATAAAGAGTGCCGGGGCCGCAGTCGCCGGCAAGACCAACATGGACGAGTTCGGGATGGGGACAAGCACCGAGAATTCGGCGTTCGGCCCCACGCTCAACCCCTGCGACACGGGCCGTGTGCCCGGTGGTTCCTCCGGGGGCAGCGCAGCAGCAGTAGCGGCAGGCATGGTGCGGATGGCCCTTGGTACTGATACCGGCGGTTCGATCCGGTGTCCTGCCGCGTTCTGCGGGATCGTTGGACTCAAGCCCACGTACGGCCGGGTCTCCCGGTACGGCCTGATCGCGTACGCGAACTCGCTCGAAACAATCGGGCCGATGGCAAAAAATGTTGCCGATGTCTCGCTCCTCATGTCAGTGATTGCCGGCCACGACCGGAAAGACACCACCTCGCATAACAAGCCCTACAACCACATCCCGTCCGCTGACATCAAAGGGCTCCGTATTGGTATCCCCGGAGAATATTTCGGGAAAGGTGTCGACCCGGAGGTTGCATCCGTCGTACGGCGTGCAATCGGCCGGCTCGAAGAAATCGGTGCCGTTACCGTCCCGTGCAGCATTCCCTCGATGGAGTACGCACTTGCCGCTTACTATGTGATCTGCACAAGCGAGGCAAGTTCCAACCTCGCCCGGTTCGATGGCGTGCGGTACGGCCCTGCCGTGGATACAAAAAAATCGTGGCATGCGGCATACCAGGATATGCGAAAGCAGGGGTTCGGCCCCGAGGTCAGGCGCCGGATCATGCTCGGGACGTTTGCCCTCTCCTCGGGCTATTACGGGAAGTACTACGCAAAGGCGCAGATTGCCCGGGAGAATGTCAGGAAAGATTTTGCCCGGCTCTTTTCTGATGTGGATGTGCTCTGCGGCCCCACGATGCCCACGATTGCATTTAAACTCGGCGAGAAAAGCGACCCGCTCTCCATGTACCTCTCCGATATCCTCACGGTGCCGGTCAACCTCGCCGGCATTCCCGCAATTTCAGCACCCTGCGGGAAGGTGCAGGGGATGCCGGTTGGCCTCCAGATTATGGGCAGGCCGTTTGAGGACGAACGTGTCATCGATGTTGCATACGCTTACGAGCAGGCGGCAAAGCCATGATTGACGCTGACATCGTGGTGGGCCTCGAAGTCCACTGCCAGCTCGATACAAAGAGCAAGCTCTTCTGCGGCTGTTCCACAGATTACCGGAACGACGGCCCCAACACCCATGTCTGCCCGGTCTGCCTCGGCCTGCCCGGCACGATGCCGGTGCTCAACAAGAGGGCAATCGAGTACGCGATGCGGGTTGCAAAGGCCCTCAACTGCACGATCATCCCCGAGTCCGAATTCTCGCGGAAGAACTACTTCTATCCCGACCTCGACAAGGCTTACCAGATCACCCAGTACGACAAGCCGCTTGCCGAAGGCGGGTACGTGGAGATCGAGGGTGACGACGGGAAGGAACGAAAGATCCAGCTCACCCGTATCCATGTGGAAGAGGACCCGGGCCGTCTCGTGCACATGGGGAATGCCGAACGCGGCCGGTACTCCCTCGTGGACTACAACCGTTCCGGCATTCCTCTCATCGAAATCGTATCTGAACCAGAGATGCGCTCGCCAAAAGAGGCGCGGAAGTTCTTAAACAAGCTGCGGGCAACGCTCGAATACCTCGGCGTCTTTGACTCAGAAAAAGAGGGGTCGATCCGGGTCGATGCAAACATCTCGCTCCGGGGCAGTGCGCGTGTGGAGATCAAAAACATCACCTCGTACAAGGGCGTGGAAAAGGCGCTTACCTTTGAAGTGACCCGGCAGAAAAACCTGATCCGGCGCGGCCTTACGGTCGATCGCGAGACCCGACACTACCTTGAGGCCCGGGGGATCACCCAGTCGGCCCGGTCAAAGGAACAGGAAAACGACTACCGGTACTTCCCGGAACCGGATCTCCGACCGCTCCGCGTCCAGTCATGGCTAAAGGACATTGTGCTCCCGGAGCTTCCCGATGCCCGGCGCGAGCGTTTTGTCCAGCAGTACGGGTGTTCCTTAAATCACGCCCGCACCCTGACCGGCGAACTGAAGGTAGCAAATTTCTATGAGGCCGTTGTCGCGGGGAGCGGGAACGGACTCTGTACTCTCGCCGCAACGTGGATCGCCGACACACTTACCGGTGAGCTCAACTACCGGAGCATGAAAATCGATGGGGTGGACGCTGAAAAGTTCACCGGTCTGCTGGAGCTCTTAAAATCAGGAACGATCACCGACAAGAGTGGTGTCGAAGTCCTGCGGGTGATGCTCGATGAGCGTCTTAAGGGTGAGATAAACGAGACACCGGAAGCAATTGTCGCCCGCCTGAACCTTGCAAAAACATCTGGTGACGATGCGGTGCTTTTGGGTGCCATAAACGAAGTCATAACGGAGAACCAAAAGGCGGTCGAAGATTACCGGGCCGGGAAGAACGGGGCCTTGAATTTCCTCGTTGGCCAGACCATGAAAAAGACCCGGGGCCGCGCCGATCCGGGCGAGCTTAACCGGCTGATGGTTGCAGCACTCAAAAGTACGGAGCAGTGACCTGACGTGCACCTGATAGTTGCAGAAAAGAACATCTCGGCCCGCAGGATCGCCCAGCTCCTTGCCGGGGGACAAAAAGTCGTCGAAAAAAAGGATGCCGGGGTATCGACTTACAGTTTCGGCGATACGACGACAGTGGGGCTGCGCGGCCATGTTGTCGAGGTTGACTTCGAGCCCGGCTACGAGAACTGGCGCAGCGAGCAGTACACCCCCCGCAGCCTGATCGATGCAAAGACCATCAAGGTGCCAACCGAGAAAAGGATTGTCGCGCTCCTCCAGAAACTGGCCCGTCATGCCGACCGGGTCACCATTGCAACCGATTTTGATACCGAAGGAGAACTGATCGGCAAAGAAGCATACGAACTGGTCCGGGCGGTCAACAGGAACGTTAAAGTCGACCGGGCCCGGTTCTCTGCGATCACCCCGCAGGAAATCAAGACCGCATTTGCGAATACGACCGACCTTGACTTTGCACTTGCATCCGCAGGGGAAGCCCGGCAGTCCATCGACCTGATGTGGGGCGCATCGCTGACCCGGTTCATCTCGCTTGCCGCACGCAGGGGGGGAAACAACATCCTCTCGGTTGGCCGGGTGCAGAGCCCCACGCTCTCCATGATCGTCGACAGGGAAAAGGAGATCGAGAAATTTGTCCCTGAGACCTACTGGCAGCTCGGCCTGTTGACCGAGAAGGCCGGCGAGCCGATCGAGGCACGGCACACGAATGGCCGGTTTAAGGAACAGAAATCCGCAGAACTCGCCCGCGACCGGACAAAAGAACCGCTTCTGGTAACAGAAGTCAGGGAAGGTACAAAACAGGACCGGTCCCCCTCGCCGTTTGATACGACAACGTATATCGTTGCCGCCGCCCGGCTCGGCTTTTCCGCGGCAAACGCGATGCGGATCGCAGAAGAACTGTACATGAATGGGTACATCTCCTACCCGAGGACCGACAACACGGTCTATCCCGCATCGCTCGACTTAAACGGGATACTTGCGACGATTAAAAATTCGCCGTTTAAAAAAAATGTGGAGTGGACGATTGCCCACCGGCGCCCTGAGCCGACCCGGGGCAAAAAATTATCCACCGACCACCCGCCAATACACCCGACCGGTGTCGCAACAAAAGAAGGGATCGAGGACGATGCGTTCCGGATCTACGAACTTGTGCTCCGCCGGTTCCTTGCAACTCTTGCCCCGGATGCGCTCTGGCAGACCTTAAAAGTCAACTTCGATGCTGGTGGCGAGGCCTACACTACGACAGGAGGGCACCTGATCGAACCGGGCTGGCACACGGTCTACCCGTTTTCCGAGGCAAAGGAGACGATTCTCCCGGCATTTACTGTCGGGGAGAAACTACCGATCCGCAAGGTCAGCCTCGATGAAAAGGAGACGATGCCCCCGGCACGGTACACGCAGAGCAAGCTCATCCAGAGGATGGAGGAACTCGGTCTGGGAACAAAGAGCACCCGGCACGAGGTCATCGCGAAGCTCGTCTCCCGCAAATACGTTGAAGGCACCCCGTTGCGCCCGACCCTTGTGGGCCGGGTCGTGACCGAAGCGCTCGAACACAACGCCGACGCGATCACAAAACCCGACATGACCCAGACGATCGAGTCGCACATGCAGCAGATAAAAGAGAGCAAACGCACCCGGGACGATGTCATCAAAGAGTCCCGCAGCATGCTGCACGCGGCATTCGACCAGCTTGAAGCAAACGAGCAGGTAATCGGGGACGACATCCGGAACCGCACCGCCGAGGAACTCAATTTAGGTCGATGCCCGGTCTGCGGCGGTACGCTTGCAATCAAGCACCTGCGGGGTTCGACTCAGTTCATCGGCTGCTCCCGGTATCCTGAATGCACGTTCAACATCGGTCTTCCTGTCACCCAGTGGGGCTGGGCAGTACGCACCGATGATATCTGTGAGAAGCACCACCTCCACTTCGTGCGGCTTGTGAGAAAGGGTGCCCGTCCCTGGGACATCGGGTGCCCGCTCTGCCACCACATCAGTTCGAACACAGAATCGCTCACCGAAATTCCCTCAATGAATGAGGCTCTTATGGAAAAAGCCCGGTCCCAGCATATCTACACCGTTGCCGAGATCGCCCGAAGCGAGCCTGAACGCCTTGCAAAGACCCTTGACCTCGCACCAGATGCAGCACAGAAACTCAAAACCGAGGCAGAAGGCGTGCTCGAAAAACTGCGCCGGCGCTCCGAGTGCCGCAAGTTCATGCGAAACCACCTGATCCCACGGAAAGGTCGCAGTTATTCAAAGATCATGGCGGCCTTAAAAGAGTCCGGAGTCACCGATCTTGCAGCACTCGCAACAACAAATTTTGCCATCCTCCAGAAGGCCGGTATTGGTGAGACCGAGGCACACGACCTCCTCGCAGAAGCCCGGATCACCCATAACGGGCAGATCTTAAAAGAGATCGGCATTCCTGCGGTAAGCCTCAAAAAATATCTGGCAGCCGGCGTCATAACTCCCGAGGAGTTCTGCTCGACACACCTGGAAGAACTCAGTACGAGAACCGGCATGAGCGCCGGAACAGTGAGCCGTCATGTGGGTCTCGTGTGCGAATACCTGCACCGGCCCGTTCCCGGTAAAACAGAGAAGACCCCCCGGACCCGGAAAGGACAAAAAGAACTGCTCACAGCCAGGGGAATGACTACGGCTGTGGCAGAACATCTCTCAAAAGCCGGGATTACAGACGCGGACAGCCTGCTAAAAGCAGATGCACAAACCCTTGCCACCCGGACCGGCCTTGACGGGGATACGATCCTGAAAATACAGACCCAGATCCGGAAAAAACGGGAGATCATCCAGATCTAGTGCGGGATTGCACATTCCTTATTTTAAAACAAGTCCGATGGCTACCCGGAGATCGTTGTCATCAAACGGTTTGACAATAAATCCATCAGGTTTGGTCTCACGCGCCCGTTCCAGTGTGGGACCATCGGAATGGGATGTCACGTAGATCACCGGGATGTTGAACCCCCTTTTGATCATCTTTGCAGTCTCGATACCATCGATCTCCCCTTTAAGGTTGATATCCATCAGCACGAGGTCAGGCTTGTGGTTTACCACCATCTCCATTGCCTCAGCACCGGTAACCGCCCGGCCGCAGACCCGGTACCCAAGGTTTTTTAAGCGCCATTCGGCTATTTTTGCAATAATATCGTCATCTTCTACCAGAAGAACTGCATAATCAGACATACCCATTTCCTGCCACGTTGTACGTTTATTTCCCGGGGAAATAACCTATCGTTATCCGTTACGGAGGTCATCATTTTTTTCCCTGACAAACCGGAATGCACCATTGGGGATCAGCATCCCGAACCGTGCCCCGCAGCCGGGTCTGCCGTTCTCCCGGATCGTAATACCGGTGATGAGCAGGATCTCCCGGGTCAAAAAAAGACCCATGCCGGTATTCCTGCCAATCCCCCGCTCAAATATCTGCTCTTTCTCATTGTCGGGGATACCGATCCCGTCATCCTCACAGACCAGGGTAAGTCCTTCATCGGAGATCTGGTAATAAAACCGGATCGTCCTGATGTGGTCGCCGTACCGGATTGCATTATCAATGAGATTGTAGAAGACTTTTTCGAGCAGGGGATCTGCGTATATTTCGGTATTCTCAATCTCATTGACAAACGTGATCACGGATCCGGAAAAATTGACGATCGACCGTTTTACGATCTCCTGAATATTCTGCCAGGACGGGGCGTTTACTCCTACAGACTGGTACTCCCGGGTGAATGCAATCTGTCTCTGGATAACACGGGTAAGCTCCTTGATCTGTCGGAGAAGTTCTTCGCGTTCGGCCGGCACGTTTGTGGCGTTTGCCATATCCACGCAGCCCAGAAGGCCGGTGATCGTGTTAAGGATATCATGACGGGTGATGTTGTTGAGAAGGTTAAGTTTTTTATTCGCAAGCATGACTGCATCCTCTGCTCTCCTGCGATCGGTAAAATCACGAAGCACACCATTTATACCAGTTACCTGCCCGTTCCGGTCGACAACAATCGTGCTCTTTTCCTCGATCCAGTGGATATACCCCCATTTATCCAGTATCCTGAAACTGGTGTCAATTGGTTCACCCCCGGATAATTCCCGGGCAAAATTCTTCCGGATATCTTCACGATCTGCCGGGTGGATGAACTCTTCCAGTGATTTGGATACGACCTCTTCAGCCAGGTACCCGTAACGGTTGACCATCGGCGAGATATAGGTAATAATCCCTTTAAGGTCTGCGGAAAAGAGGACATCGGAACTGTTCTCAGCAAGCGCACGGTACTTGTCTTCACTTTCCGCAAGGGCAATTTCGATCTTTTTTCGTTCGGTGATATCCGTGATTGTACCGACCCAGCCAGTCAATGTCCCGTCACTGTCTTTTAGAGGTACCGCCTGCCCGATCAACCATGAAACAGAGCCATCAGCACGGATAAGCCGGCTTTCAACCGAGATTTCCTTCTGCCCGCGGACAGAATCTGCAACACTCTGAAGTACTTTCTGCCGATCTTCCGGGTGGAGCGCTTCTGCCCAGTACCTGCCCCGGATCTGGTCAAGGGAAATACCGGTCATCTGTATCCAGCGATCATTGACAAAAATTACCCTGCCTTCCCGATCATTCCGGAAGACACCTACCGGAGATACCTGGAGGATGCCGTTGAGCATGCGGGTCCTGTCAATGAGGGCGCTCTCCATCTTTTTGCGCTCGGTATTATCGATGAACGTTTCCAGCATGCAGTCCCGGCCATAGAGCCGGATACAGACCACATGCTTGATGATGGGCACGTGTCGTCCATCAGCAGTGATCAGGACACGTTCTGTGTTATCGATTATCTGCCGGCCATCGGTGATCGGGCAATGCCCCTTCTCGCTTGAACAGACAAACCGGTGGCAGAGATTGCCTACAATATCCTCTTTTTTTGCACCGATCATGACCGCAGCAGCAGGATTTACATCGATAATCCTGTGAGTATCAGCCTCAACAAGCAGTACCCCGACAGTTAATGCTTCAAAGATGCTCCTGAGGTAGTGCTGGCTCTCGGCGAGGGCATCCTGAATCTTCCGCTGCCGGGTGATATCGACAATGATCCCGCGGAACCCGGTAACACGGGCATCCTGGAAGACTGCCGATGTAAATGTGTCCCCCAGGAACGTCGAACCATCACGCCGGACAAATGTGTATTCGGCTTCAACGGATCGTTCACCTGCGACAATACGCTGAATATTTTCTTTCACGCGAGGATGATCCTCCTTTGCAATAAAAGCATAGATGTCCAGACCCGGTTCGGATTTCAAATCTGTAATCTGTGCGGTCTCAAAACCGAACTGATTCAAAAATGTGAGGCGGCCGGTCTGATCGATCTCAAAGATGATCTGAGGCAGGAGTTCAGCAAGTTCACGGACGCGTTCATTACTTTTTGCCAGTTCATCATGGGTTTTATCAATGGTCTCAAGCATCAGGTTGATCTCTGTCGCGAGTCCGGTCAGCTCGTCATCCCCGGTGAGTCCGACTCTTCTATCGCGTTTATGTGCATTTCCCTGATTACGGATCTGTTGGGTGAGGGAGGTCAGTCTTGAAAGGATAATCCTGTCAACCATGAAGATGATGATAATACCAAGAAATGCGATGGCGCCAAGAACGATGAGGACAAACTGCATTGTTGTCGTCATTCCTTCGGTGTAGATGTCCCGGGGCTGGATGGTTTCAAGGATTACGGCGTCAGATCCGTAGATGTCATGGAGGAGGGCGAATCCTCCGATGTAACTGGAATTGATCGGCGTGATAAATTCCGGTTCGCTGCCGGGTTCAGTATGCAGATTTTTTGTGGCCTCCGAAGGCAGCAAAGGATCGGCTGCAGGAGTGATCGTGAGCGAAACCTGATCAAGCGTGGAAAGCCGGTTGATCTCTTCCTGATCAAGATACCGGCCCATAATAACGACACCCTGAGGAGTGCCGGAAAAATCCGTATGAATAATGGGGCGGGAGGCAACCATCAGAGGCTGGCCGGACAGCATCATGATACCCGTAGTCGCTCCCCGGGGATATGACATATTCAGGAGCGGGTTTTCCCGGCGAATCTGCAAAAGAAGATCACCGGGCACCGGTACCATCGTCTTTGTCCCGGTGTCATAAGCCCCGGCATAGGCGATATCCCCCTCGCGGTTGGTAATGATGATGAAGTTCACCCGGAGGTTTGCGTACGTTTCAGGGACGAGGTTTGAGGTGACGTAATCCGGCTCGTTGCCGTTGACAAAATTGTAGGTGTCGTCCCATGGCCCCCAGTCACTTACAATTGCTGAAAGGGACGCCTCGTCATCGTGTACTTTGTTGAGCACCTGCTGGAGATCTTTTTCAACATAACCCTTTTCAAGGTTTGAATAACTGGTGAGGAGAATGCCTGACACAAAAACCGTGATGAATAATGTCACGGCAATAATCGAAGCAACAAGAATAACAAGTGTTTTTTCCTGAAGATTCATGAAAACCAGTGTATATTTTCCATAGCCATTCCCGCGATATAAATACTGTCATATTTCCCTGATATCATATCCCGAAACAACTCCATTTTTACGGCGAAAGATGTTGAAAAATCAGGTAACCCTGATAAAAACCGGTGCACCGGTTTATTGGGATAAACGACACAGGTACTGATGATACTGACATGAAGTGGAAAGACTGGGTACATGTGACCAAACTCGATCCTGACAAGCAACTTAAGCCCGGAGATATCGACGCGATTGCCGCAAGCGGGACTGACGCACTGATGCTCTCGGGCACGTTGAACGTGACAAAAGAGAACCTGCTTGCTCTCCAGAAGCAGATTGCCGCGTACGACCTGCCACTTGTGATGGAACCTGCCGGCCCCGAGGCCGTGCTTATTGAGGGAATCGATTATGTCTTTGTGCCAAGCGTGATGAACACGACCGATGTGCAGTGGATCGTCGGCAAGCACCGGTACTGGGTGCAGCAGCAGAACGGTCGTATCCCCTGGGATGCGGTTGTTCCCGAGGCCTATATCGTACTCAACCCCAACTCATCGGTGGGCCGGGTCACAAAGGCAATCTGCGACCTCAAACCTTCGGAGGCTGCAGCGTATACCACTGTTGCTGACCGCTACTTCCATTTCCCGGTTGTGTATATTGAATATTCCGGGACCTATGGCGACCCTGCCGTTGTGAAAGCGGCATCCGAGGCAATCGACCAGTCGATCCTGTATTATGGCGGCGGGATTAACTCGGCCGAGAAAGCTGCGGAAATGAGTAAATACGCGGATACAATCGTCGTCGGGAATGCAGTCTACGACCAGGGCGCCGCCGTTCTCAGGGCAACCGTGGAAGCGGTCCAGTAACTTTTTTTATGCCCGAAATTGACATCGTGCTCGTGGCCCCCCTCTACGAGGGAAATGTGGGGTTTGCCGCACGGGTGATGAAAAATTTTAGGTTTACCCGGATGGTCCTTGTCGACCCTTGTGAACTCGGGGACGAGGCAAAAGCCCGCGCATCCCATGCGCAGGATGTCCTGAAAAATGCAGAGTTGTGCACGATAGAGGATGTGTTTGCCCGGAGCAGTATTGTGGTCGCGACAACCGGGCAGGTGAGTAAATCCGTCTGCACGCCGATGAGGATGCCATTTTTTTCGCCCCGTGAGCTCCGGGAACGCATCGGCACCGCGGAGGGAAGGGTTTCGATCCTCTTCGGGCGCGAGAACTGGGGGCTCAATAACGACGAGGTGAAGAGGAGCGACATGATCTGCACGATCCCGACCTCTGACGAGTACCCGATCATGAACCTCTCCCACGCGGTGGGGATTGTCTGCTACGAACTCGCGAACCTCCCGGTACCCCAGTACCGTCTGGCTTCGCCGTACGATATGGGCCACCTGTACCGGCATATCGACCGGTTTCTGGACGAGGTGCACCACCCGGCCTTCAAGCGCGAGAACACGATGATCATGATCCGCCGTATTCTCGGCAGGGCCGGCCTTACGACCCGGGAGGCAAGCACCGTGCATGGCCTCCTGCGCCGGACCGAGTGGCACATCGATCCCGATGCGCTCGACCGGGAGAAAGAGGCGCAGCGGCGGCACAAGAACCAGCATGCGGAGGGAGAGACCACTCCGGATCAGGATCCGGGCGATGAATAGACCCTGATGTTTTAACAACGGGAATGCTGATTTATTTCGATAATCGTAACAGGCCCTCACAAAAAGATCGGGCAGAGGTGGAGCTTGTCAATGAAGAGGGCGAGCAGTACCTTACTGATTTGATCGGAAAAGTTATCGGGAAAACCTCAATGACAATGCGAGAAGAGATAAACTTTTGATCCTGTGAATGATTTTGTTAAGACGTTTGAGTGTTTATTCAAACGTTAGAAATATCGGCTCCGCACCCGGCACGAGCGAGCCTGGCGACAGCTCCCGGGTCCATGAGCTCTTGCGTGGACGATCTCAAATGGGGGGGCCGAATGATTACACGAATCCGCATGGCCGGTAACCGACGGCTTTTACCCGGTCCTGACCCCTCTTATAAAGAAGGAGAATGGACGGACATGCCCTCCCCCATGATCCATTCTCCGACGGAGAGTTTCCGGGCCGGATCTGATGCCGTAAGGCTCCAGTGGAAATGCTGCCAATCCTCTCCACGATTATCCTTTTAATCGAGTATTTTTTGAAACCGGGCGTTTTAAGCGGAAAAAAACCGTGCAATTTAGCCGCGTTCTTTTGACCTTGAAAATGGGGAAGATCAATTGGTCATGCAGAACGCCGGAATGGACTGGAATGAAAATATGGCCGAAAAATAAAGGGGGTTCCTGATCGGGAAAAAGCAACCCGGTTTTTACGGGAAAACGTCGGGGATCTGCCACCCCTGCGCTTCCGGTAGGCCCGTAAAGGTATCCGAATGGTGGGATGCAATGGTTTTGAGGGTTTTTACCGTCGGAAAATGCGTGATTCACGAGGGGTGTTGCTTGCTGCCATGATTTTTCAGTAGAACATGCTCTCGGGGGCTCCGCCCCCGCCGCACGGGCATCCCCTGGTTGTGATAGTGTAACAGACGGTTGAATGGGATTTGTGGTAGAATGATCTTTCCCGATAATTTAGTCACTTGATCCGCCGCGGGGGCGCCCCGTCGGGGGCGGCGGAACTCCTCGCTCGAGGGGGTTTTAGGGGGTAGGACCGGGATCTGCGCAATTCAGGTTTCACTTTCACACTGCGCGGGGTAATATTTAAGGGTAAATGCAGCAATCAAAAATTATTCATTATAATATAATCTGCTGCGAATGATCTGACCTCATCATTATAAAAAGAATCTACCATGTATTACGCACACTCAACAAAAAATCCTGATAAATCTGACTGGCAGCCGCTTAAGACTCATCTGACAAAAGTTGCAGCACTCTCCCGAGATTTTGCGCAGGTTTTCAATGCTGGAGATCTGGCATATACGAGCGGTCTATTTCACGATCTTGGAAAATATTCTCGTGAATTCCAGAATCGTCTTGAAGGAAATAAGACCGCTGTCGACCACTCAACAGCCGGTGCAATTGAAGCAACCCGGCTATTCAAAAATGACCAGTACGCTGCAGGGCTGATGTTTGCTTACCTTGTTGCCGGCCATCATGGAGGCCTGTTGAATTACGGGAGCGCTGAAGGGGGACTCTGCGAACGGTTGCAGAAAGAAAAATTACCGGATTATTCTGCTTATCACAACGAAATCTCTTTTGACACACAAAAAGTTGGTCCGTTTAAATTACGTCCGCTCCCCCACAAAACCGGTTTCAGTGTCTCATTCTTCACGCGGATGCTCTACTCATGCCTTGTCGATGCAGACTCGCTTGACACAGAAAATTTTTCAAGTCCGGAAAGATCCTCAACACGAAAAAAATACGAATCGTTTGAGATCCTGAATAAGAAATTCGAAACTCACATGCAGAAAATTAATTCCGGTGCGGAAGATTCGCTCATCAACCGCGAGCGGAAAAATATTTTCGAGCAGTGCGTTCAGGCCGGCTCGTTTCCACCGGGAATTTTCAGTCTGACAGTCCCAACCGGTGGAGGAAAGACCCTATCCTCAATGGCATTTGCGCTTGAACATCTGAAAAAGAATAACCTGCAACGGATCTTCTACGTAATCCCGTATACCAGCATTATCGAACAGAATGCCGAAGTGTTCCGGAATATTTTCGGAGGACAGAATGTGCTGGAGCATCACAGTAATTTTGATCCGGCAACAGTTGATACCGGAGATCTGGATACCGGCAAAGACTCTCTCCGGCTTGCAACCGAGAACTGGGACATGCCGATTGTTGTCACGACCAATGTCCAGTTTTTTGAATCGCTCTTCTCCAACAAAAGGTCACGCTGCCGGAAACTGCACAGCCTGGCAAAGAGCGTGATTATACTTGACGAGGCGCAGATGCTCCCGACCGGGTACCTGTTTCCCTGTCTTGCTGCATTATCGGAACTTGTCCGTAACTATGGCTCAACGGTTGTCATCTGCACTGCAACCCAGCCGAGATTAGGCGAGCTTCTTGATGAGGATATTGAGAAACCATACGAGATTATGCAATCGCCTAATCCTAAGCAATTGTACGAATCTTTAAATCGGGTTCACGTGACTCCACTTGACCCATTAAACGATATGGAACTTTCTGCTAAACTGAAGAAACACAGACAGGTTCTGTGTATCGTTAATACCCGTAATCATGCAAAGAAACTGTTTGATGCGATCAAAGATTCCGGTAATTGTTATCATCTTAGTGCACGGATGTGCCCGGTTCATCGCAGAAAGAAGATCGAAGTGATCAAAAACCTGCTTAAAGAGGGTATGGACTGCCGAGTCATATCAACGCAACTAATTGAAGCCGGTGTAGATATCGATTTTCCGGTTGTGTACCGTACGATGACCGGCATTGATTCGATTGCACAAGCAGCCGGGAGATGCAACCGCGAAGGGAAATTAACTGTTGGGGATGTTTACATTTTCAAATCAATGGAGCGTTATGGTATTCCCGCAACACCATGGCAAAGGCGAGTGGCAGCATGCGGTGAAGGAATTACTAAAAAATACACCGACATTCTTTCATTACCTTCCATTGAGGAATATTTCAAAGAACTCTATTTTTATGAAGAACTTGACCAAAAAGAAATCCTGCGATTGCTTGAAAAAAGAGCTAAAAAATATAAATTTCCTTTCAAGGACATCTCCGACTTATTTAGATTCATAGAGGAGGAAACAAGAGACTTGATAATACCGTATGATAGAGATGCTGAATCGTGCATAAATGATCTTCGTAATGAAAATTTTCTTTTGGACATCTTCCGGAAGATCCAAGGATATACTGTGAGAATTTATCCGAATGAATTCCGGGAACTGGAACGTCTGCACGTTGTTGATCACATAGGTGACCGGTTTTATGTTCTGAATGATAAACGGTGGTACGATGATGAAGCGGGAATATTAAATGGTAAAGATAATAGAGCTGAAATGCCTTTATTGGATTATTGAACGGAGGTGAATATCATCGGTTATGGAATTAGATTAAAAGTGTGGGGGGATTATGCCTGTTTTACACGCCCGGAGTTGAAGGCCGAGCGGGTGAGTTATGATGTGATAACCCCTTCGGCAGCCAGAGGAATTCTCGAAGCGATCTACTGGAAACCAGAAATAATCTGGGTGATTGATCGAATTCACGTTATGAATCCGATACAATTTGATAATATTCGTAGAAATGAACGACCAGGAAAAATTCCAATTGAAACTGTGAAAGATGCTATGAATGGCAAAGAGGTCTGTCTTTTTCAAGATCCTTCAAAAGACGCCGTTCAAAGAGCATCCATTGTATTACGTGATATCTGTTACTACATCGAGGCACATTTTGAACTCACGCAAAAAGTCGGATCTGGGGAGACTGAAGAAAAACATTACAACATTGCTCTAAGAAGAATGCGGAAGGGTCAATATTATCATCAGCCATATTTCGGGTGCCGGGAGTTTCCCGTTAATTTTGAACTTATTGAGGGCGAAATCCCAAAATCCTATTACTATGGAAAAAATGAAGGGACGAAAGATTTTGGAATCATGCTCTGGGATATGAATTTTTCAGATCTTGAGGATATTCAAGCTATTTTTTTCAGAGCGAAAATGGTTGATGGGATAATTGATGTAAAAACGTGTAAGATGGAGGGATCATTCTCGTGATTCTCCAAGCAT
>Ga0181529_10003001_pt1 | contig 19689 bp, 17 predicted proteins | sample PEATcosm2014_Bin_36_FD_119763 | JGI IMG/M metagenome (GOLD analysis project Ga0181529, IMG submission 119763) | Peatland microbial communities from MTU Mesocosm Facility, Houghton, MI, USA - PEATcosm2014_Bin10_30_metaG | ecosystem: Environmental > Terrestrial > Soil > Wetlands > Peat | place... | reverse complement strand
GGACAAAAGGCAATTCTGATCTGGGATGGACTGCCTGCGCACAAGAGCCGGAAGATGAAGCAGTATCTGGAGAGCCAGTGTCGTTGGCTGCAAGTAGAGACGTTGCCGGGTTATTCTCCTGACCTGAATCCGGTAGAGGACCTATGGAGCAACATCAAAGGTCAGGAATTGGCCAACCGTTGTGTTGCCGGACTTGGGGAGGCCGAAGACGGCGTGTGCAGCGGCATGGCTCGAGTGCGCCAATCCATGCTGCCGTTTTCTTTCCTGCATCACGCAGGTCTCTTTTTTTGATCCATTGTGTCACCCTATTTTGCGAGACTCAGTAGGCATACCGTATTCGCTCAGAGTTCCGGCACAAAACTCTGATTCACGTGCATCTCAAGCGTGGTCCGAGATTTTCTTGTTCTCGGTGCAACTCCCAGCCTCTGAGAATTGATAGTTCTCAGGGGTTGGGCGGCCAGAGTCTCCCCAGGGCATTTCGGTTTTACATGCTGGTGAGCAGAAGCCATGGATTACACCTCCAAAAATGTCTTTAAGGTGAAAGACGACTCAAGGAACCCTCTCTTGGTGCAGTCCGCGATTTGTTAGGGCTCCATCAGCGTTCTCTCGAATCGCGGACAATGTCGAAATCAGATCCTGCATGGTCTGCTGTTCTGTGAAGACCGTATTCGGCCCCGCCGAGAATTCATCCGTGAACGGCGACGAGTAAAGCTGCTCTGGCCGCATCCACCCGCATTGGGTAAGGTGGTCGATGATCAGGTTTACGAAGTCGAGCTGGCTGGCATTGAGCTGCCGCTCGTCAATGAATTGAGAGAAGGCCCGTTTGGCGGCAGCACGGTCCAAGCCGACCATGGAGCGGATAAAGAGCCCCAGTCCCTGCTCCTCTTGTGCTACTTTCTCGATCTCCTCGACGGTTCCAACGCCAGCCTGAACCAGCATCTGCTCAAGCGCCTCCAGGTCGACAGGGGTCAGCGGCTCGTTCCAGCGCACCTTATGCAGCGCAGGCTCTTCAAGCTTGTCGCGCAGGAATGCCAGAGCCTTCTCACGGAATCGTTCGGCATCGACGCCGGTGGAGATGCCCGGCAGCGGAATGTACTCAGAGGCCCGCATCTCATCCTCGAAGTTGGTGTACACCGGCTCACGGCGGCTCTTTTCTATGAATTTGACCAGCGCCCGTAGCCGCACACGCACTTGCTCCAGTTCCGGCACCGTAATCGCTTCCCAGAACTGCTCCGTCTGCACCTCTTCAATGAACGCCATCTGCTCGCGCACCATGGGGATGGCCTGTTTCTCCATCAGTGCACCGGCAATCGCGATGACATCATTCTTCAGGCGCTCGAAACGGGGTTCAACCCGCAGTACCGTAAGTTGCAGGGCGAGCAGCAGCAGATCGAACTGCTTGGCGTCCTGATCCGAGTCCACCAGCGAGCTGGGCAGCGCAGCGACTTCCCGAACCAGTTCCCCTTGTTCGGCAACACCAAGTTGGTCCCAAGCCGCGTGATCAGAATATTTCTCAACCAGCCGCCGCTTGGCCCGCACCAGGAAGTTGTCTGGCGGCATGGCCGTTACCTGTTCCCACAGCAGGTTAGCTGTAGCCGCTCTCAGTTTGGCAATCGCGTCGTTGGCTTCGCGTGCCGCTGCCGTGTCCAGCTCCGCAATCAGCTCCACGCGCTGCCCGAAGATGCGCTCACTCAGCCCTGCCACGCTGCCAACCTCCACGGTTGGCGTTGGCTGGCTGAAGAACTCCAGGTTGCCGCAGACGTCGAAGATGTAGAAGTTCTTCTTGTCCTTGCCGGGGCCGAACAGATCGGGGCGGAGCCGGGTGCCGCGCCCCACCATCTGCCAGAACTTTGTCCTGGACCGGACCAGCTTGAAAAAGACCAGATTCACCACCTCGGGCACGTCGATGCCGGTATCCAGCATGTCGACGGAGATGGCAAGGTGGGGGACCTTGTCCAGCACAGAGAAGGAATCGATCAGGCTCTGGGCATACTCCACCTTGAAGTCGATCACTCGCGCAAACTGCCCGGCATAGTGCGGGTAATTGATATCGAACCGCTTCGCAATGAACTCCGCATGATCGTGGTTTTTGGCAAACAGGATGGTCTTGCCCAGCCGGTCGCCACCCGCAACCTTGTGGCCCTGGGTCATCAGGTGTTCCAACACCTTGTCCACCGTATCTTCATTGAAGAGCCAGCGGTTCACAGCCTCGGCATTCACATGGTCTGGAACGCCGCCATTCTCATCCCATTCAATGGCGTCCCATTCCTCTTTCTCTTCCTCGCTCAGATCGTTGTACACAATGCCTTCGCGGGGAAACTGGAGCTGCACAGACAGCGGCACCGGCGGCACCAGCCACTTCTCCCGCACGGCCTCTTCCAGGGGGTACTCGTCGGTCGGCACTCCAATTTCCAAATCGAAGAGCCCGTAGGTGTTCCTGTCTACCTCATCCTTGGGAGTGGCAGTCAACCCCACTAGCAGCGAATCGAAATACTCGAAGATGGCTCCGAACTTCTTGTAGACCGAGCGGTGCGCCTCGTCGATGACCACCAGATCGAAGTACCCCGGCCCGAACCGCTTCTGGCCGTCCTTCATCTCGTCGATCAAGCCCATCATGGTCTGATAGGTGCAGATGTAGACCCGGCCATCTTCGTCCCGTTCCGTCACCAGATTCACGGGCGAGCTGGCGGGCAGATGCTTCTTGAAGGCATTCCTCGCCTGGATCACCAGCGCATTGCGATCGGCCAGAAAGAGTACCCGCTTTACCCAGTTGGCGCGTTGCAGCACATCGCACAGGGCAATCACGGTACGGGTTTTGCCTGCCCCTGTGGCCATCACCAGCAGGGCTTTGCGCTGCTTCCGTTCCAGGGCTGCGGCCACTTTGCGGATGGCCCGTTCCTGATAGTATCGCCCCACAATCTCCATGTCCGACGCTACGCTCTCCAGCGGCTTGCGCGTGTTGCGGCGCTCAATCGCCAGCTTCAGCTCGTCGCGGGTATAAAAGCCCTGCACCAGGCGCGGCGGATAGAACGTGTCGTCCCACAGCCAGTGCTCGTAGCCGTTGGTATAGAAGATCAGCGGGCGCTGGCCAAACTGCTTCTCCAGGCAGTCGGCATAAAGCTTGGCCTGCTGACGGCCCACTTCCGGGCCGCGCTTGGTGCGCTTGGCTTCCACCACGGCCAGCGGCTTGCCATCCTCGCCCCACAGCACGTAATCCACAAAGCCCTCGCCGGTCGTGTTCGGCATCCCCTGCACCGGGAACTCGCGATCCCGTGCCTGGTCCAGTGCCCACCCAGCCTCTTTCAGCAGCAGGTCGATAAAGGCGTCGCGGGTCTCAGCCTCGTTGTAGTCATGGGTGTCGGGAGCAGCTTCATTCGCTGCCTTGGCGACGGCCACCTCGGCACGCAACCGCTTGATCTCTTCGTCCAGCGCCGTCTTGTCTTTGAGCAGCGCCGCCAGATTCTCGTTCTGGGCAGCCAGTGTGGTGGCCAACTCCTCCAGCTTCTTTTGCGTCTGCGGAGGAACGGGCGAAGTCTTCGGCAGCAAGCCTTCGTCGAAAGTCAGCTCCGGCGCGGGTCTTGCAGCTCGCGCATAGCGATACGCCAGCCAGTAAGTGAACTGAAAGAGTTCTCGGCAGGCGGTCAGCGCGTCGTACTGCGTAATGATCTTTTGGGTATGGACGGCGCGGTTGCCGTGATCCTTAATGAGCCGCGCCTTGGCCACGATACGCGGCGTGGCCAGAGCGGCAAAGGTAGGCTCAGCAAGCAGGGCGGCTAGCGAGTCCTGATAGGGGAGGGTTAACGCGGGCTCTGCCTTGTAGAGCCATTGCACCGCAAACTCCAGCGCCCGCCGCGCATAGAAGCTCGCCGCACGCGGATCGGGATAAACCAGCGACTCCGCCTTTGCGGCAGACTCATAGACCAGGGGCCATTCTGACTGCAGAAAGACGAAGTTGTTCATACGCTAAAGTTCTCCTCGAAAGGCGCGATGCTGGAGAGAAGCAAATAATGCGTCAGTCTTAACTCCTGAATCACAAACGGACTCTCTGAGATCTTCAAAATCCATAATATGACGGACGAATTGTTCTTGCGCCTTGATAGGCGGAGCCACAATCTGAAACCTCCGTATCTGGTCAAAATTCAAACCTGGTTTAGTTTGGCCGTATTGAGCGTTGGCGATTTGTCGCTGGCCACCAGTTTCAAGGCTCAGGAAGAATGAAACAAATCTTGGGTTCATGCGCTTCTGGTCCAACCGAAGAATGGCAACATGCTGGCTGATATATGCCCCCTCAAGATCCACAGGAACAGAGGAAACGCGGCCTATGCGTGACCCTGTGATTGTCAGAAGTACGTCGCCATCCTCGACCCTCGTTCGCCGAGCTTCAGCATTATCAGGTGGGTTTACGAAAGCCGGATTCGAGCCTGATATGTGATTCATCCGCACATCAAGCGAGCGTAGGAATCTGCTTCCACTGTCTGAATAGAATTCAGCCCATCCGCGCCCACCGCTTGTCACAAAGTTGAGCGATTCTCCCAGGGACTCGATAGGCCATCTCTTGGGATTCGTAGCCGGATCACCGAACATATCGAGGAAGATGGAGTGGGTGAGGGAGTCAAGTTTTTGGAGGGCACGGCTGCGCTTTTGGCGCAGAGCATCCGCTTTGTCCAGAATCGCCGCTATCCGCCGCTGCTCCTCCAGCGGAGGCAGCGGAATCCGCAAATCGAGAGCTTGATTCAAGTCGAGATTGGAGATGTTCGTTGTCTGCCGAGCGCACCCGCGAAGCTCGGATTGGACCTGCTCCCAAGAGAACCAGTGGTAGAGATACCGGGGAGACACTTTCTCTCGTTTTGGTCGGAGTGCTGATATAAAGCCGCCGAGGGTCGCTGGCCAATCTAGCCGTGGAACCCAACAGCATTTACCGACGAGATTCCAACTGTTTGCGGTGGAGACGAGAAGGTCTCCTTCCTGCAGAATCTGTTCGCTCCGGTTAACAGAAGTGTTCGGGACTGCCCACACATCACTCAAGTCAATTTCAGCCTGAACGTTCTTGGTACGAAAGCAGGCGATCGTGCTTTCAGTTCCGAGGGGCTGAACGTCATCAGGCTTGAAACTCACTCCCCTGATGAAATCTGCAACTACGCCTAAGCGTGGCAATGGATATTTCACTTGAGCATCCCCTCCAACTCACTGAGTCCCTGCAAAATCTCAGCTTCGAGCATCTTCAGGTCGGCGAGGACTTTCTTGGGCGGGTCGTAGTGGACCTCTTCGTGGACCACTTCCTTGTAGCGGTTCAGGCTTAGATCGTAGTTCTTTTCCTTTATCTCGGCTTTGGGCACGGTGAAGCTCTGAGCGGTGCGCAGGTGCTTGCGTTCCGACGTCTCGCGCTTGCCCCAGCGGGCGAGCACGTCGGGCAGATTATTCTTGGCGTGTTCTTCTTTGCTGAGGGTCTCCTCGGGCAATGCCCCGAGTTTCTCTTCGCCGAGCAGCGGCTGGCGCTTGTCGTCGAGCGACCATCCCTCGGCCTGTACGTCGTAAAACCAGACGTGGTCAGTGCCACCGGAGTTGGTCTTGGTGAAGAGCAGAATGGCGGTCGAGACTCCTGCATAGGGCCGGAAGGTGCCTGCTGGCAGGCTGATTACGGCGTCAAGCTTCTGGTCCTCGACCAGGATGCGGCGCAGCTCGCGGTGCGCCTTGCTCGACCCGAACAGCACGCCATCGGGCACGATGACGGCGGCCCGGCCACCCGGCTTGAGCAGCCGCAGAAAGAGCGCCAGAAACAGCAGTTCGGTCTTCTTGGTCTTGACCACAGTCTGCAAGTCCTTGGACGTGTTCTCGTAGTCCAGCGATCCGGCAAAGGGCGGATTGGCCAGGACCAGGGTGTACTTCTCCACCTCAGCGGCATGGTCTTCGGCCAGCGAATCGCGGTAGACGATATTGGGCTGCTCGACGCCGTGCAGCAGCATGTTCATGCTGCCGATGCGGAGCATTGTGTTGTCGAAGTCGAAGCCGTGGAAGAGTCCCGCGTGGAAATGCTCGCGGTCTTTGCGGTTGTGGAAGAGGTTGGGGTGATGGTGGCGGAGCGCCTCGCCGACCGCCACCAGGAAGCCCGCCGTACCGCAGGCCGGGTCGCAGACCGTGTCCTTGGGCGTGGGCTGGGTCAGCTCCACCATGAGCTGAATGATGTGGCGCGGGGTGCGGAACTGGCCATTCTGCCCGGCTGTAGCGATTTTCGAGAGCATGTACTCGTAGAGGTCGCCCTTGGTGTCGCGGCCCTCCATGGGCAGCGCCGCAATCAGATCGACCACCTTGACCAGCAGCGCCGGGGTGGGAATGGTGAAGCGGGCATCCTTCATGTGGTGGGCATAGGTGGAATCGTCGCCACCCAGGGTGCGCAGGAAGGGAAAGATGTGCTCGTCCATCACCTTATACAGGTCGCGAGCCTCGAAGTCCTTGAACTTGGACCAGCGGAAGTCCGCGTAACGGCGGCCTTTTTCATCCTTGCCCTTGGGGAAGATGTACCGTTCGATGGGCTGGCCAAGGGTGCTGGCCTTGTTCTCCTCCAGCGTCTGGAGATCATCCAGGCGGCGCAGGAAGAGCAGGTAGGTGATCTGTTCGATCACCTCAAGGGGGTTGGAAATGCCGCCAGACCAGAACGCATCCCACAGACGGTCAACTTGATTGCGAAGTTCTCCGGTAACCATATATGTATGTAGGGTAATCCCCTACGCTGCCTCCAAGGTATATTCGGTTGCGGTTGGAATGGAGTTTGCCAATGAGTTTCAGGCAGCTAGAGCGTCCACAGGTCCTTGGCAACTTCGGCTTGAGCCCGGCGGAGGCTATCGATCTCTCGCTGAAGTTGTGCCTCTCTTTCGAGAACGTCCCCAGCTTGCTGAGCTTGCTCGACTGTGGGCACAAACACGGGCAGGTTCATCAGCAGCTTCAATTGGATGAGCGGGATGGTGGCGCCCGAGACAACGGTCTTCAAAACTTCTTGCCCTACAGGTGATCGAAGTTGTACGGCAAGCGCACGGGGATCAATTGCATTCTTTTTGGTTCGAAGGACGATGGCTGATTGGCCGGCGACCCAAGCGCCAGGGCCTGGGGGCGGAACATCCGGGGGCACAATGCCGACTTTTCCGACGCTACACTTAATGATCAACACAATGTCGAAAGGACGCAGAAACTGATGGGCTTTGTCGATCAACACTTTGGGGTCAATCCAAACTGTTCGGCCCGGAGCACTGATATATCCGAAGGGCGGGAGATTGGCAGCGCCGATTTCTTTCGCTTCAACCGAGGGCTCTCTTCCCGAGGTCGTCGGCATCGGCCGGATCGTACTGACTACGCCTCGGTATTCCACCGACTCCAACGTGGAGCCCAACTGGAAAAGACGCTTCGTCGTGTCAGGGAACCCGCGCGCTGGCGAAACCTTCCGGCTATTGGCGGAAATGAGCGAGCGTGGACAGGTCATCTATTTAACGCATCACGAGCACTTGTGCGATATTGCCAGAGGTGTCTGTCCTTCAGTGAACTTCTACAATCTGGAGCAAATGGCGCACGCAGCGGTTGTGAAATGAAAGAGGCGCTTCCCAAGGGCGCGTGGATTTTCTGGCTCGAAGGTGGACTGTGTCACCCGGCCCCTGGAAGCCATCCTGATCCAGTAAACACATGTCGCAGCTGATCATTCCAGAAAATGATTCCTCTCCTTTCCGCCAAACCTGCCGGCAGTTTTCCCTGTTCAGCCTCCTTCCGTTGCGTTTTACACCCTTCAGATCATCTCTCCGATAGCCCATGGCGTCGTTTCGGTATGTAAAGGAACTCCCAGGCTGGACAGGCCCTCGGCCGATTATCGCCTATCTACAGGTGCGGACGACCGCCCCTCCCGTCGCTTTTCTCATTCCCTTCACTCATCTGGAGCGTCCCCTATGCAAACCCCAACGCTTTCATTGGCTGCGCGCTACCCCGGCCTCGAAGACCTGATCGAAAAGGCGCGAGCCTACATTCACGCGGCCAAAGCCCCTGCCACCCTCCGCGCCTACCGGACAGACTTCGAGGACTTCACCAGGCTCTGCGAGGCCCACCTGCCGGCGACTCCCACAACCGTCGCCCTCTATATCGCCGACCGCGCGGGCTCCCTTCGCTCGGCCACCATCACCCGCCGGCTGACCTCGATTGCCTCCGAGGTCTCGCTCCGCGAGCATGCGGTTGACGTGGGCTTGCGCCTCGCGCGGTCCGCCATGCACGGTCTTGCTCATGTATATCCGATTCTTTGTCTATGAATCGCGGACGACGTAGATGCGAACGAACCACGCGCTCCGTCCGCGGCCAATGATCTGGCAGGTTCTGCGTGCTATGTTGCCTCCAAATAGAAAAACGGCACACGTGTCGCGCACGTGTGCCGCTGCCAGGGTTGGTTTTGTTAGTTGTATACGTGAGGGAAGACTGACGGGGGTTCAGTCACCCAGGTATCCATCGGGCCGCCGCGGTCGGCTTTCGGAAGACTTGGCGCCCAAGTAGTCGAATACTTCCGCCCTCCAATAACTCCCAACCCGTTCCAACACCGCTATGCCTGATCGTACCGACCTCAACCTTCAACCCGAGCAGTTTCAAATCTTCGGCCCAACGTGCCAGGCGCGGCAGCAGTCTTCGCCAGACGGACCGGGGAATCGCAGATTCGATGTCGAAGCCGTCCTTGAGGAGCGCGGAGAGCTCGTCTCGAATTGACCATACTCGTAGGTCTAGACCCAGTCTCTAAATCAGGAACCAGCGTGCGAACTCCGCGAATTGTTCTGAGCAGTTTGCATCAGCGTCACCGGACAAGCACCACCCACCGCTCCCTGTCCACCACCACACGTCGACCTCTCGTCTCATTCAAGCGATTTTCCAGCCCAGCGCTCAAAGGAACACTAATGCCTATTCCACAATTCCGCCCATCGATTCGTGACTCCGAAACCGTTACCTGCCCGCACTGCAGCACCCGCCAATACCCTAAGAATGGCAGCTGCATTCGCTGCCATTGCACTCTCGACGTTGACTACGTGGCTATCCAAATCGGCGCTTCGTTCGATCCGCGTGCGGGAGATTACTCGACGGAACTGGCGCGCTGGATCGGCGACCTGCTTCGAAACCTGCGCAACCGCCACGGCATTTGCCAGTCTGAGATGGCAAGGATGGCTGCGGGGATTGACCGCAGTTACCTGTCCAAAGTGGAGAACGGTCTTGCTCTCCTTCCGTTAAGCAAACTACTTCCGCTCGCCCAAGCCCTGGGTTTGACCACAGTGATCCTGCGTTTCGAGGGAACCAGAGTGGGGGCAGTTCCGAAGTCAAGCTGCCGTCGTTAAAGCCGGCGACCTTCTATCGAATGATGTGCTCTGCAGGAACAATCCAAAGTACCCAATCGCATTCCCAGTGGTCTTTCCTCTCCCACAATCAAAGAAGCGGGCCGGATCGGTGAAGATCACGGCCCGGAAAGGAGTCATCAAGTGGGAACGAATAGACACGAAACGCCCGGCGAAGATGCACAAGAGAAGAGGCATCGTCCGGCATTTGACGCCTGGAGTGACGAGGGAGCCAGGCTCTTCAACGAGATTCTGGACGAGGGGAGCGCCTACATTTCGGCTGTTGGCTATCCCTCTGAAGACCTCGAGATGCGTCTCGATGACGCACTATCCGAATACTTTGATCCGGAAATGCATGACCCGGACGAGGAGACCTTGCCGCCCGGCGAGATGGAACTGATCTTCGAGAACTCTTACATCATGTAGGCCCGCGCCAGGATCTGGAGCTGGATCGGCCAGAAAGACGAGGTATCGCATCCCTCTTCAAACGCATCGGCAGCAGGTGTTCCTGCACCCGCAATGCCACGACGATGTTCGAAGACAACCACTGGAGACGCTCAATGGGAACTTCAATCCTCCGCATCATCTCTATTAGCCTGCTCAGTACCATTGCTCTCAAGGGGTGCAGAACCAGGGGATCGGAATACGTTCAGCTGCTAGGTAAACACGAAAAATCCGAACGATACGTTCCAGGTCACACGGAACAGGGACGCTTACCTGATCGTCGGCCGGCACCAAAGGCGAGGATTGGGAGCCATCCACAAAGGTGGAATTGTTGAGGTCAATGGTGCGCCCCGATCCGCAAACTTCACTCCACACGAGACGGACCGACACCATTGTGGGACCGGAATTCTGGGGAGAAATCGAGTACAAGAGGCAGAAATGAACAGCCAGGGCGACTCCCGGCCCGACTGCAATTCCTCCGTCCAGTTGAATCTCAAAACTTCGGCGTGCTTACCTTTGATCCGCCGAGTTCAAAGTCGATAGGAGTACTGATGAACGATTTCGACACGTTCCTACAGCTACCATTCAGTGCACAAGCAGCTGCAATCTGCTTCTTCGTATGCGCAACTTGCCTCTTTGTGATGGTCCTTGCTGCGCCGCGGAGGGATTGCTTTTTTTTGCGGTGGCGCGCGGAAGTAAGATTTCTAGCTTTGCTTTTCTCGCCGGTGCTGCTGATTATTTGGCCCGTTGTGCTCTATGCGCTGTTCCTGAGATCTCGCGGAATAGGGCCGGACGATCTGCTGGACTTTGACGACGATTGAGCGCCGGCAATGACCAGCGTGGCGATACTGCCTTATTCTGCCGGTTGCGTTGGCTGATATCTGATTGCGAACTGTGAAGCCCGGGCTCGCTGCGATTGCCCATTGATCCCTCGAGGACGCGAGCGCATAGCCCTCTCTTGGTCCACGCCAGATGCTCAGAAACCGGCCCAAATCCCCTGCTACTGACTCGGATAGGGTCCCCCGTACAAATCTCGAAAAGCCACCGGTCTCGCTAACCTATTGCTCTTTTAACCGGAACCACAGATTCGGACTAGCCCCGCTCGCGAAATAGGCTTACCTGTCCACAGTGGACATGTCTTGAAAAATGAGCAGAATCCTTCCGAGATGTCCTCAAGGTGTCCATACTTTCAGCTCGGACTTCAGCGCCTCAGAAGGTATGGACACTTTAATTAATCTGTCCATATGGACATGTGACCGCACGAAGTTCAGAGAAACAAACGCCCCTCACATGTCTATATGGGCACGTTTGTCCCGTGCCGGAACCCCGACGGCCGGGTTCCGCCCTTTCCCACCTCCGCACACCTCCGCTGGTCCGTTGAAAGGAGTTCTCTTTGTATCCTTATATATGTCCCGCGTCCGATCAAGCCCCTGATCTTGACACCTTGATTCAGACGGCGAAGAGCTGAATCTCTCGCGCCAAATCACCCACGACCCTGAAGGCATTCCGTCATCCAATCATCCGGAAACTTGTCCGGTCCGTGCACTCCGGGCGTGGCTTGATGCGGCTAAGATCACCGACGGTCCCGTCTTCCGCCGAGTCGACCGGTTCGGTTATGTCTCCCGCCGCGGCCTTCATAGCGACTCGATTGGCAAGATTCTGAAGCGGGCCGCGGCGCGCGCCGGCATGGATGTCGCTCCAATCAGCGGGCATTCGACCCGTGCCGGCTGCGTCACCCAGGCCGCAATGAACGGCGTTCCCGAGTACATCATCATGAAGCAGACCAGGCATAAAACCGTCGCGACGCTCCGGCGGTACATCCGCTCTGGTGAGATCTTCCGCGAGAATGCGTCCGCCGGTCTCGGGATCTGAGCGCAGAGAATTCCCGGAAATTCGATCTCACTGCCCGGGAAAATTCATTTCCCGGGCAGTGACAATTCCGCTTTTGCCGCCGCTGGAATCATTCAAAATCCAACCCAATCTCCGCCCTCGTTCCCGCCTTGATTGCCGCGACAACTACTCATCTGATCCCGCAACTGGAGTCTCTTCGTGACATTCAGTCCCGAACAGGACTGGGTCATCGCGACCTGTCCACCCTGCCTCCTGCGTCAATTTCGCGCCGCAAGTTCGAACCAATGCCGGCGCTGCTGCCGCTCACTGAACACAAATTGCCTCGTCCTTCCACTCGCACGAGACGAAAGGAAGGCCGGTCCGGTCTCCCGGCTGCTTCAGGTCGGGGGCCGGATTCGGCACCTGAAAATCCGCGCCGGCTACACCCAGGCAGCACTTGCCGAGGCACTCGTGACAGACCGGACGTACAACTCCCGGATCGAAACCACGCGGACCATTCCAACTTTGTGCACTCTCATCCGTATGGCGAACGCCCTCCGGCTCGAACGCGCAAGCTTCTTCGCGGCGCTCTTCGCGTGAATGCCTGGCCAGAGTTCTGTGCCTTTGTGGTCACGCTTGTTGTCGTTCAACGCACGCACCGGTGCACTTGCTGGAGCAGAATAAGAGGGCTCGATCGACGCAAAGGCGAGCGGGAAAGAAACACCATGGACGAAGACTGCGAAGACATCAGGTTCGAAGTCGAGGAGGAAACCGTGGACCGCGGAGAAGAATGTTCAGACGAATCAGCCAACGAAATGCTCGGCACTGCAACCGGCCGGACCACAGAAAGGGACGTAGATTTCAATCCGGACGAGCTTGACTGGGCCAGCGCCCCAGTGACCTGAAGCCTTAAGCCGGACAAAGATCTCCCCGAAATGGACCTGATCCTCGACAACATCGACATTCTCTAACCTTCAACTCAGGGCGGTGCGGACATCCTCATGACGGAATGCCACACCGCTTTTGACAGCTGAGATCTGCATGGAAACTCTGCCTGATTCCGTCCGTCAGCTCGGAGAACGGTGACTCGATCTCAAGGCTCTGATTGGTATCTGAGCGCGTCTTCAGTTCTGATAGGTGATCGCAATCCTGCTCGTAACGGCGCCAAAGCTGGGTAGCGTCGACAGCTGGTGGATGGTCTGGAGGCTGCTCGTTCTCCTCGGAGATCAAGCTCATCCTGGCTCGTCGGGCGATCAAGTTGCATCATCGATTGCGCCGTCTCCGACATCAATCCGCCATCCAAGTGCGTCGCAACTGTCACCATTCATCGGATGCAAACGCTGTGGCGGTTGCCTTCATAGCGCTATCGATAACCAAATTGCGCTCCCTAAATAGGCGCCCGAATGATGACGATGCTGCGCGACGGGATCGCCACACGCCATCCCTTCCTCACCAGTTCAGCTGCCACAAAGGAACATTCCAATGATCTATTCCATCCGTATTTGCAACGTCGATTCGGTCCATGTTGGTCCGTTCGTCACTTCCGTCCGCCACGGCGGACTGTACCGGGAGCTTGCTCAGCAAATGCATTGCGGGTATATCAAATGCGATCTTCTGTCGAGCAATGCCTGGCGCTTTCAAGTTCTAAGTGCAACATTGTCGACTTTAGCTAACCAGAACTTCTGGAAGTCGAAAGCGCCCTCGGGGAAGAACCGTTCGGCCGGAGCTTTCCAACCAAGCGACTTCCTTGGTCTTGCGTTAAGCATCTCGGCGATGCCGTCGAGTTCATCCTGCGAGTAGCGGCTGAGGTCTTCTCCTTTGGGCAGGTACTGGCGCAACAAGCCATTGGTGTTCTCGTTGATGCCGCGCTCCCATAGGCTGTGGGGATGGGCGAAATAGACCTTGAGCCCGGTTCGTTCCGACAGGCTCTGGTGCTGCGCCATTTCCACGCCCTGGTCGTAGGTCATGGAGCGGCGCATCTGGGCGTCGAAGCGGTTGAGGATTTGTGCAAAGGACTCGGCGGCGGTCTCGGCCTTGCCATCGTCGAGCTTGACCAGAGCGACGTAGAGGGTGGTGCGCTCGACCAGCGTGCCCACCTGGGACTGGTTGCGGCGGCCCTTGATGAGGTCGCCTTCCCAGTGGCCCGGAACCAGCCGTTCCTCGATCTCGATGGGCCGGTCGTCGATCAAGATCATATGGGTGATCTTGCCGCGGCGCTCGTCCCCGGCCGAACGCTTGCGGCGATGCATGTGGGCGCGGCGCAACAGGGTGAGGATACGGGCGCGCAGTTGGCCGCGCGGCATGGCGTAAAGCGCGGTGTAGATGGTTTCATGCGACAGGCGCACCGGTTGCGGCATATGACTGAGTGTGAACGCGATCTGCTCGGGACTCAAGCGCTGGCGCAGATGCCCGGCCACTTGGTTGAAGAGCGGCGAGCCGGGCACGAGCTTGCGCTCCACGCGGGGCTTGGTGGCCAACTCGGCGGCGCGCTGCTGGGCCGCCGCGGCGCGGTAGCCGCCTGCCTTGCGAGGCCGTCCGCGCTGTCGCCGGGCTGGCTCGGCCCGCCAGCCCGGCGCGCCATCTCGCGGGCGATCGTCGAGCGCGCCCCTCATCCAATCGATTTCTGCTGCTGGAATTTTGGCAACCGGCGGCGGCATTCAGCGCAGCTCAACAACGTCCTGAGGCGAAAGTGCTGGCGTCATTTCTCCGCAAGCTTGCAACCAGTTACGAAGACCTCGGAGTCTTTGGATTCCTCCCTCCGCGGAATATGGGCATCGACTCGGGCTCTGAAAACACACCGGAGATCCTTGGCCATGACGCGGAGATGACCCGGTGAGTCGAACTTCAGAGCTGTCAGTACTTCGCCACCGAATGCATGTTCGCGATGAAGCCGCCAGCCGGCGACCTCGAAGTTTCTACTCCGCTTTGAGTCAGCACCTCTGCAATCATGCTGCCGAATCTCGTCCTCTGTCTCACCCGCAAATTGCTCACATCGGAAAGCCATTGATGTGATCCGCCTCACATCTCTGAGGGTCGATGCCACCAACAAGGGCTTGAGTCACGCGATCGCTTCGAATGACTGCTGGATACTTTCGAGCCAACTGCCGATATGGAGTACATGGACAAGTCGGGACCGGGAGATGGGTTCGCGTCCGACCCAACCGGAGCAGAGCAGATAGTGACCTACGATCGCAGATGGATTCACCGTCTACTGACCGTTGCAGAAGAACACAAGAAGAACGCTAGGATTCTGCACGAAATGCTCTGGCTGCTGAATATTCACCCCAAGCTGCCAGGGCTCGTACAGGTATTCCGCCATATCTCGGAAATCAACAAGGTCCTTGTTGAATGTCCTGAGACTGACAGGTTGCGAGCGCAGATTTCATCGTGGTCTCCGCTCCTCGAATGGGTTGCCGCGGACCCCACGAAACTAGCGGCCCAGCTATTTCCAGAAGCAGAGGCCAACTGGAAACGGGATCGGGAGAGGTTCCTTCGATCGAGAAAGCCTAATCCATTAATAAGACACGGTATTACTCGTTTCGGGCTCCACGGAGCTCTCTGGGCGTCCCACCCCAAGCCGCACCTTCAGAAGCAATTCCGCTTGATCCAAGGCCGAGTGCTGGATGCGCACATGATTATCGCTCGGCGCGACTTCGCCTTCAGTGACTGGGAAGCCGGACTCAGACCGACCAATAGCTTTGAGGATGGGCAGTATCGATCGACCTGGGCCGTGAGGCGATTCGCGACCGATGACGAAGTATGGCGCAACCATCTCGGCAAGATCAAACCCGAACATACGCGATCCGAACTGATTGAAGCACTTACTGCGATGGCTGACTCGTTCATTCACTTTAGGAGACCCGACTCTGATGAGAATGACGGTGGTTGGCGGTTCCGGCGATTCGAGGCCCTGCGACACGAAAGGGACGCCTGCGAATCTGCATTACGCTCGATCGCAGGTTTTCTTGATTGGTCAATCCACCCGGACGGACGCAAGAAGCGGTCTGGAGGTGGAGGAGGAGCACACGGCGGAGTATCGACGCCGAGTGTTGTGGAGGGAGGAGCCGGTGATGAGGATGAGGACGGCGGCGGTATAGATCCAATCATCGACTCGCACCACTTTGGAGAGGGGCACTCAAATCGCCGATCCGGGGTCTATCTCCCCAACCGTTGGCGCAACCGCTCTGAGAAGTATCGCGCGACAATAAAGGCGGGAGATCATCCAGGCGAGGCGTTCGCGTCCCAGCCGCAAGCCCTATCTGAAGATGCAGCAGGGGCTGCATTTGCCAGAGGCGGTGGAATCGAAATATCTAACCAGCTCCTTCCCTGGTCGTTCTCTGAGATGTCAATCGCCGAGATGGGCGAAGTCCTTGTTCAGTTAGAACGTTTAGCCGAATCCGGGAATCTGGAATTTGTCGAACTCCTCGCCCTCGCGAAGACGGTGCTGTGGACGGGGTCCTCGCTCAAACGGGCCCAGTCGCTCGCGATCGGTCCCAGCATTGCATCAACCGATAGCACTGCAATATTCCTTCAAACTATTCCGGGAACAGAGCTGTTTAGCCTGGCTGGTGCTGAGTGGAAGATACGTCCACTGGAGCTCGAGTTCAAAAGTACTGACTTCGATTTCAGAAAAGCTCGTCGGCTGGCAGATCCGAACTTTATGACGCTTCCTGTTCCGCGAAGCGTCACGGGGGCGATCGAGCGATTTCTGCATCTCCGTCGCGAGCCCGACGGCGGTAGCATCGAGCGACCTGGGTCGCCAGGCAGCGTAGTTCGACCGTTCGAGAAGTCCTCCGGAACATATGAAGCCGTCCTGGCTCGAGTGTTTGCTGATTCCTCTGTGAATGTCAGCTTCGGTCGAATCAGCAAGCTTCTTTTCCGGCGGATTTACCAGCAGACTGGAGACGACATCGTCGCCGCCGCTCTTATCACGGGAACGGATCATTATCTGGCCTCAGTTCGGCGTCACTACTGCACGCCCAGAATCGATGATCTCCGCGGAATCTACAGACGGGCGATCACATCGATAGCCGAGGATTTGTCAGAGCGCACCTCTTCCCTCGGTGCAGAGACCTTCCCGAACATGACGCCGGACTCGGATTCTATCGGCAGTCCGATTTGTCCAACTGATAAGTCTTTGGCCAAAGCGTTCAGCGACATTAGACGAGACATTCGTCTTCTCAAGAATGCGCCCTGGAACCGGAGCGACAGTCGATTCCAACGTCGCCACAATTACTACACCTTTTACACCGTGCTCAGCTTTAGCATCGCCGCGGCGATGAGAGGAGTCAGCACGCCATACTTGCATACCATTGACGTGGACAGCGAAACCGGATTTGCAGTCGTCACCGACAAAGACTCAGGCTCGGGCTACAAGTCCAGACTTGTATGGCTGCCAGAGGCCGTGCGAAAGCAAATGAAGCTCTACGAAGATTACCTTGCTGCGATCTCCGATCGTCTGCGCCTCAGAGCGTCTACGAAAGAGATGCCGTGCTATTTTCTCGATGAATTTGGTGAGACCTTGGAAGTTCGACCGAAGAGTCTTGTCCCATACCTTAAGCAATATCTTGATCTCCCCGCGAACGCGTCGCGCCACTGGACTTGTACTCATCTCAGAGAGAAAGAAGGTACGTTGTCGAGGGAGTCCATTGATGCTCTAATGGGTCACTGGTGGAGAGGAGAGGAGCCTTGGGGAACCTTCTCGTCCTTCTCTTATAGTCAATTCCGCAAGGAAATGGAGAAGCCGATATCAGAAATTTATACAGATCTGGAGTTTCGCCCCCTCGGAATCCGTGAACGGCGAGGTGACGCGTGTTGAACTCCACAGATACCCCTAGCCAGGGAGTTTTTAGCGATCTATCGGCGTTGAATCTCACTCCTCGCCAGACGACTGTGGTCCTGCCATCCCTCCTGGCGTTTCTCAAGGTACATTCGACAAAGATCGGAGATATTCTCAACGGTGGGACGGGAAAGTGGTCTGGCAAAGACCTGCGCGTACTGGAGCGCGTCGTCACTCAGGATGCCACGAGCAGCGAGCGCGCTGCAGACTACCTGCGCGTTTTGAGGAAGGCGTGCGCCTTTTGGGCAGCCAGAGAGCGGCTCGATGTTGGATACCCCCGGATCCCGACACTTCTAGTTTACCCGCCCAATCCTTTCCGTGGAAATTTCGCGAAACTGCTCCGGCATTACGATTTGTGGAAGCAGGTGCTCGATCATTGGCTTGATGCTACGAACAGGCGTGGCCCAGAACCCGACGGGGCCTCAGCAGGATTGGCTCTTGATGCTCTTGTGCTGTCATGCATCATCTATGGGGGCTTACACACGAGGTCATCGGTTGCGGCAATGTTACGCGCCCTCGCGGATGCGCAGAATCGAACTTTGTGTGTCGACGGACGAATGCACATCGAGTTATCGCTTTCCTGGCGTGGAATTCCGGACGTTGAATTCAGGCGGTGGCAACCAGATGCGCTGACGGCAACACTGTGGGCTACCATGCCCGACGGAGCGACTGGAGTTCTGCTGGATCCAGGGATCGAGCCAGCACAGTTGAGCGCATTATCTGACGTCGAACTTGGAAAGAAGGTTAAAGAGAGAATCGAGGCACGTCTGAAGCAGACATCAGGGCTGGAAGAAGCGCCTCGTGGGGGACTAGACCGCCTCCTCCAGGCAGCCAATCTCGCGGCATATACCGAAATTCCCTCGATCCTCGCTGCTTACGCTGGGCGAAAAATGATCTCGCACTCGCTGAAACGACGAGCATTTGAACGTCTTTCATCAGAGAAGTGGAAGCCACTCTCGAACTCACCTGCAACTATCGAAACGGCCCCCAACATCAACGTAGTCGACGCCAGCGTTCTTCGAACACCGCGAGATCTCGAACCCGAGTGGCTTCAAGACGTCCGCGCCGCATTATCCGCCGAGACCGCACGTGAAGCAAGGGAGGCAATGAAGCTGCTGTCCGCAAAGACGGAAGGTCCTTCCTTCGCAGGCAGACTTGCGGATTTTCTGGAGTGGCTCCTCATTGTCCGAACGCCGTCCGGAAAACCTCGAACACTGAGCTCCGCCAAGCGAACGGTCGTTGAGTTGGCGCGATCGATGGGTCCTCTTCTGGAGTTGCCTGATCCTTTGGATATTGATTCTGCCTCTCGTGAGGAACTCTACTCTCGCATGATTGAGAGTAAAGGCTCGCTCCCATCGGAAGGCGGCACCAGCAACAGCCCCAATGTGCCGGCTGTTTCGAAACGAAGACGCAACCTCAGCCGCGCACTTTATGAATTCGAACGATATCTCGTCTCCAAAGGGAAGGAGCGAGTCGAAGATGAAAGCATCTTCTGTGGGCGCTTCGGTCTTTCGGCGGTCGACGCCAACCTCGTGACATTTGAGGAATACGACGCCGCGCTGAAAGAGGTGGACAAGGTATGGCCACCTCGTGACAATCCGGAGCTTAATCGAATAGGCAAGATTCTTCTTTGTTTAGGCTTCCGCTGTGGTTTGCGCCGCCGTGAAGCGTTGCATTGCCTGACGGATGACATAGGTCCGGCTCCGGATTACGAGTTCCTTGTGCGCCCTTCCGAGCATCGGAAGCTGAAGAGCCGTAGTGCGAGGAGACGTATCCCTTTGCGCCACTTTCTATCGAGCAAAGATGAACGGAACGAACTCGGACTCGTGCTCGATTGGCAGAAACAGCGAAGAAATGATCCCAAAGCTTCTGCGTTTTTGCTAGGGATCTCGAAGGATGACCTCCAAGTAGTCCCAGAATCGATCATTGAGGAATTGAATGAGATTCTTCGCAGAGTAACCAAAGACGACGAGGTTCATTTCCATCATTTGCGTCATAGTCAAGCCGGATTTAACTGGCTCCGATTAATGTTAGCCGACCTGCCTCCTATAGATCTCTTCCCACACCTCGAGCAAACGTCCGCATGGCTGAGAGAGGGTCCTGAGTTTCGGAAAGAGATCTATGGACACGGCGGAGTGACGCGCAAGCATGCATATTTCGCTGCTCAGCAATTAGGTCACTTGAGTCCTTCTACAAGCATGCAGACGTACATCCACTTTGCCGACTACCTTCTGGCGC
>Ga0181529_10003000_pt1 | contig 19694 bp, 17 predicted proteins | sample PEATcosm2014_Bin_36_FD_119763 | JGI IMG/M metagenome (GOLD analysis project Ga0181529, IMG submission 119763) | Peatland microbial communities from MTU Mesocosm Facility, Houghton, MI, USA - PEATcosm2014_Bin10_30_metaG | ecosystem: Environmental > Terrestrial > Soil > Wetlands > Peat | place... | reverse complement strand
GGGAATCTCTGCACAAGTCCACGTTTTGAAAGGGACGGGCTTCAGCCCGTCCGTAAGTGCCGCAAAATCACTGGGGCTTTAGCCCCGGAGGGAATGAGGAAGACTTGTGCAGACCTTCCCTAGCTGGCGTTGGACTCCCAGTCGTAGCCCTGTTCTCCGTGCTGCGTCAGGTCCAGGCCCTGTTCTTCTTCGTCTTCGCTGACCCGCAGTCCGACCAGATGGTCGACCAGAAAGAGAATCACCAGCGTGCCGACGATTGCGAAGCCCCAGCCAATGCCTGCGGCGGTGAGTTGATGCAACACCTGCGCCGGGTTGCCGTCCACCCAGCCCGTAGGCTTTGCGTGGCCGAGCGAGTCCTTGCCGAAGATGGGATTGATGGCCGAGCTGGCGAAGATTCCCGTCAGCAGCGCGCCCATCGTACCGCCCACACCATGCACGCCGAATGCGTCCAGCGAGTCGTCGTAGCCGAACCAGTTCTTCACCTTCACCACCATAAAGAAGCAGACGGAACCGGCGATCAGCCCGATCAGCACCGCCGAGATGGGTTGCACAAAGCCCGCCGCCTGGGTGATGGTTGCCAGCCCCGCCACCGCGCCGGAGACCGCGCCCAGCGCGCTTGGTTTGCCGCTGCGTATCCACTCCGCCGCGCCCCAACTGAGCGCGCCTGCAGCCGCCGCGAACTGCGTGTTGACGAAGGCGCTGGTGGCCAACGGGCCCGCCCCCAGCGCGCTTCCCGCATTGAAGCCGAACCAGCCCACCCACAGCAGGCCGGCGCCGATGAAGCAGAGAACCATGCTGTGCGGCGAGATGGCCTCCTTGGGGTAGCCAAGCCGCTTGCCCAGGTAGAGCGCGGTGACCAGAGCCGAGACGCCCGAGGTGATGTGGACTACCGTGCCGCCGGCGAAGTCCAGACAAGGGTGGCTGCCAGCCGCGTTCAGCAGTCCGCCGACGCCCCACACCATGTGCGCCACCGGGCTGTATACAAGCAGTGCCCACAGCACCGAGAACAGCAGCATGGCGGAGAACTTCATGCGCTCGGCAAAGGCCCCGGCGATCAGGGCCGGTGTGATGATGGCGAACATGAGCTGATAGATCATAAAGCTCTGTTCAGGAATGGTGGGTGCGTAGGCCAGGTTCGGCGTCAGTCCCACGCCGTGCAGAAACGCATTGTGCAGGCCGCCGATATAGGCGTTGCCGGGGCTGAAGGCCAGCGAGTAGCCGCAGACCACCCACAGCACCGTGATGACGGCCATCATGGCGAAGCTCTGCATCATGGTGCCAAGCACGTTCTTCTTGCGCACCAGGCCGCTATAGAAGAGCGCCAGCCCGGGGCCGGTCATCATCAGCACCAGCAGAGCGCTGGTCAGCACCCATGCGTTGTCTCCGGCCGATTGCGCGGTGGCTGTGGCGGCGGCTGCTGATGCCGCAGTTGCGGCCGAGGAAGCCTTGTCCTCGGCCACCTGCTTCTCCAGTTGTGCAATGCGATCGGTGTCGGCGGCGCGATCAGTCGCGGCGATGCGATCGGCGGTGACGATGTGTGGTGCGACCAGCGCATGGCCGGTTGTGGCGAAGCAGGCTAGGAAGAGGATGGAGACGAAGAATGCCCTGGGGCTTTTTACGGAGTGTTGCTGCATGGCCGGTATGCTCACTGATTGATTGAATGAAGTCGGATGCGGGTTGCATCCGTCGTTAAAATTGTAATGAATCTGCGCCTATTTGTATCTATTTGCGCAGGCTGCCGGCTGTGGCCTGAGGGGAAAGGCTGGATTGTCCGTCGATGGAGGACGCCGCAGACCGTGTGGTTGCAGCGGGTGCGCGCAGGCTGGAACCGGCGGAGTTGGCCAGGTGGAGGATGTTGCCAGGCAGAATGCCCAGCAGTAGCGTGGCTGCGGCGGCAAGCGTGAGGCCGATGCCCGCTGGAACGCTTATCGTTGGCGTTGCAGTAAGGCTGGTGTCGGTTTGGCCGGGAGCGGATACGGTCTCGACCGCCTTCGTGTAGATCGAGCTGAGCAGCCTCAGGTAGTAAAAGCAGGCGACGCCGCTGTTGAGCAGACCGATGACGACGAGCCAGACGTGGCCGGCCTGGATTGCTGCACTAAAGACGTAAAATTTGCCGAAGAATCCGCCGGTGAAGGGAATCCCTATCAGCGAGAGCAGAAAGAAAGCTAGCAACGCGGCCAGCACCGGTCGACGCATGGCGAGTCCCTGATAGTCCTTGAAGCTGCGCAGCGTCTCTTTGTATCCGCCCACCTGCGTGACGACGGCAAAGGCCCCGACGTTCATCGCGGCGTAGGCTGCGGTGTAGAAACATGCGGCACTGATGCCTGCGGGCGGAAAGGCCGTGAAGGCGGCCAGCAGGTATCCGGCGTGCGCGATGCTGGAGTAGGCGAGCATTCGCTTCACGTTGGTCTGCTTCAATGCGCCAAGGTTACCGATGGTCATCGAAAGCGCGGCCAGGCCCCACATCAGCATCGCCCAGCGGGTCTGCATCAGCGGAAATCCCGAGAAGGTAATGCGTAGTAGGATGGCGAACGCGGCAGCTTTGGGCGCAGTGGACATCAGCCCGACGACCGGCGCGGGTGCGCCCTGGTAGACGTCCGGCGTCCACACATGGAAGGGCGCGGCGGAGACTTTAAAGCCGAGACCTACGATCATCATGGCCAGCGCGAGGAAGGCCATGTGAGGAGTCGCGCTAGTCGCAAGCCCAGTTGCGATGGCGGCGATCGAGGTCGAGCCCGTCGCGCCGTAGGCCAGCGCGATGCCGTAAAGGAAGAAGGCCGTTGCAAACGAGCCGAGCAGGAAGTACTTGATCGAGGCCTCCACCGCCGTGCCGTGTCCCTTGCGAAAACCGGCGAGGATGTAGGTCGAGATCGAGGAGATTTCAAGACCGATGAAGACCATCAGCAGTTCGACCGAGCAGGTCATCAACATCATGCCCACAGCACCGAACAGGACCAGCGCGAAGTATTCTCCCGCGTGGCTCGCGTGGCCATCGAAGTAATCCAGTGAGCCGAGCAGCGTTGCGACGACAACTGCAGCGATGAGAAGGTGGAAGAAGATGCTGAAGGCATCAACCTGAATGTTGCCGCTGAAGGCGGTGAGTGCGCCGAGGCGAAGCTGATACCAACTGATGAAGCCGGTGGCTGTCGTGCCCGCGATGGCCAGCCAGCCCAGCGGCTTGCGGCTTGTGCCAGGCTTCAGCACAGCTTCGATGAGCATGATGAGGACACCCGTCACGGTGAGGACGTACTCAGGCAGTAGCGCGAGGAAGTTGGCGGACATTTATCGGACCTCCTTCGCTGGAGTGGCTGTGAGAATCATGCGGCATGGGTGAGTGTCGTCACAGAGCGGAATAGTGATTCGATTCAGAACCCGGGCACTGGCAGCGGAAGCGCCGTAGCTGTCGATGGCGCGCATCCATAGCGGCGATGCGAGGCCCATTGCAAGAAAGAGCGCGACCACGGGCCACAGTGCAAGATGTTCGCGCGCGTCGAGGTCCCATCCTGCGACCGCTTGCGGCTTCGGCCCAAGCTCGCAGTAGAAGACGCGTTGGATCATCCGCAGCATATACGCCGCGCTGAGAATCACTCCGGTAGCCGCCATCGCGGTCCACAGGTGATGATGAGCGAAGGGCGATTGCATGGAGCCGGAGAGGATGAGGAACTCGCCGACAAAGCTGTTCAGCATGGGCAGTCCGATGATGGAGAGCGTCACCAGGACGAACATCGTTGCCACCCATGGCAGCCGTTGCGCCAGCCCGCCGTACTGGCGCATGTCATAGGTGCCGTAGCGCTCGTAGAGCAGGCCCAGCAGCATAAAGAGGGCTGCTCCGGCAAGGCTCTCGTTGAGTATCTGGTAGATGCCGCCATCCAGCCCTGCAATGGTAAAGGTGAAGATGCCGAGAACGATGAAGCTGAGCTGGCCAAGCGTGGAGTACGCTGCAAGTTTCTTCAGATCGTTCTGCACCAGCGCCAGCAGCCCGCCGTAAACAATTCCGATGGCAGCCAGCGCAATCATCAATGGCGCGATGCGATGCGATTGCTCTGGAAAAATGGTGAATGAAAATCGCAGGATGGAGTAGAGCGCGGTCTTGCCGGCCAGCACCATCACGGCCGCTGTTGGAGCCTCAGCGATCGCATCGACCAGCCATCCATGCAGCGGGAAGACGGGAACCTTTACGGAAAAAGCCACAAGGAAGCCGAGCGATGCGATCCACAGTGCGGCTGCATTGGGCGATATTGCGTGCTGCGTGGCGAGAGCGGCCAGCTTCGGCAGGTCGAATGTGCCGGTCTGCGCGTAGAGCCAGAGCATCGCAACCAGAAGCAGTCCGGAGGGGATAAAGGCATAGAGGAAGTACTTGATGGCGGCGCGGCGGCGGCGTTCGCTGCGGCCGAATGTGGCGATCAGGATCGTCATCGGCACCAGCGACATCTCCCAGAACGCGTAGTAGAGGAACATGTCGAGCGAGACGAAGATGCCCATCATCGCAACCTGCTGCAGCAGGAAGAGAACGTAAAAGAGCTTCTTGCGCTGGTCGATGGCGCGCCACGAGATCAGCACGCCGAGCGGCGCAAGCAGACCGGTCAGCACCATCAGCCACATCGAAAGCCCGTCGACTCCGAGGTGGTATCGAATGGCGGGTACGGCGATCCACGGCACGTTCTGCTCGAACTGGAAGCTGCCTGCCTGGCTTGCGTACAAGTAGTGGAACGGCATATGCAACGTGAGTAGAAAGATGACGAGTGTGATCGCAAGCGCGCCCCACTGCATCGTCTTGCCGCGGTCGGGCAACAAAGCCAGCAGCAGCGCGCCGGCCAGTGGCAGGAATACGATGAGGGTCAGAATGATGTGGTCGATATTCATCGTGTCCCCCACAGCGAGTTGCCGAACACCATCACCGCGATCACGGCGGCGGCGCCGATGGCGAGCCATCCGGCGTAGGAGCGAATGTTGCCGGAGATCTGCTTGCGCTCAATCCATGCCAGGCTGCGCGTTGCCGCTCCGGCCGCCTGGCCGGAGCCGTTGACGACTCCGTGATCAACGACGAGTTCCAGAATCCCGCGCGTGAACATCAGCAGCGGTGTAACTAGAAATGCGCTATAGAACTCGTCCACCCAGTACTTGTTCTTGACCAGATTGTATGCAGGCCGGTGGCGCTCTGCGAGTGCAGCGGCGGTTCCTGGTTTTTCGTAGTAAAAGATGTAGGCGATATAGAAGCCTGCGACCACAACCAGAACGGAAACGAGGGTGAGAACAAGTTCGATGCCGCTGCCGGTTGTCGATGCGACAGCTTCGCTGGCTGCTCCGTTAGCAAAGACGGGATCGAGGAAGTGCTCGAAGCGGTTGCTGCCAGAGAGTGCGGCGGGAATGCCGATCCATCCGCCAACCACCGAGAGAATCGCGAGAATCACCAGCGGAAGCAGCATGAACCACGGTGACTCGTGAACGCTGTGATGTGCGTTCGCGTGTGGATCGACGTGCGGCTCACCAAAGAATGTCTTGAACCAAAGCCGGAACATGTAGAACGAAGTCATTCCGGCGGTAAGCAGACCAACCAGCCATAGAACAATGTGCAGCGGATTGGGGCTGGTGAACGTCCGGTAGAGAATCTCATCCTTCGAGAAGAATCCTGCAAACGGCGGAATGCCCGCAATGGCGAAGACGCCTGCGCTCATGCACCAGAATGTGATGGGCGTTCGCGTTCGCAGGCCGCCCATCCGGCGCATGTCCTGCTCGCCGGAGAGCGCGTGGATCACAGATCCCGCAGCGAGGAAGAGCAGCGCCTTGAAGAACGAGTGCGTCAGCAGATGGAATATCCCCGCTGCGTAGGCTCCCACTCCGCAGGCCATAAACATGTAGCCGAGCTGCGAAATCGTCGAGTAGGCCAGCACGCGCTTGATGTCGTGCTGCACCATTCCGATTGACGCAGCAAGGATCGCAGTAGCCGCGCCGATGATAGCAACAACACTGAGCGCAAGCGGTGAGCTATTGAAGAGAACATGGCAGCGCGCCACCATGTAGACACCGGCCGTCACCATCGTCGCCGCGTGGATTAACGCGGAGACGGGAGTGGGGCCCTCCATCGCGTCGGGTAGCCAAATATAGAGTGGAATCTGCGCGGACTTGCCCGCTGCGCCGAGAACCAGCAGTAAGCAGATGGCGGGCAGAAAGTGCGCGCCCTGCTGCTGCCACTCTGGATGCTGCGCGATGGAGGCAAAGACCTGCGTGAAGCTCAGGCTGCCAAAGTGCGCGATCAGCAGAAACATTGCCAGCAGAAATCCAAAGTCGCCGATGCGGTTGACGATGAATGCCTTCTTGCCTGCATTCGCGGCGGAGGTCTTCTTGAAATAGAAGCCGATCAGCAGGTACGAGCAGAGACCCACGCCCTCCCAGCCGACAAAGAGCAGTAGGAAGTTGGAGGCCAGCACCAGCACCGACATGAAGAACATAAAGAGGTTGAGGTAGGCGAAGAAGCGCCAGTAGCCCTCTTCGTGCGCCATATAGCCGACCGAGTAGATGTGAATAAGGAAGCCGACACCAGTGACCACCGCGAGCATGATCAGCGTGAGGTGATCGACGGTAAAGGCGAAGTCGGCGTGGAAGCCCGTGATGGCAATCCATGGACGACTCACCACTTCAATAGCATCGGGCGCGCCAGCGGCACACATCGTCATCCACAGCCACGCGACAATTGCGGCGGGCAGCGCGGTGAAGAGTAACGCCACTATGCTGACGACGGCGCGCGGCAGCCTTCGCCCCAGCGTCCCGTTGATCAGGAAGCCGGCGAAGGGAAGCAGCGGAATGAACCAGAGGCAGCTCGTGGGCATTGGGTTCATGATCTCATCAGGTCGATCTCGTCGACGTTCAGCGTCTGGCGCGTGCGGAAGATGGAGATGATGATGGCCAGCCCGACCGCGGCCTCGGCGGCGGCGACCACCATCACGAAGAAGACGAATATCTGCCCGCTCACCTGATGCCACATGTGCGCGAAGGCGACGAAGGTCAGGTTGACGGCGTTGAGCATCAGCTCAATCGAGATAAAAATCGTGATCACGTTGCGCTTGATTAAAAACGCGGCAATCCCAATGGAGAAGAGCATCGCGGCGAGGATGAGGTAGTACGCTGTGGGCACCATGCTATTGCTCCTTCCGCGCGAGCACGACTGCGCCGAGGATCGCGACCAGAATGAGGATCGAAGTGACCTCGAAGGGGAGCAGTTGCCGGGTGAAAAGCATCGCGCTGACTTCGGCGATATTATCCAGGCCGTTGCTCAGATCGCCACCAATATTCGAGGATTTCAGCGCGCCGCGCTCCGACAGAAAGACGAAACTAAGCAGGCAGAAGATCGCTGCGGCTCCGGGGAACCCAACCGTGTATGCCGCGCGGCTGCCTTTGGTGCGCTCCTCTTTGCCCGCGTTCAGCAGCATGATGACGAAGATGAAGAGCACCATGATGGCGCCCGAGTAGACGATGACCTGCGCGGCTGCGAGGAACTCCGCGCCCAGCGACCAGTACAGCACTGCAAGCGACATCATCACAACCACCAGCGACAGCGCGCTGTTGATAGGATGGCGCTGGAAGAGCAGGTTCAGTGCTCCTCCCAGTGCCAGTGCGCCAAAGATGATGAAGAGTGCCAGTTGCATGAGGTCCCGTCGAGTCCTTCGTCTGTTGCGCTCACCGGCAATCTGTCCCGGAAGCTATCGGATATCCAGTGATTGTAAGGCAGTGCGGATTCAGCCCCGCATCGCAAGAACAAAGCTGGTGACGATGATGTTGGCCATGGCAAGCGGCAGCAGAAACTTCCAGCCGAAGCCCATCAGTTGATCGTAGCGGAAGCGCGGCAGTGTTCCCCGCACCCAGATGTAAAGAGCGAGAAAGCTGAAGACCTTAACAACAAACCAGCAGACTGGAATAATGGCGTTAAAGACCGGCGTGTTGAGCAAGCCGTCAAAGATGTGTCCGAATGGGCTGGATGCGCCGCCGAAGAAGAGCAGCGTGGCGACGCAGCTTACTGTAATCATGTTGGCGTATTCGGACATGAAGAACATGGCGAACTTCATCGAACTGTACTCGGTGTTATAGCCGGCGACCAACTCGTTTTCAGCCTCTACCAGGTCGAATGGCGCGCGGTTGGTCTCGGCGTATGCGGCCATCAGGTAGATGAAGAACGCGACGATCTGGAATCCCCCAAAGATATTCCAGGAGAGCGCGCCGTGGGCGGACTGACTACTGACGATAACGCGCAGATTGAGCGACTGCGCGCGCAGCACAACACCGACCAACGAGAGGCCGAGTGCCAACTCGTAGCTGATGACCTGCGCGGTGGAACGAAGCGAGCCGAGCAGGGAGTACTTATTGTTCGACGACCAGCCGGAGAGCGTGATTCCGTATACGCCGATCGAGGTAATGCCAAGGATCACCAGCAGGCCGATATTGACGTTGGCGATCTGGAACAGGTCCACGCCGGGCGCTCCTTTGAGGTGTGTGACCGCGCCGAATGGCACCACTGCGACGGAGATCAGCGCACAGCCGAGAGCAATGATGGGAGCGAGAATGAACAGCGGACGCTCCACGGCGAGCGGGTTCATGTCTTCCTTGAGGAAGCTCTTGGCTCCGTCAACCAGCGGCTGTAGCAGGCCAAACGGCCCAACGCGGCTTGGGCCCCAGCGGTTCTGCATGCGCGCCAGCAGCTTGCGCTCGAGAAGCACGGTGTAGGCCACAGCCAGCAGTGTGATCACCAGCACCACCGCAACCTTGAGCACGCTCAGGAGCATGAAGACTTCGAAATTGGTCAGGTGGGTCAATGGATCTCTCGGTCTCTATTCGGATGCTGTCTGATCGTTGATCTGGATAAGGGATTGCCGTGGTTGGTACTGTTGCAGCTCGTTGAGAGTCGCGGAGTAGCGGCCAAGCGAGCCGGAGGTGAAGAGCGTATTGTCGCTCGGCAGTACGAGGTCGCGGCGGTTTGTGATCTGGATGAGCCCCGCTTCGTCGCGGATGGGAGCGGCTGCGGGCGAAAGGTGCTGGTCGTTGCCGGAGAGCAGTTGCAGCCGCAGCAGATTGTAGCCCGATACCAGACGCTGAATCTCATCGAGAATCGCGCTGGGATCGAACGGGCTGAGGCGCGGCTCCAGGTTGTTGGCGGTCAGCCACACGGCATGACGGTCGGCCTCGCCCGACTCTGCGCCGCGCGTCTGGCCCATGTCTGCGCGCACGCCTGACCCAAAGGGGACGAGCTTGCGAACGTCGGCGCCCATCTTGTCGGCGATGCGGACAATCATCTCGAAGTCGCTGCGAACACCCGCGCGGTCGGCGGCCTTCTTCACCTGCTGTAGGTCGCCGTAGCTATTGGTGACGGAGCCGGACTTCTCGTACAGGTTCGCGGCAGGCAGCACAACGTCGGCCAGCGCGGCGGTCTCGGTGAGGAACATCTCCTGCACCACGACGAAGGTGTTCCTGAGCGTAGCGGGATCGACGTCGTAGCGCGCCACCGGATTTGCGCCGACGATGTAGAGCGCGGAGAGATTGCCTGCTTCAGCGGCGGCGAAGATCTCCAGCAAATCAAGGCCGGGCGTGGTGGGCGATCTGTATTCAAGCGCGATGCGGCTGCTGGGATCCTGCGTGTCGATGGGGCCGATGGGGGTGTAGCCGGGCAGCATATCTGGCAGCAGGCCCATGTCGGAGGCGCCGCGTGAGTTGACGTAATCGGCCAGCAGCGCGAACTTCGCGCCGGGGATTGTTAGCCCAAAGTCAATCAGCCGCTTCATCTCTACGCCACGCATTTCGTTGCCGATAAGAATCAGCAGCGACTCCTCGCTCTTGACCGCGTCGCGGAAGTTGGTAAGCGCTGCGCTGTCGGCGGAGGCTGCATGGGCATTAGAGTCGTCGCCAGAGAGATACGCCGCCAGCGCGCCATAACCATACTCCGCAACCCGCAGGAAGGCCCTTGCCTGGCGGTGCAGCTTGATCTCTGCCGTGTTCGCGATGTACAGTCTTGCTCCGTTGTGGCGGACGTTTGTGCGCAGGTTCCACGCCGTCGCGGGGTTTTGATTCGTCGGGTCACCGCCAACCAGCAGCACAGCCTTTGCTGTCAGCGTCTCGCGCAGTGATGCCGCGCGTCCTGTGCTCCCAGCCAGCGACTGCGCAAAGGCTACATAGTCTGCCGTGCGGTGGTGGTCGATGTTGTTGGTGTGCAGCACGGAGCGCGCAAACTTCTGCAACAGGTATGCCTCTTCGTTGGTCAGCCGATTTCCGCCGATCACGCCAAAGCTCCTGCCGCCGCGCGTTTCGAGCAGCTCGGTAAACTTGCTGCCAACGCAGGTAAGCGCCTCTTCCCAACTCACAGCCTTCAGCTCGCCGTTGGACTGGCGCACCAGAGGCTGCGTGATTCGCTTGCGGCTGTTGGCGAAGTCGAAAGCATAACGTCCTTTGTTACATAAGAAGTCGCCGTTGATGCCGGACTTGTCGCGGTTGTCTCCGCGCACGATCTCCGATCCATCTGCCGTCGAGCGCACGCCGAGCGTCGTCTTGCATCCGTCGCCGCAGTGCGTACAAATCGTAGCGACGTGGTTCATCTCCCAAGGCCGCGTCTTGTAGCGATACGTTCCACTCGTCAACGCGCCCACCGGGCACACGTCGATGCACATGCCACACTGCTCGCAGTCCAGGTGAGCGAGCGAGTCGGGCGTGAGCTGCGCCGGCACATTCGGCACAATGATGGACGACGAGCCGCGGTTCTCCACCGCCAGCGCGAAGACGTCCATCCCCTCGCTGCACGTCCTCACGCAGCGATAGCACAGAATGCAGCGCGGCCGGTCGAAGTACACCACGGGCGACCACTTCTGCTCTTCGCGATGGTTCTTCGGCTCGGCGTAGAAGCTGTCCGCCGCGCCGTACTTAAAGGTCATGTCCTGCAGCTCGCACTCGCCGCCCGCATCGCACACCGGACAGTCCAACGGATGGTTGCCTAGCAGCAGTTGCAGCGTGGCCTTGCGCGCCTGGATCACCTCCGGCGTGTCGGTATGGAAGACCTGCCCCTCGGCAATCTGCGTGGTGCATGCGGTCTGTAACTTCGGCACTTTTTCCTGGCGCACCACGCACATGCGGCACGCGGCCTGCAGGCTGAGGCCGGGGTAGTAGCAGAAGGCCGGAATCTCAATGCCCGCAGTCTTGCACACCTCAATCAGCAGCGTCCCCGCCGGTGCGGTGATCTTCTTGCCATCAACGGTAATGGTTACGTCAGCCATTGAGAATCCCTAAACCTTAGTTACTAACCTCTGATCCCTGCAGATCATCGTGACGTGTTCGCTCGTTGCATTTAATTCTGGTGCGACCTCTGAATCAGAATCTCCTGATCGGCGCTTCGGTGGTGCATTCTCGTCTGAATCAAAACACCGAGAACTAAGATTGCAAACGCAATCGCGAGTATCACGACGGTATTAAGCCCGCGATCGCTCAATGTCCTGCCCCAGCCAACTCTTTTTCGGTGATAAGTGGTGTTCCGGCGCGCTTGCCTTCGATGTACTCCTCAAACTCCTTGCGGAATTTTTTGACGAAGCCCAGCGTGGGCATCGCCGCTGCGTCGCCAAACGGGCAGAACGTCCGGCCCATCATGTTTTCGGCGATGTACTGCACGGTGTCGATGTCCTTCTTCGCGCCGCCGCCCCCATACACGCGGGTCAGCGTCTTCTTGATCCAGTCGGTGCCCTCGCGGCATGGAATGCACCATCCGCAGCTCTCATGCTGGTAGAACTGGATCGTGCGCAGCGCGAACTCGACGATCGACACCGTCTCGTCCAGCACCACAATCCCTCCCGACCCAAGCATCGATCCCGCCTTTGCCAGTTGGTCGAAGTCCAGCCCGATGTCGATCTCGTCGGCGCGCAGCACGGGACAGGATGCGCCTCCCGGCACCACAGCCTTTAACTGCTTGCCGCCGCGAATGCCGCCGGCTACTTCATAAATTGCCTTGCGCAGCGAGTAGCCCATGGGCAGCTCATATACGCCGGGCCTCTCCACATGCCCGCTAATCCCAAACAACCGAGTCCCGCCGTTGCGCTCCGTGCCCAGCCGGGCGTAGTCCTCACCGCCCATCAGCAGAATATGCGGCACGTTGGCGATGGTCTCCGCGTTGTTGATAATCGTCGGCCCGCCGTAGAGTCCCACCACAGCAGGGAAGGGAGGCCGAATTCTCGGCACGCCGCGCTTGCCTTCCAGAGACTCCATCAGCGCCGACTCTTCGCCCACCTCATACGCGCCAGCGCCGGTCTGCGTAATAATGTCGAAGTCCAGTCCAGACCCGAAGATGTTTTTCCCCAGGAAGCCCTTCGCATAGGCGTCGGCGACGGCGCGCTCCATAATGTTCAGCAGAGTGCGATACTCCCCGCGCAGATAGATGAATCCCGTCTTCGCGCCAATGGCGAGGCCCGCAATCATCGCTCCCTCAATGATCGCGTGCGGGTCCTCGCGGAAGAGGAGGTGGTCCTTGCACGTTCCCGGCTCGCTCTCGTCGCCGTTCACCAGCACATACTTCGGCTTGGCCGAGGTCTTCGGCACGAAGCTCCACTTCATCCCGGCTGGGAAGCCCGCGCCGCCGCGCCCGCGCAGTCCGCTGGCCTTCACCGTGTCGATAATCCAGCCGGGCATCGCCTCCGCACCCTGCGCAATCGCCTTCTGCACCGCCGCATAGCCGTCCAGTTCGATGTACCGGTCGATATTCGCCGCGCCCTGGCCGAAGCGCCGCTTCAGGACGATGACTTCATCGGGATGGGATACAAGTCTCGGCATTTTTCTCGCTTGCGGTCTGGCGGTTTACCGTTGATTATAAGGCGCAGACATCATTGTTCTGAGCCAACCTATGGAAGACGGAATTTTTAGTAAAACTCCGGATCGATTTCGGGTCCGAACCGTAGAGCCCCGCGTGTCTCGCCTGCCGGATGGCCACGTCCAGATGATGGGTGACATTGCACGGTTTCCCGAGAGATGCCCGCGTTGCGGTAGCTCGCCAGCGAGAACTGAAGTCAAGTTGCGTTTGACCAAGTCCCGGCTCTTCAAAGTCAACGGTGGCAGTACTCCTGTCGGAACTGAAGTCATGTTGCGTTCGGTCAGGGCGAGCTTCCTTAAAAACAGCAACCGTGCGATCAAAGTTCCTTTCTGCCAGCGATGCGGCTGGACCCTGAAAGCCGCTCAATATCTACCTGCGATTCTCGGCGGCGTGTTTATAGTCTTCGTTGTTCCGCTCCTGCAACATTCTCATCACAAACTATTTCCGTGGTTCTCAACCGGCCTCGCTGTCGGCATCACTGCAAGCCTCGTCGATGCGGTGTTTAAACATCTGCCCAGCCTCTTCATCCATACCGGGGTTGAGGTTGTTGCCATAACAAAAGACTCCGCCGAGCTTGCCTTTGACGACCCAATGTACGCGGAGCAGTTCGTTCTGCTCAATCGCTAATCCTTCTTCCGGTACTCGTCTAATATCTCGTCCACCTTCTCCGGCGTCAGCTCGTCGTGGAAGTCGTAGTTCACCTGCATGGCCGGGGCCGCGCAGCAGTCGCCGATGCACTCAACCTCTTCCAGCGAGAACTGCCCGTCCGGCGTGACCTGCTTATTCTCGATGCCGAGCCTCTTCTTGCAGTGGTCGAGAATCTCGTATCCCCCGCGCAACATGCAGCTGATGTTGGTGCAGACCTGCACGTTGAACTTGCCCGCTGGCTTGGTCCGCAGCATGGAGTAGTAGCTCAGCACCGAGCGCACGTCGATGTCGAAGAGGTCCAACCGCTGCGCGACCTCCTGAATCACCGCCTCGGAGACATAGCCCACCTCATCCTGCGCGTACAGCAGCATGGGGATAAGCGCCGAGCGCTTCACCGGGTACAGAGTCACCAGCTTGTCAAACCGTGCCGCCAGCTCCGGCGAAAAAATCGAATTGGCAATCGTGCTCATCCTAATCCTGACTCCAAACCTCTCCACAGACATCCGTCATCCCGACCTGAGCGATACCAAACACCCGTCATCCCGACCGGAGCGAAGCGGAGTGGAGGGACCCCCGCATTTCGTCTTTGTACTTGCCTTTACTGCATCAGCTCCCGTGTCACTCGTTCGGCTGCAAAATCCATCTCTTCCATCTTACCGTCCAGCGTTACCGTTCCTTCCTCATCTCACTACGCAACAAGCGTCATCGGTCGATCTCCCCCAGCACAATATCGATGCTGCCAATCACCGCGACTACATCCGCTATCAGCCGTCCCTTGCACATCGTCTCCAAAGCCTGAAGCGTGGCGAACGAAGGGTTGCGCATGTGGACGCGGTAGGGCTTGGCGGTGCCGTCCGAGACGACGTAGTAGCCCATCTCGCCGCGCGGGCTCTCTACCGCCTGATAGACTTCGCCCGCGGGTACCGCGAACCCCTCCGTAACAATCTTGAAGTGATGGATGAGCGCCTCCATTTCGGTCTTCATCTTCTCGCGGTTGGGCAGCACGATCTTGGGTGCGTCGGCGACAATCGGCCCGGTCTTGCCGACCAGCATCTGCATCGCCTGCTGGCATATCTTTACCGACTCGCGCATCTCCAACATGCGTACGGTATACCGAGCCCACACATCGCCGTCGTTCGACACGGGCACGTTGAATTGAAACTTTTCGTAGCCGGAATACGGCATGTCGCGGCGCAGATCCCAGTCCACGCCGCTGGCGCGCAGCGGAGGTCCGGTAACGCCCAGCGCAATCGCATCGGCGGCGGAAATGTAGCCTACGCCTTTCAGTCGTCCCATCCAGATGGGGTTGCCTGTCAGCAGCCCTTCGTACTGGTCGATGTGCGCGGGCATCGCGTCGAGGAACTCCTGCACCGTCTCGAAGAAGCCCATCGGCGGTTCCAGCGCCAGGCCTCCAATGCGGAAGTAGCTGGTCATCATGCGCTGGCCGCTGACCGCCTCGAAGATGCGCAGGGTGGCCTCACGCTCACGCCAGCAGTACAGAAATATCGTCAGCGCGCCAATATCCATGGCGTGTGTTCCCAGCCACACCAGGTGCGACTCGATGCGTGTCAGTTCGTTCAGCAACACGCGCAGAAGCTGTGCCCGCTCGGGTATCTCCAGGCCCAGCAGCTTCTCCACCGCAAGGCAATACGCCAGGTTGTTCGTCATCGGGCAGAGGTAGTCGATGCGGTCGGTCAGCGGCACCACCTGCTGGTAGTGCTTGGCCTCGCAGGTCTTCTCGATGCCGGTGTGCAGGTAGCCAATGTCGGGTGCCAGTGCCACCACGATCTCGCCGTCCAGCTCCAGCACCACGCGCAGCACGCCGTGCGTGGACGGGTGCTGCGGCCCCATGTTGAGCACCATGGAGTGCTCTCCCGTGCCCGCGTTGCCATGCAGCTTTGCGTCCTCGATAACGTCTTCGACGCCGGGAGTGATCCTGTCGGGTGCGGTGATGGGTGCCATCAGCGGTGCCTGCCTTTGCCTCGAACCTTGAACCTTGGATCTGTCTTACCTGTAGCCTTCAACGGGATAGTCCTTGCGCAGCGGATGGCCCTCCCAGTTTTCTGGCATCATGATGCGAGTGAGTCGTGGATGGCCGGGGAAGTCTATGCCGAAGAGGTCGAAGACCTCGCGCTCATAGAAGTTTGCCGATGGCCACGCCGAGGTGATCGATGGAACGCTCGCGTCGCTGGAATCCAGCAGGACCCTCAGCCGCACCCTTTCCTTCAGCCCGTGCGAAACGATGTGGTACGAGAGCTGAAATCGCGGCTCCTGAGGGAACCAGTCCACAGCCGTCACATCCTCGAAGAAGTTGTAGCCAGCCGCCTTCACGGCCTCACACGCTGCAACGATGTTCTCTCGCGCAACAGTGATGGTTAGCTCATTGCGGTCGAACTTTGCGTCCGTGGCAAGCTCGCTGAGCGCCACGACAGCCGGGTTCTCCGCCATCGCCTCGAAGACGGCGGCCTTGCCCACAAGCGCGCTTGCCGGATCGTACATCTAAAGGTCTCCCTTGTCGTACGACCAGTTGAGAATCCCCTTCTTCCACACATAGAAGAGGCCCACGGCGACAAAGCCGAGGTAGACCAGCATCTCCCAGAAGCCGAACATCGCCGAGCCGGTGATGCCTGGCAGCCGGCGGAAGATCACCGCCCACGGCAGCAGGAAGACAGCCTCCACGTCGAACAGAATAAACAGCATCGCAACCATGTAGAAGCGCACAGAGAAGCGCCCGCGTGCGTCGCCCACCGGGTCCATGCCGCACTCGTAGGGGTCCAGCTTGACGCGGTAGTTTCTGTGCCTGCCGACAAAGTAAGACGCCACCACCATGCCGACGGCGATGCCCAGCGCAGCCACGATATGCAGCGCCAGAGGCAGATAGTTCCATATGTATGGGGTAGTCTGCATCGCAGCTTTGACTCTAGAATTGGGCCGGTCAAGTGTCAAGCGAACAAGGGCTGGTTCTCGCCCGATGCAATCAGCCGCAACTCCGATTCAATCTATTGCAACAGCCCCATGTACCAGGCCAGGATCTGCGGCCCAAAGAGCGCACTGAGCAGCCAGCCAGCGGCGAGGAAGCTGCCCAGCGGGAGCGAGCTAGCGCCGCTGGCCCGCCGCCGCGCGATCAGGGCAAGGCCGTAGACGCTGGCCGCGATCACCCCGGCGAAGAGCGCGAGCAGCATCTCGCTGAATCCGAGAAACGCAGCAATCATCGCCAGCAGCTTCACGTCTCCCAAGCCCATCCCGTCGCGCTTGCGCAGCGCCTTGTAGCCCCAGCGCACCACCAGCAGAATCCCTGCCGCACCCGCAATCGCAGCAATGCGGCCCATGATCAGCGCCTCCGTGCCGGTCAGGAAGACGTTGCCCTGCGACGCAAAGCTCCCCGGACTCGACATCCGAAGCTGGTGCGTCGTGTTCAGCACGATGTCGCCCTCGCCCGGTGCCAAAAAGAACGCCTGCACGCAGGTCAGCAGGAAGCCAATCCCGATCCCGGTCAGCGTGAACGCATCCGGCAGCCGCTGCGTCTGCCAGTCCATCACCATCAACCCAATCAACAGAAATCCAAGAATGGCCACCGAAACGGCGCGGAAGAGCATCCAAGTGCTTGTGAGGCTCATCTCCTCGGCCCACGGATTAAAAGCAATCCAGAAAAGTGCCGTTGCATAGCAGAACCAAACCCCAACCGCCAACTCCACCGCCGGATAGCGCCACGATATCCTCGCCTTGCAGTCCCTGCAGCGCCCTCGCAACAGCACCCAACTCAGCAGCGGCACATTATCGAACCAGCGGATGGAATGTCCGCACGCCATGCAGTGCGAGCCGGGCTTCACGATGGACTCATGCGTCGGCAGCCGCGAGATGCACACGTTCAGAAAGCTGCCAAACAGCAGTCCGAGAACCAATCCGAGCAACTCGTATACATGCAGCAAGGTCACGTTTGAAGTATACGTTCCACCAACACACTTGCCTTCAACTAACAACCAACAACCAGCAACTAACAACCGTTTTCAGAAGTCCACATGCATCCGCACGCTCTCCACCAGCACCGGCCCGCGGTCCTGGTTGTAACCGGGGTGGTCGATGTACTGTGCATCCAGCGCGTAGAACACGCCGCGCCACGCGTGCAGATTGTAGTAGCCCTCCACAATGTCTTCGCGCGCGTAGTTCAGCCTCCCATCGCCCAGCAGGAATCCCCGCCCGCCCAGCTTCAGATACTCCTGGTGGTCGCGCTTGATCGCATTCGAAATGAACGCCACTCCAACCTTGTCGCTGGCGCGGCCCCATTGCCTGCCTGCAAAGTCGCCGCCGACCTCGACCGTCTGATCGACCTCGGTGTAGACGAAGCTCTCGTGCTGTCCCTCATTCCACCCAAACCGTCCGAAGACGCGCAGGTTCTCCGTCAACTCCTGCTCGGCGTTTAGTCCGAAGCCGTACTTCAGCGCGCCGAACGTCTCATGCTTCGTGATGTCCGGGGTCGCATCCACCTTCGCCAGATACGCAGCATTCGCCGCGCGATAAAGCCCCATGTGCCCGTGGTTGACGTAACTCAGCGCGCGCACCACCCCTTTGCGCTCGGGCGGGAGCAGCCCGCCCAGCAATCCATGCCGCCACTCGACCTCCATGTTCTGTCCGCTGGCGCGTTTCAGGCTCCAATCGAAGTTGATGCCGTTAGCCACCGTCGGCATGGTGGCAAGGCCGTAGCGTGCGGACCAGTTCTTGTCGTCGTACTCTGCAATCGCGGCGTAGGTGTAGCCGCGCGTGTCGGCGGCGTAGTCCCACGCGCCGTTGTTGTCGGCGGTCCAGTTGAGAAACTGCAAATGACTGTCTGTACCAATGCTGTTCAGGTCAAAATAATCCGGCAGCCCCATCTTGCCCACGCGCAGCTCCAGCCGCCGCTCCGGCACCTCGGTCGCCAGCCCGAACGGCCCGCGCGCGGAGGCCACCGTTTTGCTGGAGAGGCCGATCGTCTGGTGCAGTTGCACGCGCGCCATGTAGGGAATTGGTCCCAGATTCGGATTCCGCACCACGTCCAGGTTTGTGAATCCCGCGAGGCCGAGCGCCTCGCTGATCCCGCGCCCGCCCGCCGACTCTTCGTCGTAGATCGCCTCCAGGTGCCGCGCCGGATTGCGTACAAGCTCCGCGCCCATATACAGCGTGCCGATCAGCGATGTCTTGTACTCTCCGCGCCCCAGAAGGCTGTTCGTACCCTCGTACGGCGAGTGGAACGGCCCATGCGCCTGAAAGATGATATTGGCCTGTCCAGCGACGAAATACCGCGCGCCGTCAGAATGAGGAAACATCGTCGGAGCCGCCGTCTGCCCGGCTGCGGCAGGTGCCACGGGGAGCGCGGACGTCGGTCGCGTTGCATCCGCCAGTATCGGGTTCATCGGCTGCCCCGCCGCATCGGCCAAGGTCTGTGCCGCCGCCGCGCCCGCCGAGGAGCAGAAGAACGACACTCCCATCAGCACCGGGATAAGAATTAATGCCAGCCGTTTCACTGGCGGGAAGAGTAGGAACATCCGCCTCTCATTCTGGCCGTGTTGTATGAATGCAGTGCAAACGCTCATGCGAAAGTGCCGCCTTGTTTTGAATTCTTTGCGACGGCCTGCCTTGAGCCACGCTGTATTTTCGTTTTAAATAGTATACCCCCTTAGGGTATAATTTGCATCAGAAGCAACGAAGGGAATTGAGATGTCCCAAACAGTACGCGACCAAGCCAAACTCCGCAACCGCGTCAAGCGCATTCACGGCCAGATCGAGTCGGTAGAGCGCACGCTCTCCAACGAAGACCACGACTGCGCGCAGGTCCTCATGCAGCTCGCCGCCGTGCGCGGAGGCATCAACAGCCTGATGGCCGAGGTGCTGGAAGACCACATCCGCGTGCACCTGATCGAGGACGGCCATGCTCCGCTCACGCCCGACCTCGGCGAAGAATTGATCGACCTCGTCCGCGCCTATCTGAAGTAGCGCGCCGTGAAGCACGCGGGACACAGCCAGCCGCATCTTGACCATCCCCGCCGCTCTCGCGTACGCTGCATCTACACGGGAAAGGAGGATGGTCCAGCCTATGAAAATTGACAGTAATAGTTGCAAAACGCTACGTGAGGTGACTGAGGCTTAGAGCGTCCTGCTCTTGGCTGTTTGTAGTTCGGCGATTTCGCAATCCTGCGCCGAGGGCCGTCCGGGCAAGGACGCCTCAGGTCAATCTCAACTGATCACCGCC
>Ga0181529_10002999_pt1 | contig 19695 bp, 10 predicted proteins | sample PEATcosm2014_Bin_36_FD_119763 | JGI IMG/M metagenome (GOLD analysis project Ga0181529, IMG submission 119763) | Peatland microbial communities from MTU Mesocosm Facility, Houghton, MI, USA - PEATcosm2014_Bin10_30_metaG | ecosystem: Environmental > Terrestrial > Soil > Wetlands > Peat | place... | reverse complement strand
GACGTTGACGAAGGAGCTCATCAGAGAGGCTTCGCGCGGATTTTTGGTGGAGAGAATTCGCTGCATGTCGTAGTTGGGCGCGGGGCCGGCCATGCTGATGAGGACGCCTTTGAAGAGCACCATCATGAAGAAAATGCCGAAGAGCGAGTAGCCGTCGGACTGGATTCTGGCGTTCACCGAATCGATGAGGCCGCTCCAGTTGAGGTTCAGCGACCAACCGAAGAGCACGTTGTCCCAGCCGGCGGGGATGGCGCGGTGGAGCATTTCTGGGGAGACACGCGCCATGGCAATCAGGCCGATGGCGATGGAGGCGGTGGAGAGGACGAAGAACTGGATGACTTCGGTAATCACCACGCTGAACATGCCGCCCTTGATCACGTAGATGGTGGTAATGCCCATCAGGATCAGGGCGTACTGGTTGGCGCTGAGATGCCAGGGCAGGAAGTTGACGGCGAACTTGCCGATCCCCTTGAAGGCGTACGTCAGAAATCCGATCACGCTGACCAGCGCGTAGATCACGACAATGAGATGCGAAAGTCGCGCGCCGCGGCCGGTGCCGAAGCGGGTGGTGATCCACTCGGCGCCGGTCATGACATTCGACCGGCGGAGCCATTTCGACAGGTAGACCATGAGGAAGATCTGGTTGAACACGGGCCAGAGCCAGGGAATCCAGACGCTCTTGAGGCCGTAGACAAACAGGAGATAAACGAGCCACATGGTACCGGCGATGTCGAACATCCCGGAGGCGTTGGAGACGCCGAGCACGTACCAGGGCATGGTGTTGCCGCCCAGGAAGTAGGCCTTCATGTCGCGGGATGCGCGGTGAGAAACCAGGTACCCGACGAGGACCGAGACGGCCAGATATGTAACGATAATGCCTATATCAACTGGATGAAGACGCATTAGGGTGCCGTATGCAACGGAATTCGCACGCCACGCTGGAGAACGTTGTGCAACCTGGCACACAGCGGGCGACTTCGGCTGGATGATATTAGGCGGCGCCAGACGAAGAAAGGACGCTACCGGACAGTACATTATTATCAGTTTGAAATCAGTACGTTACGTGGCGTAAAATAGGCCCGATGGAAAAGTACAATACATCGAAGCAGGGTGGTATAGTCGAAACGCTGGGCACTCATGTCTCGTAAGCCAGACGTCCAAGTTCCGACGGCGCGACTCTCGCCTGAAAAAGCGGACGAGATTCGTTCGATACTCGAACAAGTACTTGCCAGTCCGCTATTTCGCGGTAGCCGCCGCTGCCAGAGTCTGCTGCGATTTATCACCGAGCGGACACTCGCCGGCGACACCGGTTCCCTGAAGGAACGCACCCTGGGGGTCGAGGTCTTCGGACGCGAGCCGGACTACGATACTGGCGAGGACCCCATCGTTCGGGCGAGCGCGGCCGAGATCCGCAAGAAGCTGGCTCAGTACTACCAGCAACCGGGTCACGAATCGGTGGCCCGTATTGAACTTTCTTCCGGTTCGTACGTGGCCGAGTTCCATTTTAATGAAGCTAGCGTAGTGGCGCCGCCGCAGCCTCGCAAGCGTTCCTGGGTCATCCCGGGTATCTGCGCCGGGGTGGCAGTTCTGGTCCTCACAGTAGCACTCGCGTTGCCGCGATGGAAACGTACCGACCTGGAACAACTCTGGGGCCCGCTACTCAAAGCGCCCGGACCGGTTCTCATCTGCATGGGCCAGCCGGCCACGTATAATCTGCGGTCCACGCAGGCTCAGGACGCGATTCAGGGTTTCGGCCCCGCCCCGACATCCGTTACACCGCCGCATTCGCCCATCCGCGAAGAGGATCTCATACTCGTCCGGGACCGCTATGTCGCCCTGGGAGATGCGGTGTGCCTGGTCCACCTAACGTCGCTGCTGGAATCGTATGGCAAACCCTACCGCATTCGCGGCGAGCAATCGACATCTTTCGCCGACCTGCGCGACACACCGGTGATTCTGGTCGCGGCTTTCGATAATCCGTGGACGCTGCGCATTGCCGGCCAGCTTCGCTTCACCTTCGTCAAGGACCGCGAGGGAGAGACCGACATGGTACACGATCGCCTGCACCCCGAGAATACCGGGTGGAAGCTGACGGGGGCGTGGCCGAACTGGGATATTCCCACGGACTACGCCATCGTGTCGCGGGTCCTCGATACCAGCACGGACCGGCCGGTGATCATCGCCGCCGGCATCACGCAGTACGGCACCATGGCGGCGGGCGAATTCCTAAGCAATGGCGAGTACTTCGCCGACGCGGTTCGGGAACTTCCTCGCGACTGGCAGAAGAAGAATCTGCAGATCGTGTTGCGCGTTCCGGTGGTGAACCGCATCTCGGGCCGTCCGCGGATTCTGGCGACGCACGTGTGGTGAGGTCACTTGCTGAGGCGGATGTGGCCGCGGCGAGTCTAGTGCTTTTATACGATATCAATCCAGAGTAAGGACCCCTAATATAGCTCTTTATGCGCTGGGTGCTCGGGGTATCGATGCTGGCGGCGTTGGTCACACTTCTCGCCGGACAGGCGAGGCGTGGCGACGTGCCGTCCTATCTTTATACGGCGGCGGCGCGGTATGAGGCGGCAGCATGGGACCGGGGCGAGGAGCGGTTCCCGGATGGCGCGCACCTGGTGCTGGCCGGCCGCGAAGGGCGGCGCGAGGTGGCGCCGGGATTCTTTGCGTCGGCGGATGCGGCGGTTTCCTACGATGGCCTGAGGGTCTTATTTGCCGGCCGGCAATCGAAGCGGGATCGGTGGCAGATTTGGCAGGCCGATCTTGCGGGAGGCCCACCGCATCGCGTGGCGACCACTGCCGACGCCTGCATCCGTCCGCTGTATCTGCCCGATGGAAGGCTGGCTTACACGCGGGTCATGGCGTCGGGGTCGCAGATCGAAGCGGCATCGTTCGACGGCGGGAAAGTGGACGTATTGACCCACTCTCCCGGCTGGTATCTCACCGACGACGTTCTCCGCGACGGCCGTATTCTGTTCGAGTGGCGCGGCGATCTCTTCACGGTATATCCCGACGGGACCGGCGTGGAATCGCTGCGGTGCGATCACGGACCGCGGCGCTCCGCTGCGCGCCAGGTTTCCTCGGGGGACGTGATTTTCGGCGTGGATGGCGGCTTGGCGCGCTTCACGTCCGCCCTGGCGGTGCAAGAGAAACTGGCGACTGCGGACTGGGAGTTCGGCGGTCCTGTGGCCGAAATTGCGCCCGAGCGCTGGCTGGTAGCGGCCCGGCCGCGGTCTGGAGGAACATACGCCATTCACCAGGCGGGGCCGGCATGGGGCAACCTGGAGAGCGTCGAGTCTGTGCGCGGGGTGCATGCCGTGGATCCCGTGATGGTGACGGCACGCGTGCCGCCGCGCGACTTCCCCTCGGCTCTGGTGGCCACGCGAACCACCGGAAATCTGCTCTGTCTGAACGCGCGGGAATCGAAAGAGCCCATTCAGGGCGGTGTCCACGCCGTGCGCATCTACACTCGCGACCAGGCTGGTGCGGCGCGATTGCTGGGGCAGACTGAAGTGGCGCCCGATGGATCGTTCTACGTGGAAGTGCCCGCCGACCGGCCGGTCCGCATGGAACTGGTGGACGCCGCGGGAACTCGCCTGCGGGCCGAGGACAACTGGTTCTGGATGCGCCCCAGCGAGCAGCGGGTTTGTGTGGGCTGCCATGCCGGACCGGAACGGGCGCCGGAGAATGAGGTTCCCGAGATCCTGAATCAGATACTGACCCCAGTCAAGATGCTGGGAGACCACGGAAGTCCCCAATGACTTTGCGACCTAACCTTTGTCTAGCGTTGTTGCTGACCGCCGGAGCGCTGAGCGCTCAGAACGCCGGTTCGATTCGCTTTGAAGATGCTACGGCGCAGTCGGGCATCGCTTTCACGCATTCCTTCGGAGCGGAAGAGTTAGGCTCACTGCTGGAAAGCACCGGCGCCGGATGCGTGTGGTTCGACTATAACAACGACGGCAAGCCGGACCTGTTCGTGGTGAGCGGGCGACCGCTCGGAGAGGGGATGCATCCCTACCCGCTGCGCCACCGGCCCGCCGTAATGCCGCACAACCACCTGTTCCGCAACGACGGCAACGGCAAATTCACCGACGTCACCGACCAGGCAGGAGTGGGCGGCGACGGCTTCGGCTTCGGCGCCATCGCCGCGGACTTCGACAACGACGGCCGCACCGATCTGCTGGTGACTTCCTACGGCCATGTGACACTCTACCGCAACAAAGGCGACGGCACCTTCGAGGATGTGACCGCCAAGGCCGGATTGGATGTCAAGGGCTGGGCCATCGGCGCCGCCTGGCTGGATTACGACCGCGATGGCTGCGTGGATCTCTTCATCGGCCGCTATGTGAAGTTCGACCCAACTTACCGCGCTTACTACGCCGCCGATAACTACCCGGGGCCGCTCGATTACGAGGGCGATACCAACCTGCTATTCCACAATAACTGTCACGGCGGATTCATCGACGTCAGCGAGAAGTCCGGGATCGCCAAATACAAAGGCCGCGCCATGGGCGTGACGGCAGCCGATTTCGACGGCGACGGCTATCCCGATATCTACGTGGCCAACGACAAGACCGAGAACTTCCTCTTTCACAACCGCCATGACGGCACGTTCGAAGAGATAGCGCTCGATGCCGGCGCGGCGTTTGGACAGAACGGCGAATCCACCAGCGCCATGGGTCCGGTGTTCTTCGACATGAGTAACAGCGGACATGCCGACTTATGGGTTAGCGATTCCAAATACAACCGGCTGCTGCGGAATTCCGGCAAGTTGCCGTTCACCGACGTCACCCAGCAGGCCGGCATCTCGCAGCTTGCGGCGCAGTATACCAGTTGGGGCACGGGCGCGATCGATTTCGACAACGACGGTCGCAAGGACATCATGGTGTTCCACGGCGGTCTCATCCACCTGATCCCGCAGGAGCATTCCGTGTTCCGCAACCTGGGCGGCGGCAAGTTTCAGGACGTCTCGGCGGATGCCGGCCCGTTCTTCTCGACCAAGAGCGTGGGACGCGGCGCCTGCTTCGCGGACTACAACAGCGACGGCAAGGTGGGTGCGTACCTGGTGAACCTGGGCGCGCCCGGGGTGCTGCTGCGAAACACATCGCCGGGGACCGGGCACTGGACGGAGATCAAACTGGTTGGCGTGAAGAGCAATCGCGATGGAATTGGCGCCAAGGTGGAAGTGCAGGCCGGCGAGTTGAAGCAATCGGCGGAACGGGTGGCCGGTTCGGGATACCTCAGCCAGGACGATGGACGCTTGCATTTCGGTCTGGGAGCGCACACGAAGATCGACCGGATTACGGTTGTGTGGCCGAGCGGAACGCGCCAGGTGGTGGAGGGCGTGGCGGCGAACCAGGTTGTCACGGTTACGGAGAAGTGAGCATGCGAGCGGCAATTTGTGGACTTCTCGTCTTGGCTTCTGCGGCGGCGGCGGCCGGTCAAACCCGCTACCGGAGTCCGGACGATTTGGCCCTGTCGCCCGACGGCAAGCGCCTCTTCGTGGTGTGCAGCGGATCGGATGAAGTGCTGGTGGTGGACACGGCGGCGCGGAGCGTTGCGGGGCGCGTGGCCGTAGGCAAGGTGCCCCGCGGAATCGCCCTGTCGCCCGACGGCAAGCGATTCTTCGTGACCAACTCGTGGTCCGATACGGTGAGCGAAGTGGACGCCGCGTCGTTGCAAGTACTGCGCACGCTCCCTTCCGGTTTCGAGCCTACCGGTGTCGCGATGGATGCGGCGCGCAATGTGCTGTACGTGGCCAATCGGCTGTCCGACGACATCTCGATCGTCGATCTCGAGGGCGGCGCGGACGTGCAGCGGCTGGTGGCTGGGCGCGGCGCCAGCTACGTGACGGCGTCCCCCGACGGGGCGCGCATCTACGTGAGCCATATCTATCCGCAGATCGACAAGTTTCGCGCGCCTCCGCGATCGGAGATTACCACGGTGGACTCCCAGCGGCAGGTGGTGGCCGACCGTCTGGCGCTGAACAATGCCGCCGGCGTGTTTCACATTGCCTTATCGCGGGATGGCCGCCTCGGGATCGCCGCCGAATTGCGCCCCAAGAACCTGGTGCCCCTGGCCCACGTGGAGCACGGCTGGGTGTTCGGCGACTCGCTGGCGGTGTTTGGCGAAGATATCGGCGCCATCGGTGGCGGGGGCGGCGTGGTGCAGATGCCCCTGGACGAGATCGAGAATTATCCTTCGCTGCCGTTCGGCGTCGCGATTTCGCCCGATAAGACGCGGGCTTACGTTTCGGCCAGCGGGTCGAACGAGGTCGTGATCGTGGATTTGGCGAAACTGGTGGCGGCGGCGCGCTCGCCCGAAGCGGCACGCCTGGCCAACGATCTGTCGGCCTCGGCACGGTATGTAGTGGCGCACGTGGCGGTAGGTCGCAACCCGCGCAGCATCGGAATTTCGCCGGACGGGAAAGCGCTCTATGTGGCGAATCGGCTGGACGACACCATCTCCATCGTGGATACGGCACGTGCGGCGGTGGCGGCGACCATCTCGTTGGGCGGCCCGGCGGACTTGACTCCCGAGCGTCGCGGCGAGCGGCTGTTCTACTCGTCGATGTACTCCTTTGGGCACCAGTTCGGCTGCGCCAACTGCCATCTCGATTCCACTTTCGACGGCCTGTCGTGGGACCTGGAACCGGACGGTTTCGGCATCGACATCGTAGACAATCGCGCGCTGGAAGAGATTGGGGATACCGCGCCGTACAAATGGAACGGAAGCAATCCGGACCTGCAAACCGAGTGCGGGCCGCGCACCGAGCGCTTCTTCTTCCGGTCGCAAGGCTTCCGTGGAGACGACCTGGAAGACCTGGTGAAGTACATCAAGTCGATTCCGCTGCGCCCCAACCGGTACCGATTGCCGGACGGAGAATTGACTTCGGCCCAGTTGCGGGGCCAGGGGTTTTTCACGCGCACGGCGAAGAAAGACGGGACTCCGATTCCCGATGCCTTGCAGTGTTTCGTGTGCCACTCGGGGCCGTACTACACCAACAAACGCACGGCGGACGTGGGTACGGGCAAACTGACGGACCGGTCTCCGCTGGTAGATACGCCCCAGTTGACTAACGTGGTTTACAGCGCGCCGTATCTGCACGACGGGTCGGCCCGAACGCTGGAAGAGATCTGGACGGTTTTCAATCCAAAAGACAAACACGGTGTTACGAACGATATGACGAAGGACGAACTCAACGATCTGATTGAGTTCTTGAAGACGTTATGAAGACAAGTAGAGAGCCGTTGGTTCTGTGGGGCAGGTTGGTAACCTGCGGCCGAGTGGCACTCGGCCTGGACCGCGAAGAGGCAGGTTACCGGTCTGGCGTGCAAGGCAGCAACGCCGGAACCATGTGTTTTCGCCGGCGGCGCCGATTGACAGGTCGGGAGGCCGAGTGCCACTCGGCCGCAGGTTACCAACCTGCCCCACATAAGAGCGCGATCCGTTGCGCGCTGCTGGCGTTTCTTGCTCTCTCCGCCGCGGCGGCCGAACTGCCGAGATTCCGCTGGCAGAACTTCACGGTGGAGAATGGGCTGCCCGACAACCGGGTCTACTGCGTGGCGGTGGATGGCGACCGGGTGTGGGCCGGCACGGACAACGGGCTGGCGGTTTACGAGAACGGAAAATGGAAGAGCTTTACGGTGGCCGATGGCCTGGCGCACCGCGCGGTGCTCTCGCTAGCGATCGACAAGCACAGCCACGACCTGTGGATCGGCACCATGGGCGGGCTCAACCGCTATTCGGCGGGGCGCTTCGACAGCTTCACGCAACTGACCAGCGGGCTGCCCAACGACGTGGTCTATGGAGTCTCGGTGCAGGGCGACTTCGTGTGGGTGGCCACCGCCGCCGGAGGCGCCCGTCTCAACACCCGCAGCAAGCAATGGAGCTTCTATAACGAGCGCAATACCCCGATGTACGAGATCTGGACTTATAGCGTGACGGCCGCGGAAGATAAGGTCTACTACGCGGTGTGGGGCGGCGGGGTCCTCGAATTCGACGTCCAGACGGAGCGCTGGAAGGATTATAACGATCCGGATGGCGAGACCGAAATCGTGTTGTTCAAGGACCAGGGATTGATCCACGAGATCACTACGTCGGTAAGCTATGTGAACCATATCCTGTGGGTGGCGACTTACTTTGGAGCGTCCCGGTACGACGGCCGTAACTGGCGAAACTTCATGGATAAGGACAGCGGTTTGCCCAGTAACTTCCTCAACCAGGTGAAGACGGTGGACGGAACCCGTACCTGGTTTTCCACGGACAAAGGATTGGCTTATTTCGATGGCGAACGGTGGGCTACGTACCGGCCGGCGCTCGATACGCACACGCCCGAGATGCTGGTGCGCGACGAACACGGCGCCGTGACGCATGTGCCCGCCGGGTCCGCGCCGGCACATCACTACACCTTCGCCGTGGATTTTCAGAAGGACGATATTTGGGTGGCTACCGCCAAGGGGATCAGCCACGGAATTCGCATTTCACCAGGAGACTCCGACCGATGAATACCTTTGAACTGATCGACCGAATCGCCGGCGCCACGGCGGTGAAGAAGCGCGCCATCACGGCGCTGTCGGTTCTCAATGAGGCCTACGATTATCCGAGGCCCAGTTCCTTTTCGCGCGGGCTGCGCATCGACCTGGGGAGCGTCGCGATCCTCCTGATTTCCGGCACCGCCAGCATCGACGAGAACGGCGAGAGCGTTCACATCGGCGACTTTGGCGCGCAACTTCGGCGCACGTATGAGAACATTGCGGGGCTGCTGGCGGCGGAGGGCGCAACCTGGAAGGACGTGGTCCGCACGACGTGCTATTTGCGCGATATGGAGCGCGATTACGCGGCGTTCAACGAGGGGCGCACGGAGTTTTTCCGCGAACAGGGTTTGGACCCGCTGCCGGCATCGACGGGGATTCAGGCGATTCTGTGCCGGCCGGAGTTGCTGGTGGAGATCGAAGCCATCGCGATCGTGGCATTAGCGCCTGAGGTGCAGCCATGCTGATGGTTTTGTGGGGCAGGATGGTATCCTGCGGCCCGGCCCCGGGTGGGCCGCAGGTTGACAACCTGCCCCACATAAGACAGCTTGCGATGCTCGTCGCACTGTTGACACCGGGGTATCTCGGTGCGCAGACGGCGACGTGTTCGTGCGGCGCGACACCGCCGGGGACGCCGCAGAGCCGCACGCTGGCGCCTTATGGAGGGACCCCGGAGGATCTGCGGCCGTTTTCGAAGTTCACCGTACCGTACCACGAACTCTACACCCAGACGCCGGAATATAACGGAGCGGCCGCCGATGCGCGGACCATTCCGCCGTCGGAGGTGAGCGAAGTGCCGATCGGTTTCCTGGGGCCCATCCAGGATCACAAAGATGTGGCGCTGGGACTGGCCATGCTGCACGGCGCGCAACTGGCGATCGACGAAGCCAACGCCCGCGGAGGGTACGGCGGGAAACCGTTCCGGCTGAAGATCCACAACGACGCCGCCACCTGGGGCGCGTCCAGCAACGAACTGGTCAAGATGGTCTACGACGAGAAAGTGTGGGCCATGCTGGGCTCGATCAGCGCCGATTCCACGCACATTGCGCTACGCGTCTCGCTGCGCGCGGAACTGCCCATCGTCAATAGCGCGGCCACCGATCCCACCATTCCCGAAACCATCATTCCGTGGATCCTCACCAGCATTCAGGACGACCGAGTGCAATCCTACACGCTGGCGCGCCGCATCTATAGCGACCTTGGATTGAAGCGCGTGGGCCTGCTGCGCGTCAATGAGCGGTACGGGCGTTTCGGCGTATTGAAGTTCCGCGATGCGTCGCGGCGACTGGGGCATCCGGTGGTGATCGAACAGAAGTTCGACCCCCTGGACCGCAGTTTCACGCGCCAACTTCGCGTGATCAACGATTCGCGCGTGGACGCCATCGTGCTGTGGTGCGACTCCACGGCGGCGGGAATCATTCTCAAACAGATGGAAGAGATGGGCATGAAGCAGCCGGTTTTCGGCAGCGCGCGGGTGGTGGGCGAGGGCCTGCTTCCCAATGCCGGCACGGCCGCCGAAGGATTGGAGGCGGTTTATCCGTTCGATCCCAATCGCGACGATTCTGGATGGCTGGATTTTCAGAAGCGCTTCGACGCGGCCTGGCACGCCAAGACCGATGCCTTCTCCGCGCTGGCGTTCGACACCACCAATATCCTTCTCGAAGCCATCTGCCGCGCAGGGCTGAACCGCGGAGAGATTCGCAATGCCCTGTATGGCGTGGAACGGTACCGCGGGGTCACCGGCGAGATGACGTTCGATCCCAACGCCAAGAATGTCGCCCCGATGTATCTGGGTAAGATTCACGACGGACAATGGACGTTCCGGCGGTACAGCATGCAGAAGCCGTACGCCACAGTGGGCGAGACGGGCGTGGAGTACAACGGGCCGGGCACTCCGTCGGCGCCCGGCACGATACGCAAGATCGGGCTATTCGGTCCGGGCGCGGAGGCGCTGGCGGCGAGCTTGAGCCGGCCCGGTTACGAGGTGGTGGGCATCTCGTCGGAAACCGCCTGGGGCAAGGCCTCGAACGAACTGGTGAAGCTGGTTTACGACCCCGACGCGATCGGCGTGGTCTCGACCGACCGGGCTTCGGCGCACCTCGCCGAACAGATCGCCGTGAAGGTTCTGATTCCGGTGGTAGCTATTTCGAACGATCGCTCGCTGACCTCGGCGAATGTGCCGTGGATTTTTCGATTGGATGGCGGCACGCCGCCGGTGGACGCGGTAAGTTGTCTTATTGACGCTGCGGCGCGCGCGGGGGGGAATCGCGAGTCGATTCGGGCGTACCTGGCTTCGGGGATGACGGTGGCGGAGAGATTCGCGTTTGCATCGACGGGGGAGCTGCGGTGAAGCTATGTGGGGCAGGATGGTATCCCAATGCCGCCCAGGCGGGTTGACAACCCGCCGCAGGCTGACAGCCTGCCCCACAAATTCCGCAGTATCTCCAATATTGGGAAAAGTAAGTGGCATTGGGATGGTATCCTGCGGCCCGGCCCCAGGTGGGCACCCCGTACTCGGCCTCGTCGGCGGGCCGAGTGCCACTCGGCCGCAGGTTGCCAACCTGCCCCACATAAGACATCTTGCGAGACTCAATCTATACCAGTATGCGGAATTGAGATTGCAGCCTGGCCCACAACTCAAATGACAAGACTCTTGTCACTGCAATTCGTAATTCTCTTTATTGTCAATCACTTACGCAATCTACCGTGACAAGAGTCCTGTCACCGGCCGAAGCAATCGCAGGGCCGGGCGCGTCAGGTACTCGCGGATATAGGCCCGGTGGGCTTCATCGTCCGGATAGCGTTCGCCAACGGGATACGGGTATCGGGTCATCGCATGGAAGGGCAGCGGGAGCACCGACTGCGAGAAGGCCGTATTGGCGTCCGCGTCCTTGGCCCAGCCATCCACCAACAAGAGATAGTCGCGCGTCCAGCCGTCCGGCAGCGCGGGTAGGACGGCGGCGAGGAAGCGCATCCGAATCTCGTCGCCCGAACCGAGGATCGCCATGCGGTCGTCGAGCGAGCGCAGTAAGTCCTCGACTTGGCCGTAGCGCGTGTAGTTCCCGGGCGTGGGATTCCACATGGTGGTGGGCGCGACGGTCTGGTAATCGAAGGATTCCGGCTGTTTGCGCTGGGGATCGATGGTGGGCCGCGAGAAGCCGCGAAAGTGCAGATCGGCGGACGCCATAGGGATCTCCGTGAGCCGCGATTGAGGCGCGGCATCGCTGTCGAACAGGTAGATCTCATCCCAATAGACGCAGAGGCTGGTCACGATCCGCACCTCGCGCGAGGCCGAGAGGAACTTGCCGGTGAGATCCACGGCCATGGCCTTAGGCTTACCCGAGGGCATCCCCATATCGTCGATGACGGTCTTCCAGTTTCCCTCGGCGTCTTTCACCTGAAGATAGGGAAACACCAGGTCGCGATGCGCCTGGGTGGCGGCGAGGAAGGTGCTGCCGTCGGCCCAGTCCACCCAGCCGTAGAGCACCAGCACGGCCTTGCCATCGGGGGCCGCGCCGGCGAAATCGAGGTCGAGCGTGTGCAACTCGGCCACCCCGGCATGGTCGCGCTGGAAGGCATCCGGGTAGCGCCGGTCGCGCGCCAGCAGCGCCGCACGCACATCGGTCCCGTGGCCATCGCGCGCCGACGTGGGATAGGTGCGGCGGGTCCCTCCGTACAAACGGAACTCGGGAAAGGGCGGCGATTTGAACTTCTCGTTGGTGACGATCTCGGTCTCCGCCGGGTGGTCGAGCGCCATCAGCTTGATCTGGTCGATGTAGGAAACCTCGCGCAGTTCCTCGGTCATGCGGATTTCGTAGGCGCCATCGCGCGCTTGCAGCATGGCGGCGGGGATGGCGACGTATTCGACGTGATCCACCGGGAAATACTGTTCGTCGCCGGAACTGGCGCCCAGCGGCGCGACGCCCAACACGTCGGTGACGAACTGGAAACGCCGGCCGTTCCAGGTGAAAATCATGGGGCACGAGCCGGCCAGGCGCGGCGCCTCTTTGACCGCCAGCACGCGGTTGACCGGGGGCTTCATTTCGTTCTGGATCAGGCCATTCGGCCAGGTGATGCGGACGGTATCGACGGTGGTCTGGCCGCCCAGGCGGAAGACCAGAGGCACGCCCGCGTACGTCGCCTTTTCGTAGCTGGCGCCGGCCTTCACCTCCACCTTGGCATTCACGGCGAGCTTGGGATTCTTGACGCCGGTGAGCGCGACCTCGATCCAGTTGCCGTAAGCCGGAGTAACATCGCGAGAGACAACCAGCGCGCCATCTTGGCGAATGCGCGCCCATTCCAACCGGCCCGCGCCGGTGAAATCGGCAGCGGCGGAATCGGCGGGGAACGCGGCGGCGTCGGGCCGGGGAACGGATTGCAGGTCGCCGGCGCGGTTCAGCAGGCGTCCACCGGGTTCGAAATCCAGATCGGTAAAACCATCGTGATTGACGTCGGCGGCCGCCAACCCGCGGGCGTCCGGCGGCAGCGCGGGCAGCGGCCCGGCCTGATAGGTTGCACTCAAGCGGTCGCGGTAAAGCACGCCGGGGCGGCCGGCATAGGAGACCACCAGGTCGAAGCCCGGAGTGTCGGGTTCCAGGTCGAACCGCACGGCATCGAGAGCGCGCCCTGCGACGAACGGGAAGCGCTTGGTTTCGTCGCTGAAGCCGGCCTCGCCGTTGTTGCGCAGCAGGCGGGATTCGTCGCCGATGAGGAGCAGGTCCTCGTCGTAATCGTGATCGTAGTCGATCCATACCGCCTTGCGGAAGTTCCCCGCCGCCAGGTCAGCCTGCTTGACGAACCGCGTTCCAGTATTGCGATAGAGCGTGGCGCCCTTGGAGGTGAGCACGCAGAGGTCGGGCAAGCCGTCGTTATCGAAATCGCCGGGCGCGATGAATTGGACGTCGCGAAGTTGCTCCAGGCCGGAATCCACCGCGAGGGTGCGGCCATTGCGGAACAGGGCAACGCGGCCGGCCGACCAGGCGATGAGATCGGGGCGCCCATTGGCCCCCAGCAGCGTGGCGACGCCTGAATTGGGCCCGCCGAACCCATCGGCCAACTTCTCCTCGCGGTAGACGGCGGCGGGCGGCGGCGTGGAAGGCGGGGCATCGCTCGGGTCGTACAATTCGGCATACTGGCACCACTCCAGGTCTTCGGGAACGGCGGCGCCCTCGTGCTCTTTTTTGAGTGCCTGGAAGATGCGCAACTCTTCGGCCGCCCGGTCGGCGAGCGAGGCCTGGCGATATAGACCATAGAGCTGGAAGTGCGGCGCGGCGAGGGTCGGGCTGAGATCGCGCGCGGCCTCGAATTGCGCGATGGCCGCGGCGCTATCGTCCATCGACTTATAGACGACGCCCAACTGGTAGTGCGCCACGGGCTCGGTGGGGACCAGCTTGACTAACTCCTGAAATTGAGCCAGCGCCTTAGCGGTCTCATTAGCTTTCTTGTAAACGATGCCGAGGTTGAACCAGGAATGCGGCAGTTTGGGATCGCGCTTCTGGACGGCTTCCAACCGGGCTGTGGCGCCTGGGTCGTCGCCCTGGCGCAACAGGGCCAGCGCGTAATTCAACTGTTCGCGCACGGAGTTGGGCGCCAGCGCCAGAGCTTGCCGCAGTTCCTCCACGGCCTCCTTATGAGTGGTGGGATTCTCGTAGAAAGCCTTCCCCAGATTGCGGTGCTGCCAGATCCGGGCGTCGTCCGGATTCTGGCCGAAAGCGACGGCAACGGTCAGTAGGAGCAAGTATACAAACCCGCGTGATGTGGTGCGCATCTATTTCACAGTATGGCAGCGCTGGGGGGCGCGGCATCTAATAGATTCGTACTATTTCGATGGTTCGGCGATGCGCGAAAATGATTCTTGATTCCTAAACTGGATCCCATTTTGACGCTCTCCGCCGTAGAGCAAGCCCGCCTGGTCCGCGAACGCCAGGTCACGCCGCGGGAGTTGATGTGCGCCCATCTGGAGCGGATTGCCGCCATCCACCCCGTGCTGAACGCCGTGGTGGATATGTCCGCCGAGCGCGCTTTGAAGGATGCCGCCGCAGCCGAGATACGCGGCCCGCTGCACGGTGTGCCGTTCAGCATCAAAGACTCCATCGAGCAGGCCGGCACGCGCTGCACCGCCGGCACGTGGGGCCGAAGGGAAGCGCCGCTTTCCACGGCCGACGCCACGCTGGTCGCGCGCTTGCGCAACGCCGGCGCCATCCCCATTGCGCGGACGAATCTGCCGGATCTGCTCTTCGCTTTCGAAAGCTCGAACCTGATCTTCGGACAGACCAACAATCCCTACGACGTGGCGCGAACCTCGGGCGGCAGCAGTGGCGGCGAAGCGGCCCTTGTGGCGGCGTGCGGCTCGGCTTTGGGTTTAGGCAGCGATGCGGCCGGTTCCGTCCGCCTGCCAGCGGCATTCTGCGGGATCGCCGGCATCAAGCCGACCTCGGGCCGGCTGCCGCGTACCGGTCACTTTCCGCCGGCAAGTGGGTGGCTCGAGACCGTATGGCAGATCGGTCCGATGGCGCGTTGGGTGGAAGATCTGATCCTGGCGATGCGCATTCTGAGCGGCCCGGACGGGGTCGATCCCACGGTTCCCGACGTTCCGTATCGCGATCCGCACCAGGTCGATCTGGCCGGATTGCGAGTGGCGTTCTTCACCGATAACGGATTCGCGGCGGCCGACGCGGAGGTCTCCGGCGTGGTTCAAGCGGCGGCGGCGGCGCTGGCTTCGGCGGTCCGCTCGATGGAAGAAGCCCGTCCCGCTTGTTTAGAGGCTGCCTACGATTTGGAGATGAAGCTGATTGGTCCGGATGGCGGCGACGGACTGCGGGACTATCTGCGCCAGGTGGGATCGAGCGAAGTCCATCCGCTGCTCACCGGCTGGCTCGACAAGTTGGGTCCGTATCGCACCGACGTGGCCGGCTTCGAGCGATATTGGTCCGAATTGGATGCGTATCGCGCGGAGATGACGCGCTTCCTCCGCGACTACGATGCGATTGTGTGCCCGGCTTATATTCACGCCGCGCTGCCTCACGGCGAGTCCATCCGCGATGAGAATTTTCGCGGGTTCAGCCACACTATGGCGTACAACGTTTCGGGATGGCCGGCGGTGGTGGTGCGGTGCGGCGAATCGAGCAACGGCCTGCCGATTGCGGTGCAGGTGGCGGCGGCTCCATGGCGCGAGGATATCGCGTTGCGCGTGGCGCTGTGGCTGGAGCAAGCGTTCGGCGGATGGAAGCCGTCGCCGTTACTGGGCTGAACCGAACTCGCGCGATCTAATATTTTCCCGCTATTGCCCGGTTCAGGCATCGATTTTATACTGCCTCCAAGTTGTTCTGTCTTGGAGGGAAGCCCTTGAAGCCACTCGTCGCGTTCTTACTCTGTCTGCCTGTATTGGGGCAGACGAATTTTGCCGTGTTACATGGCAATGTTCACGACCCTCAGAGCCAACCGGTCCAGAATGCCAAGGTGGCGGTGATCTCGATCGACACCGGGGCTCACCGGACCACGCTCACCGATGGCGCCGGCTGGTATGAAGTGGTTGGGCTGGAGCCCGGTGAGTACCGCGTGGAGGTCGCGGCGCCCGGATTTGCGCAGTCCAGCACTTCCGCGAAATTGGAAGTCGGGCAGCAACTGGGGCTGGAAGTGAAACTGGCTCTCGGCGGGAAACTCGAATCGGTGAACGTTGCGGCGCACGCAGACCTACTCAAGACGGCGGACGCGAGCCTGGGCGAAGTGGTGGAAACCAAGTCGATCCAGGAGCTGCCGTTGAACGGCCGCATGCTGCTCGATCTGGCTGTGACGGTGCCCGGGTCGCACGTGAGCCACGGCGCCCAGGCCGGGGACATGAACCCACTCTACTGGAGACCCGGGCAGCCTTCGGCGATCAGTATCGGCGGCAATCGTCCAAATGCCAACTACTTTCTGGTGGACGGCGCGATCAATACCGACCCCACGTTCAATACGCAGAACATCAGCCTGTCGCCGGACGCGGTGCGGGAATTCCAGGTGCAGACGGGAAGTTATGCGGCGGAGATGGGCGGCGCTGGCGGCGGACAGATCGACATCGCCACGCGTTCCGGTTCCAACCGGTATCACGGAACGGCGTACAACTATTTGCGGAACAATTCCTTCGATGCGCTCACGTTCAATCAGATGGCGGGGGACAATCATCTGGTGCGGAACAACTTCGGAGCGTCGCTCGGTGGGCCGCTGCCGGGCAAGAAGACTTTCTTTTTCCTGAACTACGAAGGGCTGCGGATGTCGCAAGCCGATACCGCTATCGACACGGTGCCTGGTCCCGATGAATCGGCGGGCGACTTCAGTATGAGCGGGACGGGCATCTTCGATCCGAATTCGACGCGTGCCAACCCGGCTTTCGATCCGTCTCAACCGGTGAGCGCGCAGAATCCGCAGAGCCTTCGCGATCCCTTTCCCAACAACCAGATTCCAGCGACCCGCCTGAGTCCGGTGGCCACTATGTTCCTCGGCCAGTATGTCCCCATGCCTAACGCCATGGGCGGCATGAACATGAACATGGTGATGAATATGGGATTGGGCGCGGGCGGCGGTATGGGCACGCCTTCGGTGGTGGGCGCGGGAGTGGATTCGAATAACTACATGGACGTGCGTAGCGAGCGGCACCGCACCGATCAGGGCACGGTGCGCGTGGACCGCGTCTTCGACAACGGCGACAGCCTCTTCGCGCGTTATTCGGCGAGCGGCGAGAGCGGATTCATGCCGCAGAATCTGCCGGGGTTCGGCGCATTCCACGACAATATGTCGCAGAACGGCAACATCACAGGGAATCACATCTTCTCGCCAAACCTGGTGAATACCGCCAGTGTTGCGATGTCGCGGCTCACCATGTTTCGCCATGCGGAGAACAATGCCGCCAATGACATCGTGTCGCAACTGGGGATTCAAGGCATCGGTTTCGGCGGACCGGGGGCGTACGGAGCGCCGTATTTCAATGTGCAAGGGTATTCAGGTCTGGGCGACACTTACCTGGCGACGCCCATGCACGCCTGGGACACGGTGCTGGAAGGCCGCGATACTGTAAGCTGGCAGCATGGCCGCCATAGCTGGAAGAGCGGTGGAAGTTACCGCCGATATATCTGGCCGATGTGGGGCTTCTTCCAGAATCGCGGCTACTATCAGTTCACCAATGGCTTCACCACCCAGACGCTGACTAACGACGGAACCGGCTCGGGACTGGCCAGTTTCCTGTTGGGCCTGCCCGTCGTCCGGCAGGCACAGGCGGGCGTACCCAGCATGAATCTGCGGCACTGGTCGGGCGATGCCTTCGTGCAGGACACCTGGCGCATTACTTCCCACACCACGGTGGAATACGGGGTGCGGTATGAGTTTATGAGCGCATTGACCGATACATTCCGACAGTGGTCGAACCTGCTGGTTGAGAATGGCCAGTTAGAGGCATTCATCGGCGGACAGAACGGAATGCCGCGGGGGCTGACTTATCCTAATAAGTTGGATCTGGCGCCGCGCGTCGGGCTAACTCACCAGTTCGGCGATTCGGGCGTGGTGTGGCGAATGAGCTACGGCATCTTCTACACGCCGGTGGACCTGAACACCTGGTGCAATCAGTTGCACAACGTGCCGCTGGTCTTCCCCATCACTCAACAAAGCGACAACTTCACGCCCAATCCGGCGCTGGCCGGTTTCAACTTCCCTGCGCCGGTCCTGGGGAAGACTACTGTCAGCTTCGCGACGTTCGATCCGCACGCTCCGGCGCAATACGTGCAGCAATGGAGCGGGTCGGTGCAGAAGAGCCTGGGAGCGTCAACCGTGCTGGAAGTTGGTTACACCGGTTCCCGCGGATTGCATTTGCAGCGGGCCGATCTGATCAACAATGCTCCGCCCGGGCCGGGATTAATTCAGCCGCGCCGGCCATATCAGACTGCGACGTTTGTCGATGGGACCGTGTTCCCAGCCGGGGTGTCGGTGGCCAGTTCGACCTTCCCCGTCAGCAGTATCAATCTGCTGCAGAACACGGCGAAGAGCTGGTATGACGCTGGGTATGTCAACATCCGGCGCCGCTATTCGCATGGCCTGAGTCTGCTGGTCAACTATACTTTCGCCAAGAGTTTGACGGATGCGCCGGATTTCCGGTCGCCGATGTTCGAGGCCAGCATTGCGCAGAACAACAGCGACTTGGAGGCCGAAAAGGGGCCGGCCTGCGACATCCGCCAGCGGGTCTCGTTGAGCGCGGTCTACGCTATCCCCTCTTACAGGCTGTCGGACTTGACCCGCCGGTTGACGGCGAACTGGCAACTGGCGGCGCTCTACCAGGCGCAGACCGGGTATCCGTTCACGATCTCGGTTTTCGGGGATACCGCCAACGCAGGCACTGTGCTGGGCGAGAATCCGATCCGCGCCAATTACAACGGGCAACCGCTTTTCGGACCGGGCACGCGCACGGCCCAGACCTGGTTCAACACGGCGGCATTCGCGGTGCCGGCGGCGTACACGTTCGGGAATGTGGGGCGCAATACGGTGTACGGTCCGGGAATGCAGACCATGGACCTGGCGCTCTCGCGCGAGTTCGCCGTCGGGGAGAGAGTGCGTTTGCAGATTCGCGGCGAGGCGTTCAACGCCATGAACCATACCAACCTGGATACGCCCAACCGCTTCGTGAATACGCCGCAGTTCGGGACTATCACGGACGCGGCGACGCCCGGGCGGGAAATGCAGTTGAGCGCGCGGGTGTCGTTCTGAGGGGTGGGGTTTGTGTGGGGCAGGATGGCATCCTGCGGCCGAGTGGCACTCGGCCTGCCGACCAGTGCACCGAAGCCGACCAGGCGGGTTACCAACCCGCCGCAGGATGCCATCCTGCCCCACATAAGGGCGATCAGCGGAGTATGGTGAGGCCGCGAGATTCGTCGATAAGTACGCGCTGGTTGGCGGCGATGTTGGCGAATTGCTGTTTGATGCCGCTGGGCCATGTTACTTCTACGCTGGCGGCGGTCTCCTTGCCCAAGCCGAAGGTGACGGCCAGGTCGCTTTGCGAGCAGTAACTGGAGCCGCTGCGTACCATGTTCCACTGTTTGCCAACCCGGATCACGGCGCCGATGCCATCGCGATTCGATCGCACGCCGGCCAGGCGGACGCTTAGCCAATGGTTGCGATTGCCGCCGTCGTTGCG
>Ga0181529_10002997_pt1 | contig 19699 bp, 20 predicted proteins | sample PEATcosm2014_Bin_36_FD_119763 | JGI IMG/M metagenome (GOLD analysis project Ga0181529, IMG submission 119763) | Peatland microbial communities from MTU Mesocosm Facility, Houghton, MI, USA - PEATcosm2014_Bin10_30_metaG | ecosystem: Environmental > Terrestrial > Soil > Wetlands > Peat | place... | reverse complement strand
GTCCGTCTGAACGTACTCGAGCACCTTGCAGCGCTCCATGCCCTCGAACATCACTCGGACCGTACCGTCCGGCACGCGCAGGATCTGCATGATCTCCGCAGCAATTCCCACGGAGTAGATGTCCTCGGGATCTGGATCCTCGGCGTGCAGGTTCCTCTGGGCCACGATCAGGATCTTGCGGTGCGCGGACGCGGCGTCCTCGAGCGCGCGGACCGACTTTTCTCGCCCCACGAGGAGCGGAAAGATCATATGAGGGAAATAGACTTGGTCCCGGATGGGCAGCAGCGGCAGCACCTGAGGCAGTGGCGCCGCCTCGTCCTGCTGCGCCTTCGCTTTGGCAACTACGGAATGCGCCTCAGGCAGCTCCGAGATCATCTCCTCGAGTCTGCGGGCATCTATCGCCTCGGCGGCATCTTCGGCTGCCGGCTTCGGTTTGCGGGCTCGCGGCATATCACTTCTCCACAAGTGCCGGCTGCCGCTCTACAGGCGCATCCGGCGCGAAAGTCATTCCATCGATAGCAAAAAAGAGAATCGACGCATCCGACGCGCATCGCGCGCGGCATCCTGCATGGCGCGTTGATCGCGATTTTCGGATCGCTGTCGATTCTGCGTTATGGCGCCACATCGTTCGGGCTGAGCCGCTCAGGACGCCTTGGGCAGCTCGCTCGCCGTAAACAGCCTCGGGTCGATTCGCTGTCGCACGGTTTCCTCCTCGACGACGCATCGCTTCACGTCTTTCGCCGAGGGGATCTCATACATGATGTTGAGCATCACTTCTTCGATTATCGTTCGTAGCGCCCGGGCGCCCGTGCTGCGCTCGATGGCCTCGCGCGCGATCGCTCGCAGCGCGCCGTCCGTGAACATCAGCTCGACGCCGTCGTACTCGAAGAACTTGGCGTACTGCTTGGCCAGGGCGTTCTTCGGCTCGCTCAGGATCTTGACCAGCGCTTCCTCGTCCAGAGGATCCAGGCTCGCCACGACGGGCAGCCGGCCGATAAACTCCGGAATCAGCCCGTACTTGAGCAGGTCCTCGGGCATCACGTGCTGGAAGAGCGTGCCGCGCGCCTGGTCCCGCTCCTGCTTGTTCGCCACGGCGGCGCGTATGCCCATGGTGCGGGAGCTCATGCGGCGGTCGATGATATCCGCCATGCCCTCGAAAGCGCCGCCGCAGATGAAGAGGATGCTCGTGGTATCGAGCTGCACGTACTCCTGCTGCGGATGCTTCCGGCCGCCCTGAGGCGGCACGTTCGCAATGGTCCCCTCGAGGATCTTCAGCAGCGCCTGCTGGACGCCTTCGCCGCTGACGTCGCGCGTGATGGAGGGATTCTCGCTCTTGCGCGAGATCTTGTCGATCTCGTCGATGTAGATGATGCCTCGCTGCGCCGCGCGGACGGTCTGCTCCAGGCTTCCGCCGGGATTGCAGTGCTCGGCCGCCTGCAGCAGCTTCAGAAGGATATTCTCCACGTCTTCGCCGACGTAGCCGGCCTCGGTAAGCGACGTGGCGTCGGCGATGGCGAAGGGAACCTGCAGGATTCGGGCCAGCGTCTGGGCGAGCAGCGTCTTTCCGGATCCCGTCGGCCCCAGGAGGAGGATGTTGCTCTTCTGCAGCTCCACGTCCTGGTTGGGCGCGTTGATCCGCTTATAGTGGTTGTACACGGCGACGGACAGGATTCGCTTGGCGCGCTCCTGCCCAACCACGTACTGGCTCAGTATGCGATAGATCTCTTTCGGCTTCGGCGGGGCGATGGCGCCGATAGAAGAGAGACGCTGGCTGCGGTCTCCCTCGTGGCTCTCGTTGCGAATGATATCGTTGCACAGCTCAACGCAGTCCAGGCACACGCCTCCGTGCACGCCGAGGATCAACTTCTTGACCTGCTCGCGTGTCTTGCCGCAAAGCACGCAACGGCCTTCGATCCTATCGCTAAAGCCCTTTGACAAAGGAATTCCCTCCGAGCAGTTTCGCGGCGGCGCCCGTACGGGTATGCCGCACGCCTCAAGCCGGGACCCGGCCCAGGCAAAGGCCAACAGTCCTATTATCGGCTTATCGCTCGCCCTTTTCCGCTATCTTATCGATTAATCTGTATTCAAGAGCTTCCTGGGCGGACATGAAATAGTCCCGATCCATGTCTCGCCGGATCTTTTCCAGCTCCTGGCCGGTGTGCCGGGCGAGAATCTCGTTGAGAGTATCGTGCGCACGGAGCATTTCCCTCAGGGCGATCTCTGCATCCTGCACCGCACCCTGGTATCCGCCGGCCACCGCGTGGATCATAATGCGCGCGTTCGGCAGCGCGTATCGCTTTCCCGTCGTGCCGCCTGCCAGCAGAACGGCGCCCATCGACGCCGCCATGCCCACGCAGATCGTCGCCACGTCGCACCGCACCATCTGCATCACGTCGTATATCGCCAGACCCGCCGATACGCTGCCGCCCGGGCTGTTGATGTAGACGTCGATGTCCGCGTCCGGATCCTCTTTCTCCAGGAACAGCATCTCGGCGATCACCAGGTTGGCAAGGTGATCCGCAATCGGCTCTCCTATGAAGATGATCCGGTCCTTGAGCAGGCGCGAGTAGATGTCGTAAGCGCGCTCACCGCGCGCGCTCTGCTCCACGACCATCGGAATCACGTTCTCGGGCGTTTTCATACCGCTGTGCGGCGGTCGGACAAGACGATCCATCACTCTTCTCCTACCCTCTCCTACGCACTATTTGGCCGGAGGTTCCGGCTCGGTGTCTGAACTGCTCTCCGGTGCGCTCGGCAAAGCCTGTTCGACCTCGACGATCTCGTTGTTGCCGAAGAGAAAATCGTGCAGGCGTTGACGTAGCAGCGCGTTCATCATCTGAAGACGGCGACGGGGATCTGTTCGAAATTCATCATACTGATCTTCGGAGATCTCCCCCTCGTTCCTCAGACGGTCGAAATCCGCGTCGATGTCCGCCTCGTCGACCCCGATCCCCTCATCTTCGGAGATCTTGCGGAGCACCAGCAGCGCGCGCACTCGATTGGCCGCCTGCTCGGCCAGCTCCGCCCGGTGCTGCTCCGCGGTCCGGCCTGTGCGCGTCAGGAAGCTCTCATATGTCAGGTTGTTCTGCCGCAGCTCGGACGCTACTTTGCGCAGGCTGTCCTGCACGTCCTCGTCCACCAGCACCTGCGGATAGTGGATCTGCGCACCCTCGATGAGGGCGTCGGTCAGCCGCACCTCCGCGATCTCGTCGGATAGCTCGGCCGAGCTCTTCTCCTCACGCTCGCGGATCTGCTGCCGGAGCCCCTCCACGCTCTCCGCGCCGTTCTGCTTCGCGAAGTTGTCGTCGAGATCCGGGAGCCGCTTGGCGCTGATGCTGACCAGCTTTACCTCGTGCGTCTCCTTCTTGCCGCGGAGAGCCTCGTCCGGGTAGTCGTCGGGATAGGTGAGCGTGAATGTCCGCTCCTCGTCCGCGACCATCCCCAGGATCTCCTCGTCGAAGCCGGGAGGGTTGCTGCCCATCTGCAGAAGCCGCCGGCGCGCAGGTTCCTCGTTCTCCTCGCCCTCGGCCGTCGTGCGAGTCTCGGCGATGAGCACGTCGCCCGGCTCTACGCCGCGATCGGAGACGCGCTCCAGCCGGGCGCGGCCGTCGCGCAGCCGGTCGATCACACGGTCTATCATCTCTTCCGACACGCGATAGATCGGCTTCTCGACCCGGATCCCCTTGTAAGCCCCAAGCGTAACCTGCGGCTCGAGCGGGACGATCGCCTGGAACTTGTACGGCTTCTTGTCTTCCAACTCGGGCGGATCGATCTGAGGCTGGCGGTAAGGGGTGATCGACTCCTGCAATATGGCCTGGCGGACGCTGTCCGTCAGAAGCTTCTCGAGCGCCCGCTCCCGCACCTGGTTCTGGTTGACGTAGCGCTCGACCACGCCGCGCGGCGCCTTTCCGGGCCGGAAACCGGGCACGTTGACGTACCGGCTGAACTCTTTGTAAACGTTGTCGAACGTCCGTCCGACCTGCTGCTCGTCGAGCGTGACGTCGAGCACTATCGTGCAGGGATCGGTCTTTTCGGCGATGACCTCCATAGCGGGTCTTTTCCTTTAGAAGTAACGGTGCTGCGGATGTCGGAGCGCGCAGCGCCCCTCAAAAAGAGAGGATACTCGGCCGCCTTACGCCGAACGGGCAGAAAAACTGCCCGGGCAAGGAGCGCGCCGGTATCCCTGTACGTGTTGACCCTTGTCGAAGGGTAGGATACACTATGTAAAAGAGACGTGTCAAGGCAATTTGCTTGCCCGCTCCGAACCGTCCGGAGCGCATGGCCCCGGCGCCTGCGCAGCACGCGCAGAGCGCCCTCGCCCGGGCCGGCACAGCTCCTGGACGGATCGGCAAATTGCGCGCTACTCCGGCTTCGCCGCCTCAGCAACGGGTTTCGCCGCCGCTTCTACAGCGGGGTTAGGCGCCGCCTCTGCGGCGGGTTTAGGCGCCGCGGGCCGGCTGCGCGGTCGCGCCGCAGGCTTGGCCGCAGGCGCGGGCTTGGCGGCCGCCGCTGGCTTGGCCGCCGTTGCCGGCTTGGCGGTCGGCGCGGGCCGGACTGCGACCGGCTTGGTGGCTGTCGCCCTCATGCCCTTGACGCGCAATCGCTCGCGCTCCTCCTCGCGCTTGCGTGTGCGACGGATCTCTTTCGCTCGAATACGCACGGGTTGCCTCCGCAATCTGGATGCGCCTCCCGCACGGGACGCGCCCACAAGTTATACCCGATTCCGGTTGCGAGGCGTATCCTGTTATGTGAGGTTTACCCAGTTGACCGGTCGATCTCTGTTCGAAGCCTGCTTTCTCGTTCTGCTGACCGCCTGCTTCCTCGTGTTCGGCGCTCGCTGGATCGGCGCCGCGCGGAGCCACCCGGACAGGAGGTCGCGAGGTATGGCGACCCTCCTCTTCGCGCTTGCGATCGTGGCGGTCGCAGGCGACATCGCCCGGGACCGGATGCTGCCCGGCACCTCCGGCTTCTACGGGCTTTCGGCCGCGCTGGCGCCCTTCCCCATAGCCGCGCTCGTGCTCGCCTTCAAGCTCCTCGCAGAGTACAGAGCCGCAAAGAAGAGATAGCCGCTGAGCGCTGCGTCCGGTTGATCCGTTGAACCCCTCCCGCGCATCCCGGGATCTGCCCCGCGCGCCAGGGTGCCGCACATCTGTCCGGGTGACGAAAGCCGCCGGAGTCGCCAAAACCAGTCCCGGAGGGACTTTGCACGCATAGCCGCCGACTTCAGTCGGCCGGCTGCCCCGGTCGGCCGGCCACACTGCGCCACTCAGTCTGTGTTGTCGCGGATGCGGACGGAGCTTACAAGCGTGGCGGCGTAGCCGCTGGCGACCGTGTTCAGCGTCACGTCGACGGCGCCGATTTTGCCAAGCGTCGGCGTGCCCGTCGAGGTCCAGGCCGATCCGTTCCACCACCAGTACGTGAGGGAGAGCGACGTGACTCCGTAGGCCACGACCGTGCCCGCGCTGGGCGAGCCGTTGGTCGACATCACCAGGTTCGAGTTGGAGATCCAGTACTTGTCGGTGTTGCCGCTGGAGTCGGTGTAGGTGATGTCCGATGCATCGGCGACGGTTATCGCCGTGGCGCCGCGCAGCCTGTCCGTGAAGATGTCCATCGCCTGGCGCGCGGTCGAGTTCGCAGTGTTCGGATAGAGCACCTCGTTCTGCGCGTTCGTCGTGCTCTTGAACAGGACGACGAGCGCGACGCTCGCGAGCGAGCAGATAAACAGCGAGATCACAAGCTCCATCAGGCTGAGGCCGGATCTCCGGCGCCGGCCGCACAGCTTCGCGCTCATATGCCCCCCTGCGCCAGGTAGGACGACGTCGTGTAGAGCGTTGTGCCTCCCGACGTGAGCGTGACGGTTACCGTGACCGTCCTGAGCGATGTCGAGGAGAAAGTGCCGTTCTGGAGGTTGTCGCTCGAAACGACCGTGTTCACGGTGTAGCGGCTCGCGGAGGCGCCGGCGGTCGCGGTCTGGCTCACCGTATAGTACGTGGTCGTCGTCCCTTCCGGGACGTTGGAGAAGCCCGTGAGATGGACGTGCTCCATCGTGAGCCGGCCCAGGTTGTAGGCGATGCCGTAGTCGGTATTCTGGCTCGACACCGTGAAGGCGAACGTCCACAGGTTGACGACGCCCATCAGCCCGACGGCGAGAACGCTCATCGCCACCAGGATCTCGATAAAGCTAAACCCTCTCCGTCGCCGCTTGTGCATCTGTTACTTCATCACGTTGTTGAGATTGTAGATCGGCATGTAGAGCGCTACGAGCACGAACAGCACGACCGCGCCGATCACGATCGTCAGAAGGGGCTCCATAACCCGCGTGAGCCGGTCGACCGTAATGTCGATGTCCTTCTCGTAGAATCCGGCCAGCTTCTCCAGCATGAGGGACAGGTTGCCCGATTCCTCTCCCGCAGCCACCATCCTGCCGACCATGGGCGGAAACTCGCCCGAAGCCTCCAGCGGAACCCAGATCCGGTTGCCGTCCCGCACGGATCGAGCTACGCTCGCCACGGCCGCCGAGATGATCACGTTGCCGGACGTGTTCGCCGCCACGCCGAGCGATTTCAGGAGCGGCACTCCGCCTCGCACCATGGCGGAGAGCGTGCGCACGAAGCGGGCCACCGCGACCTTCCGGTTCAAGTTGCCCAGCAGCGGCACGATGAGCTTGAACCGGTCCCAATACCAGCGGCCCCGCCTCGTGCGGATTGCGCGCCGAAAGCCTGCCGCCGCGCCCGCCAGTCCCAACATCGCCGGAAGCGTCCAGCGCGTCAGAAGGGCGCTCATGCTTATCAGCAGCCGGGTGGCGATTGGAAGCTGCACGTGGAACTGATCGTAGATGTGCTGGAAGACCGGAACGACGAAGATCAGCAGAAAGGCCACGACGCCCGCCGTTGCGAAGACGACGAGCGCGGGATAGATGAAGGCTCCGGTCACTTTTGCGCGCAGGTCCGCCTCCCGCTCGTACTGGAGGGCCGCCATCTCGAGGGTCTCGTCCAGCGTTCCCGCCAGCTCGCCGGCGGCGATCATCGCGACGAAGAGCTCGTTGAACACGCGCGGATGCCGCATCAGCGCGCTCTGCAGGCTGGAGCCTCCGCTCACGTCCCGCTGCACCTGGGCGAGGATGGCGGCGAGCATGCCGTTTTCGGTCTGCGCCACAAGCGACTGAAGCGTCTGCACAACCGGCATGCCCGCGTCGATCAGCGTGGCAAACTGCCGGCTCATCACCACGAGATCGTTCAGCTTGATGCGGCCGGAACGGCGCTGCCGGCTGCGAGAGCGCGCGGCGGGCGCCGTCGGCCGTTCGACAATCTGAACGACGAACAGGTGCTTTCGCCGCAGCATGACTCGCAGCTCTTGCGGGCTGTTTGCGGTCTGAGTGCCGGTGACTTTTTCGCCTGAATCGTCGCGAGCCGTGTACTGGTATTGGACCATAGTGCGGATTCTCTTGCCGGGTCGGACGTCCCGGCAGGGCGCCGAAATCGACCCGCCGGAAGGGGCGCCGTGCTGCAGACACTGCGTAGCGGATCGGTAGATTACCCGTATAATTGCCAGATTCTGCCCGCTTCCTTAGCTTCCGACGCTGCAAATGTCTGCTCGCCGGCCCGATAATTTCCCTGACCGCGACCGCGCCAGGATTGCGCCGCCCCATCGGGCCATGGAAGGATCGATCGATGCAGAACACCATGAAACTCGGCGAGCTGCTCATCACCCTGGGTCTCGTCACCTCGGAACATCTCGTCGTCGCCCTTGAGATTCAGCAATACCGACAGCTCCCGCTCGGACAGATCCTCGTGGAGCAGGGATTCGTAACGAAGGACGGCCTGCTGGACGCAATAGACAGCCTGGGCGAGGTGGGAACGACCGTTCAATCAATCGCCGAGAGCAGCGGCGCACTGGCCGAAGGCGGGGAGTTCGATCTCAGCCCGATGCTGAGCGGACTGGTCTCCGCCGCCCTGACGCAGCTCGCCAAGAGCCATCGGACCGACGATCCGCTGGATGAGGGCGCCATCACGGAGGAGGATACGCGCCCGGTCACGGGGCTGGTAACGCAGGTCCTCGAGTCCTCGGTGCGGCGGCGCGCCAGCGACATCCACATCGAGCCCCGCGCAAACGACGTGCTGATCCGCCATCGCATCGACGGCAAATTGATGGTCGCGCACCGCATTCCCAAGGCCCTTCAGGCAGCGCTCGTCGCCCGCATCAAGATCATGGCGAACCTGGATATCGTCGAGTACCGCATTCCGCAGGATGGCCGGCTCTCCGTCACCGTGGACGCCTTTCCCGTGGACCTGCGCGTCTCCGTCCTGCCGACCTATCACGGCCAGCGCGTCGTGCTCCGCGTTCTGGATAAGCGCTCCACGCACCACAGCCTGACGGAGCTCGGATTCTCCGATTCGAACCTCGGCCTGCTTCTCGGAATGCTGGACAAGCCGCACGGCATGATCCTCGTGACGGGTCCGACCGGAAGCGGCAAGACGACGACGCTCTACGCCGCGCTCAACCAGATCAAACAGACGACGATCAACATCCTGACCTGCGAGGATCCGGTGGAGTACGACATCGAGGGTATCGGCCAGTCGCACGTCAATGAGAAGGTCGGACTGACGTTCGCAGCGCAGCTTCGCGCAATCCTGCGGCAGGATCCCGACGTTATACTCGTCGGCGAGATCCGCGACGCCGAGACGGCGCAGACGGCCGTCCGCGCCGCTCTCACGGGCCATCTCGTGCTCTCGACGCTTCACTGCAACGACGCGGCATCCGCGATTCCGCGCCTGCTCGACATGGGCATCGAGCCGTTTCTGCTCAGCTCCGTTCTGCTCGGAGTGATGGCCCAGCGCCTTGTCCGCGTGCTCTGCCCGAGCTGCAAGACCGAATATGCGCCCGATTCGGAGGAGAGGCTGATTCTGCAGCGGACGTTCGGGGATGCGCCCATGAAGCTGTGGCGCCGGGCCGGCTGCCCGGATTGCAGCGGCCTGGGGTTCCACGGCCGTACGGGCATCCATGAGATTCTGCCTGTCGGCCCGGCAGTCCAGCGCGCGATCGCAACCGGCCAATCGCTTGACCGCATTCGCGAAGAGGGGGCGGCGGATGGGTTCAGGCCGATGGCCCTGGATGCGTGGAAGCGAATCCTGGCCGGTCAGACCGATCTGGAAGAGGCGGCGACTCACGTCCTCTTCGAATCGGCCCCGCAATCGCCCGTCGTCCGGATAGACAGGGCAGTGGACAAACCCATGGTCCGGGCGGCCTGATTACGGCCTCAGCGGGCTAACTCTTCATACGCTTTGATCGCCCGCACGCCAAGCGCAGCCGGACTGAGATTCGCATCGAAGAAGGCGCGGTTGCGGCTGCGCAATTCCGGCGTCATGCTGCGGCCCTCTTCGATCAGCGCCGCAGCAAAGGCCTCCGGCGAGCCGACCGGCCAGAGCCTTCCCACCGCGCCCTGGCCCGTCAGGGCTTGGAAGGCCGGAATGTCGGTCACGACCGGCGACACGCCGCATGCCAGCGCCTCCACTACCGCCAGCGCCGAGCCGTCCTCCGACGTTCCGATCGCGAACACGTCCGCGCTGTTGAAGATCGGCTCGAGCTTCTCCGGCGACACCTCGCCGTGCAGCACGACGCGCTGCGACACGTCGGGATAGGCCGCCAGCCACGCCTGAACGGGCCTGAACAGCTCGCTCTCGCCGTAAACCATCACCAGCAGCGCGTCCGGCAGCGACTCCAGCGCCTGCTTGAATCCGCGCACTACGGTAAGCGGATCGTTCTTGTGGCTCAGCCGTCCTATCCAGAGGCAGACCGGGGCCCCATCCAGGCGCGTCTCCGCGCGCGCCGGTCCCCGCTTCCCAACGCAGAACCTGCTGGATCCCTCCGGCAGCTCGACGATCCGGCTCGATCCGGGCACGACGCCCGCTCTCTGCCACGCCGCCGCCTGATCCTTCGCCGTAAAGGCCAGCGCGCTCATCCGGCGCAGCGTGCGCCGCACCTTCCAGCGCTGCAGCGCCTTCGTCGGAATACCGTCGTTGTGCTCATGCAGCAGGACCGCGGCGCCGCGCGCCACGCGCCTGATCTGAGCCGCCGGCAGCGCCCGTCCGAGCTGGAACATGTGGACGAGGTCGGGATCCAAATCCGCTACCGCCTCGGCCACCCATCTGGCGCGCTCGTCGAGCCGCCTGGCGTCGGTGGGAGGATCGTCCACGAATACGTGGCGGACGCCGTCGACCGTTAGCTCTGCCTCGCGGTTGAACCGGTGAACGACGGACACCTCCGCGCCGGCTGCGGCCACGCACACAGCCCAGTCGACGATGTGCCGGTTCCTGTTGATGACCGCCTCCGGCTGGCGGAGGCCCTTGTCGTAACGAAGATTGGGATAGACGATATGCATCTAGTGGTCCGATGTGTCGGAGTAGAGACCGAAGCCCGAAAGGGCGATGCAGGCGCCGCTCTTTTCGATGCGCAGCCGCACCTTCGAGGTGGTCACGCTCTCCGGAAGCCGCACGAGACGGCAGGAGCCGACGCTTGTTCCGCGCGCAAACTCCTCCCACGCGCCTCCGCTCCAGCGGTCCAGCGCGAACTCCTCGATCCGCTGCCCCAGCGCGATCTTCTCCTGCAGCTCCACTACGTTGAACGAAACCTCACGGCCCGTCTCCAATACGAGCGAGGGCGTGGCGACGCCGTCGTCCGTGGCCCAGTAGCCGCCGCGGCTCTTGAGCAGGTTCTCCGGCCCGTACGCAGGATCTCCGCCGCGCACGTTGGAAGCGGTAAGTTTAGCGCCCTTCGCCAGGTTGACGGCGAAGGTCCGGCGCAGGATCTCGTGGAAGCCGCGCAGCGACGCGAGGTCGGCGTCGGATAGCTTGCCGCGACGGTCGGGCGGAACGTTGAGCAGCATGAGCCCGCCATGCCCGACAGAGCGGAAATAGAGGTCCGTAAGCTGGGCAGGCGTCTTGACGCGCCCGTTCTCCCTCTCGTGCCAGAACCATCCGGGCCGGATGGAGACGTCGCACTCGGCCGGCATCCAGTGCTGCGCGCCCCAATGGCCGGTCTCGCCCTCGTTTGTGCGGGCCCAGCCCGGCGCAGCAGGACCGCCGTCCTCTCCGACGGGATCGTAGGTGGACCAGCAGGTCTCGTTTCCGTAACCGCTCTCGTTGCCCACCCAGCGCAGATCGGGGCCGACGTCGCTGAACATCGTCGCGTTGGGCTGCAGCTTCCGCACCATGGCCCAGGTCTCCGGCCAGCCGTAGTACTTCGTGCGGTCGATGGTGCGCGTCTCCCGTGCGCCGCCGTAGTAGCCGTCGCCGCCGTTCGCGCCGTCGAACCACACCTCGAAGAGCGGACCGTACTGCGTCAGAAGCTCGTGGAGCTGCTCGCGATAGACCTTCAGGTAGCCGGGCTTGCCGTACTCCGCGTTGTTGCGGTCCCAGGGCGATAGGTAGATCCCGAACTTCAGCCCGTGCCTCCTGCACGCATCGGAGATCGCCCGCACCACGTCCCCTTTTCCACCCATCCAGGAGCTGTGCGCCACGCTGTGGTCGGTCGCCTTCGTCGGCCAGAGGCAGAAGCCGTCATGGTGCTTGCAGGTGAGGACAACGCCCTCGACTCCCGCCTCCTTGAGCGCCGAGACGATGCCGTCCGGATCGAACTCGGTCGGATTGAAGACGTTGGGATCCTCGTCCCCATGTCCCCACTCGCGATCCGTGAACGTGTTGACGGTGAAGTGGAGAAAGGCGCAGATCCTCATGGCCTGCCTTCGAAGCTGCCTCTGGCTGGGCACGGCGCCGAACGGAGCGGGAGGGTCGGCTTTGGCACGCAAAGAGGCAAAGGCGCAAAGCAAAACGACCGACAGGAGGGGAAGATGCAGGGCCGGCAGGCTGACGGCAAGGAAGATTGGTCTCATGGCGCATGGATTCGCGCCGGTAGGTCAGCTTCCCTGCAGCAATCTGCGCCAGGCCGCCATTTTGATCCCGGACGATCGCGTCTGCGCCGCCGGTTGCATGTTGCTCGACGTGTCCCGGCCGGCGACCGAGGCGGCGCCGGCCGACGAGGCGGGCTGCGGGTGATATATATCCACGTTCCTACAGTAAGCTATAGTACTCACTGACTTGACGCGCCCAGCGACCTAACGATCAATTTAGATCCGTGCGGCATGCCCGCCACAGTCGGCGGGGAATGGAGCGTGCAATAACGATCCCACATTACGCGCTTGATCAAGCCAAACCTCAACGTTGGGCGGCAACAGATAACGGCGCGCGGCTCAGATTGGATATCCGCAGCAGATTCGGCCGAGGTCCAAGCATTGGTCATCCATACGACCGACCGCCGCGCAATCAAGCGCGTGCAGCGCAAGCGCGCAAAGGACCCCGACCGGGGCGAGCGCTACATCGTCGAGATGAACGGAATTCGTTTGAAGCAAACTGCTGGAGCGATCACTGGAGCCGATCTCTATTTTTGGTACCTGTATACATGGCGTAAACCGCGGCCAAGAGGGCTAATATCACGTGTTCTTCTTGGGCGATGGACACACATGGTGGTCGGGATCGTACCAGAGTATCTTTAGAATGTTCTCGACGCGAACGCCAAAGATCCGTTTCGTATTCGATAGTCGCAGAGAAAAGACGTCGTCTAGATCATCCATTCTTAGCGTAGTGAGCCTATCTTGTGCCACCTTCACCAAGTCGTTCTTGGGGATTGGATGGCTTCCCGTTCCGCCCTCGATGTCTTGCCACGTCATTGTTTCTAGATTCTTCAGGCGTCCAAGCACCTCCAATAACGATGCTGAATCTAACTGGCCCCAACAATACGGTCCGCCAATGTCAAGGATTCTGAATGACCAGATAGGGTTGCGACTGGATACGTTCAGTTCCGGCACTCTTGGCGTCTTATCTGTTCGTATGCTCTGCGGTCTAAGACTCTTCTTGGCCATTAGCGTTCAAACTGGAGTAATATTCTTCCATAGATGCCAACGAAATAACGCGGTTTCCACGTTCGCCGTCTGCCAGGCCCGCGCGCGCGTCCCTCCACGGTCGCTCCGCGTGAGTAAGATCGCTGAGGCGCTGCGCGCTACATGCACCATAGGCCGACAATACTGCGTCAATCGTGTCCAATCCGTCCTTATCAATGTGCTCGGGGTGGGCATCGCGTATCGAACGAATCTCGAATTCGCCCTGGTGTGCATAGTACAGTTCCGGCACGACCGGCCCATTCGCCCACGCCTCTATCGGTTCGGGAAACAGGGCGCGCTCATCCCAAACAAGTGACCAGGCTTGGCAGTAATACACGAGTTTCTGGAGCTTCATCGCGGTCACGCACTTTTGCCGGCTTACAATGTACGCGGCAACATCATGGACACTCGGCATGGCTGTATCCTCGCAGAAAACTCTAAGATGTGGACACATGACAACCCAATGACACAGACTCCCGTCTACATAACAAGTATACCTAGCTTATGAATCGGATGTCAAGGTCGATCTGTGTTGGGTTCAGGGCCGTCTGATCCTGGTGCGGTTTGCCCCTTCTGCGGAAAACACATGAGGCATGAGGCGGCGACGGTCCACAAGGACACGCCGATTTGATCTGCAGTTGATCGACAGACGCATTCGCTCCAACGCCAGCCGTCTTAAGGCCTGGTTAGATCGCTGGGCGTGTCAAGTCTATCGTAAGTGTCTAACGGAGCGCACGTTCCATCGCCCCTCCGGTCTCGGGATAATGGGATCTACATTATCCGAGGAGGGGACCATTCATGATCGACAACGCCTTGTACGAGACCTGGCGCAAGCGCCTGGAAGGGTTCGAGCCGTCCGGAATGTCCGCACGCGATTGGTGCGAGCAAGCTGGCATCACCCTAGACCGCTTCTATTTCTGGAGAAGGCGGCTCCGAACCGCCGGCCAGCAACCTGCCCCGCCCTCTAATGGCTGGGCCACGCTAAAGCTCGCTAACCCTAATCCCGCCATCGCCGTGCGCGTCGGCGCCGCCACCATCGACGTCCCGGTCGGCTTCGACCCCGTCCACCTGCGCGCCATCGTCCAGGCCCTGGAGCCCGCATCGTGTTGAGCGAGATCGGCGCCGCGCAACCCATCTATCTGGCCTGCGGCGCTACCGACCTGCGCAAGTCCATCGACGGTCTGGCTGCAATCGTCTCCCAGGCCTTCGACCTCGACCCCTTCGCCGAGGCGCTCTTCGTCTTCTGCAACCGCGACCGGGACAAGATAAAGATCCTGCGCTGGGAACACAACGGCTTCTGGCTCTACTACCGCCGCCTTGAACGCGGTCGCTTCCGGTGGCCAACCTCTGCCCGCGACGCGCAAACCCTGCTCGTCGAACCCAGGCAACTGCGCTGGCTGCTCGACGGTCTCTGCCTGGAGCAGCGCCGAGCTCACGCTGCCCTCGCCGCGCGCGCCGCAATCTGAGCGCTGCACAGGCGAGACCGACCGAACATTAATGTGCTATAATATGTGCACTTCCATGCACAGCGAACAGGCACTCGAAACCCCAGACGCTCAGGCGCAGCTCGATGTCGCGCGGCGGGAGAACCACGTTGCGCGCCAGGAGATCCATCGCCTCGAAAACGAGGTCCGCCTCCTGCGCGAGATGCTCGCCCTCGAACGCAACCGCCGGTTCGGCCCCAGCAGCGAGAAGACTGCGCCCGAGCAGCAACGGGGCCTGTTCAACGAGGCCGAGGCCACCGCAGACGCCGCTGAGCCGGAACCCGAACCCGAAGACGAGCCTCAAACCGAGCGGGCCGTGTGTCGGGCCAGAAGGCCGCGCACCATCGATCTGAGCCGCCTCCCGCAGGAAGATGTGATCTACGCGCTTCCCGAAGAGGAGCAGGTCTGCCCCCAATGCTCGGGTCCGCTGCACGAGATGAGCCAGGAGGTCCGCCCGGAGATCAAGGTGATCCCCGCCCGCATGGTAGTCGTCCGGCACGTGCGCATAAAGTACGCCTGCCGCCATTGCCAGCAGCACGGGATCTCCACGCCGATCATCACAGCCTCCATGCCGCAGCCGGCCTTCCCGGCAAGTCTGGCCTCCGCTTCGGCCGTCGCCCACGTCGTAGGCCAGAAGTTTCTGGAGGCGGCGCCGCTCTACCGCCAGGAGAAATCCTGGCAGAGAGCCGGCGTCGAGATCTCCCGACAGACGCTTGCCAACTGGGTCATCAAGGGCGCCGATTGGCTCGCCCCGCTCTACGATAGGATGCGCGAGCGCCTCCTGCGCTCCGATATCGTCAAGGCCGACGAGACGCCGGTTCAGGTGCTGCACGAGGACGGGCGCAAGGCGCAGACCAAATCCTTCATGTGGCTCTACCGAAGCGGCCGGGACGGACCGCCCATCGTCCTGTTCGAGTATCGGATCGCTCGCTCGGGCGAGCATCCGAAGACTTTCTTGAACGGCTTTAGCGGCTACCTTCAGACCGACGGCTACGCCGGTTACGGCGGCGTGCCCGGCGTAGTAGGCGTGGGCTGCTGGGCCCATGCGCGCCGCAAGTTCGACGAAGCCTTGAGCGTGCTCTCCAACGCCGATCGCAGGGAAGGCGCCGCGATCGCGCACGTCGGCCCGGACTACTGCAACCGGTTGTTCGCTATCGAGCGCGAGCCTGACGATGCCGCGCCTGAAGAGCATCGGTGGGCACGCCTGGAGCAAAGCAAGCCGCTGCTCGATGAGTTCCACGCCTGGCTGATGACGCGCTCCGCCGAGGTCTTGCCCAAGAGCCCGAGCGGCACAGCGGTCGGCTATTGCCTCAAGCAGTAGGACCGCCTGGTCGCCTTCCTTGAGGACGGCCGGCTGGACATCGACAACAACGCATCCGAGCGCGCCCTCAAGGACTTCGTCGTCGGGCGCAAGAACTGGCTGTTCGCGAACACGCCGGCCGGGGCGAGAGCGAGCCAGGTTCTCTACAGCGTGATCGAGAGCGCGAAGGAGAACGGGCTCAACCCGATGGCGTACATCCAATATCTGCTCGAAACGCTGCCTAACGTGACCACGTCTGCGCTGGACGACCTGCTGCCGTGGTCTCCGTCGTTGCCATCTAATCTTCGACTACCGACGCTCCTCACGAACCGACGCCCAGTTCCGCCTGCAGCCTCCAGCATCGTACACGAGCATCCGACCGCGCAACTATGCGTGCCCTGTTTGACGCTTACCAACAGGCTGACAGACGAAGATTCGCTGGACAAGCATCAAGTCAGTATCGAGGTTCGATGGCACAATGGGAAATGGGAGGCGAACATAACGTTCAATAAGAGAAAGGCATACATCGGCCGCTTTGACCAGGAAATGGATGCCGCCAGGGCGTACGACGTTAAGTCCATAGAGTTGTTTGCGGACCCCACACGACTGAATGTTCCGTGGAGTACAGGCTCAGACGGCATCTACCCTTCACAATCGTCCGAAGAAGGCACATTATCGGGCGGCGCGGACACGTCGGAAGGACACGGGGTCAAATGTTGAAATTCGCGCTGCAGTCGGGCTGTTTGGTAAGCCTCACTCAGCGGCGCGATACACCTGATAACTTTGCGCCCTACAGCGCCGAGAAGTAACCAAGGCACTAGGATAGCAATGTAGCACAGGGCGACGAACCACATTTTTACGTCGGCCAGGATGCCGAGCCACATTAACGCGATGAAGCCGCCGATAGTCAAGGACAAAAGTCCGCCCGCAGCACCGCTCCATATGGATGTGAATAGTTCTTCGAGAGGTGACGCCTGATAGTCTTTTGCCATCCCATTGATCTCTCGCGCTGCGTAAACACCTGGCATCACTACTATCAGAGCTAAGATGCTGCCGCCGAGTGGAACGACCAGAAATAGAAACAGCGTCCACCAGACAAACGGCTTGATGACGGGGAACCTGCTGCTTAGAAACATCCCGACGCAAGCGCTAAGGAATAGGGTATAGTACACAGCTTGCGCCGTCGTCCCGATCCAGCGATGACGAGCGAAGAACTCTTCAACTCTCTTCCATAGACGTTCCATCGGACACCTCGTCTGTGCGGGCGTTGGGACTGCAGCAGCGGTCTTCGGCCAGGCACTCCTCTTCCGCGTCGAAACGCGCCTGGCACTCCAATGGGTTGTTGGGGAAGTCCTTGACGGTCATGCGAAATGTGTACCACATTAGCCCGCCAGTCGTCTACCAAGGCTGGATTCCGCAGATTCTCTGAAAGGCACGATAAGTAAGTAACTTTCTGCAGACCAGAACATTGCGTAATGGAGGGTACGATGTCCGAGGTAGATGATCGCATTGATGAAATGAGGGATATCATAAACAAACCGCGCAAGGAGACGGAGTTGACGCGGAACATGCCGATGTATAATCAACTCTGCAGTAGCCTTGACGTGATCGGGGACACTGAGGAGGCAATAGCCGCCTACGCGAACCAGGAGTGCGGAAATTCGACTGGTGCGCTGTACATCGCCACGTACGGAGTGCTCCAGGCGTTGTTCGTGCAACAGGATGCGACATTCAATCTTGCTGAGGCCCTCGGATTTTCTGATCATGTCGAAAACTATCCTGATCTCAAGGACATCCGCGATACCAGGAACCCCAGCGTAGGACATCCAACGAAGCAGGATCGCGGAAAAAAGGGCACGCCCACGGCATTCCACTTCATCTCGCGAATATCGCTTCACTACGGCGGGTTCAAACTAATGTCATGCGACGGGATCGGAAACGACAAATTTCGTGATATCGCGCTGACGCAGTTGATTGAGCGGCAGCGGGCGATTATTCGCCAGATTCTCACCGATCTGGTCGCCAAGCTGAAGCTGCAGGAAGACGCTCACAAAGCGCATTTCGCTGGTCAGCGTTTGGAGGATATCTTCAATCACGCCGCCGATGCGCTGAATACAATAGACCTGACTGATGACAAACCGTCTCCTGAGGGTATCGTGCTCGGGAATGCCTGTCTAAAAGACGTTAAGCGTATTCTGCGTGACTTCAAAACTGCCCTAGAGAAGCGCGGAGAGACCTGTGACTCCGTCAGGACTTTAGATGAACTCCTGCATCACCACATCGCACGTTTGACGACATATTTCCAATCCGACCAAGTTCAGCCCGCTGGCGGCGTGTCCCATGCAGAAGCGCAGATCTCCTTGGTATTCGTCCAGAAGCATCTTGGCTTTCTTGAACAGATCGCCCGCGATCTCGACGAAGAGTACACCGTCGCATAGTAATGGTGTTCCTCTCGCACCGACGCGGGCCGCCTAGTTGGGTGACTCAAGTATATCAGTGCCTTAAATTGCGTTCCTTACCGTTTACGACAAGGGCCGGACTGACGACATGACGGCGGACCAGCGTGCGGCTCTCCGCGAAATCGCTGAGCGTTTGCGCTCAGTGCTTATTGAGCGCGAAAGGGGTAGCTGAGCGTGAACAAACAGGACAACCCGTCGGTGTTCGAAGAGCTGAAACACGGGCTGGAACAGCTTTGCGATGAAGCGGAACGCCTTGTCGCGCTCCGTCGCACCGAGGTCGAGGTGTCCGAGACTGCGGGAGCGCCCGGTTCGGTCAGTGGCCCGGCCTCAGGCGATCGGCGCCGCAAGCCGGCCGCGAAGCAGCGAAGCAGGGGGAACCCCGCGTCATAGAACGCTGTTGCGCGCCATCGCGGGGCGGCGCGCCGGGTCCCCTGGCGACCGAGGCGGCGCCTCTGCGCTACTGCTCTGCGGGTTTCAGGTATAGACCGAAGCGCGAAAGCGCGATGCAGGCGCCGCTCTTTTCGATGCGCAGCCGCACCCTGGACGTGGTCACGCTCTCCGGAAGCCGCACGAGACGGCAGGAGCCGACGCTCGTTCCGCGCGCAAACTCCTCCCACGCGCCTCCGCTCCAGCGGTCCAGCGCGAACTCCTCGATCCGCTGCCCCAGCGCGATCTTCTCCTGCAGCTCTACCACGTTGAACGAAACCTCACGACCCGTCTCCAATACGAGCGAGGGCGTGGCGACGCCGTCGTCCGTGGCCCAATAGCCGCCGCGGCTCTTGAGCAGGTTCTCCGGCCCGTACGCCGGATCTCCGCTGCGCACGTTGGAGGCGGTGAGTTTAGCGCCCTTCGCCAGGTTGACGGCGAAGGTCCGGCGCAGGATCTCGTGGAAGCCGCGCAGCGAGGCGAGGTCGGCGTCGCATAGCTTGCCGCGACGGTCCGGCGGAATGTTGAGCAGCATCAGCGCCCCGTGACCGACGGATCGGCAATAGAGACTGAAGAGCTTTGCCGGCGACTTGACCTGGCCATTCTCACGGGCGTGCCAGAACCATCCGGGCCGGATCGAGACGTCGCACTCGGCCGGCATCCAGCGGTCGCCGCCGACGTTGCCGGTGGCCGCGTCCCACGGTCCGTTGCCCACCGTCGCCCAGCAGGTGTCGTTCGCGTAGCCGTCCTCGTTGCCCACCCAGCGCAGATCGTCGCCGCCCCCGAACATGACGGCGTTGGGCTGCAGCTTCCGCACCATCTTCGCGATCTCGGGAAAGCCGTAGTAGCCATCCGGAATCTTGCGCGTCTCCCTCGCGCCGCCGTAGTAGCCGTCGCCACCGTTCGCGCCGTCGAACCACACCTCGAAGAGCGGACCGTACTGCGTGAGCAGCTCGTGGAGCTGCTCATGATAGACCTTCAGATAGCCGGGCCTCGCGTACTCCGCGTTGTTGCGGTCCCAGGGCGATAGGTAGATCCCGAACTTCAGCCCGTGCCTCCTGCACGCATCGGAGATCGCCCGCACCACGTCCCCTTTTCC
>Ga0181529_10002996_pt1 | contig 19701 bp, 16 predicted proteins | sample PEATcosm2014_Bin_36_FD_119763 | JGI IMG/M metagenome (GOLD analysis project Ga0181529, IMG submission 119763) | Peatland microbial communities from MTU Mesocosm Facility, Houghton, MI, USA - PEATcosm2014_Bin10_30_metaG | ecosystem: Environmental > Terrestrial > Soil > Wetlands > Peat | place... | reverse complement strand
GCGCTCATCTTCCTGCGCCTGCGCGAGCCCGAGCTGCCGCGGCCCTTCCGCGCCGGCAGCTTCAACTTCGCCTGCCTGCTCGCTGTCGGTCCCACCGCGCTCATCGCCTACGCGCTCTACGCCTCGCGCTCTCAAACTCTCGGCGATCCCGGAACGACATTCGCCCACGTCTCGTCGCTGGCGTTCGCTGCCGCAGTGGCTCTGTTGGGGCCACCGCTCTACGCGCTTACGGTTGCGGTCGCCCGACGGAAGCCGGAGCCAATAGCCAGCAGCCAATAGCCAATAGCCAGACGCCTGATGCCAGCAGCCGCCTTCTACTCCCTATTGGCTACTGGCTACTCCCTGCTTCTTCGCCTTTGCATCATTGAACTGGCTCATCGCGTAGGCCACGCGGTCGCGTGCGTAGCCAGCGTCGTGCCAGCCCTTCATCTCCACGCGCTTGCCTTCAAGGTCTTTGTAGATGGAGAAGAAGTGCGTAATCTCCTTCAGCAGGTGCGGATACATATCGGTGTAATTCCACACATTGGTGTAGCGCGGATTGTTCTTGCCCACCGCGAGCACCTTCTCGTCGAGCGTGCCCTGGTCCAGCATCTCCAGCAAGCCGATCGGGCGCACCTCCTGCACGCATCCGGGAAAGCTGGCATCGGGAACCAGCACCAGCACGTCCAGCGGATCGCCGTCGTCGCTCAGTGTCGAAGGGATAAAGCCGTAATCGCCCGGATAGTGCACCGGCGAGTGCAGGTTCCGGTCCAGCTTGAACACGTGCAGCTGTTTGTCGTACTCAAACTTCTGCGTACCGCCTTTGGGGATCTCGATGACCACGCGGAAGACTTCCGGCGCGCGGTCGCCCACCGGCAACTCCAGATAATTCGCCATTGCGTATGATTTCTCCTTGGGGAAATGGAAATCGTGATTGAGTGGTCAGCGAGTGGTAAACAGCCAACAGTCCCGTAATCTCTCGATCTTTGTCTTCTTGCTCCCTTGCTCCCTCGATCCCTTGTTCCCTGCTTCTTTATAATCAGGGATTATGAAGGCGCATGTCTATGTCACGTTGAAGGCATCGGTCCTCGATCCGCAGGGCCAGACCATCCACAATGCACTCCGCAAGATCGGTTTTGCCGAGGTTACGGCTGTGCGCCAGGGCAAATACTTCGCGCTTTCGCTCGATGACGCGCTCAGCGAAGAGCAGACGCGCGCGCAAGTGGAGCGCATCGCCCGCGAAATCCTCACTAATCCCGTGATCGAAGAATTCACCTACAAGATCGAAGAGTAAGCGGCTTCGCCGCTAGCTTTCAGCTGTCAGCTTTCGGCTAGATTCAGAAGACACTTCGCGAAGAGGCAATGTGCGTTTGCCTCACAGTTTCGCAGTTTCACAGTTTTCTGTGAGGCTCGGAATTGCTGCGTGTAAACGATTGATTTTAATTGTCTTGGGCGGCCTCACAGTTTCACGGTTTCTGTGTGCCTCGGCGGTTTTTCCTGTAAGTTGCTGATTCCTCATTGGTTGCGCGCTCCACAGTTTCACAGCCCGTCTTTGCAGGGGGAGGGGGGTGGGGGGTGGTGCAGGGACCAAGGGAACGAGGGAACAAGGGAACAAGAAGGCGGAAGCCACGGGGCGGAGGGACCGAGAAGGCGGGACTGGCCCCTGACACCTGATCCCTGATCTCTGGTTTCATTGTGCGCCAGATGCGCGTAATTCTATGCAAATCGGCTGGATGGATTTGCGGATTATTTTCAGCGGGTTAGGGGAAAAATGCGGAAGTATGTACTTTACGCAAAAGGTGACTACCAAGGCGAGCAAGGCCCAGTGACACGCAGCACAGACAAAGCCTTAGCGTTGGCTTAACGTCGATTCCGTGCAATACCCTTTTCCTAGGTCTACTCGAAAGCCTCTCGCCCACCGAGGGGCTTTCGAGTGTATGGATCGCCGAACCCAATCCATTTAAACTAGTTGCACCAAAACGAAAAGCCCGGCGCGAGGCCGGGGCATTTCGATAGTGCGGCTGGTTACCCCTATCGTAAAGCCCTCGCTGTGCCGATGCAAGGGGTATGCTTTGTCGTCTCCACCTGAGCTACCGCCAAAATCTCTTGTCACCATGGGCGCGCTTGAAGCTAAGAAGCGTGCGCTCAGAATAACTCTCGGCAGATACTGCATCAGCGATCAGGGTTGCTATAACAGGGAGGGCGCAAAAGACTATCTCCGCACCTACTGCTGCTCGATTTTCGATTTATTGCTGGATGCGTACCGTGAGAAGGTTGCTGTTTATGATTGGGAAGAACAGATCGCTGAAGAAGCGATTCGCAATACCGCTGAATGTTGGAACAGCTTCAACGGTGTTTATCCACAAGGCTCAGGGTGGGTTCCTGTCCTGCGAGAAGCGATCATTCAGCATTTAGGGAGACCGATTAGACAGCGCCTGCAAAAAGCGTTTGAGTCTCCCGCGAATACATCTGCGTCTGGGTTGCTAATCATGGCACAGACGCAATCTAAATCGGCTGGCGGTCAGTTGATTACACCGCCTCAATCCCCTAAACCGGCGACCATTGGTGAAATTCTCAGGCAACTCTTGGACGAGTCCAGACTACGACCAGAAGATATTGCCGAGGAAATCAACATAGAAGCGCGAAACGTCTATCGCCACTTGGCAGGCGAGACTACGCCATCGCTTGTCAATGTGGGGAAGTACGAAAGGGCCCTGTCGAAGCACCTCGGACGGCCCGTAAGATTGCCTACGCCAGAGAAACGTCGGAACGTCAGTAAAACGTCAGCTAAACGTCAATGATGTTGCGCAACGGATTCTTACTGTCATCTTGCTGTCAAGTCATTGAAACGCCAGAGGATCATGCCATACGCTCCCAACTAAGGAGAGTGTGTTTATGGTTTCGATCCGAGGTCCACCATGTGCCACACCCGTAAACGGCAACGGGGGCATTTTCGGATGCCCCCGCATGGGTTGATGCGTTGTGATGCGGCAGTGGCGGAATTGGCAGACGCGCCAGCCTTGGAAGCCGGTGGGGTGCCCTGGTCAAGGATCACACCCCGTGCGAGTTCGATCCTCGCCTGCCGCACCATACAACTCCCTCAGTTTACGCTCTACTAGACTACGGTGAAAGCAAGTTTCTTCCGGCCCCGCAACTTTTTACTTGACGCAATAATTGCGTTATGTATAAAATTAGAATCATGAAGAAGGATACTCACAACCTATCGAAGTCAAAGTTGATTGCCGAGATTCCACTCGCCTGTTCCGACGAATTAGCGGCGGTGGAGTTCTTCGAGAAACAACGTTGGGGCGATGCGCCGTGCTGCGTGAAGTGTGGGAGCGTGAATGTCTACAAGATGGCCGATGCTAAGACGGGCGAGCGCAATAGCCGCTACCTGTGGCGCTGCCGAGATTGCAAAGAGCAGTACACGGTCCGCATCGGAACGGTCTACGAAGAGTCCCGCATCCCGCTCAAGCATTGGGCCTACGCGTTCTGGCGTGCGTGCAGTTCAAAGAAGGGCGTGAGCGCATTGGAAATCAAGCGCAATTGCCAGATCAGCTACAAGAGCGCTTTGTTCCTCATGAATCGGATTCGTTTTGCGATGGCTCCAGACCTTCCAACTGCTCCGCCATTGACGGGAATTGTGGAGTGCGATGAGACATACGTTGGCGGCAAGCCGCGCAATAAGTGGATTGATAATCGTCATGTCACGGATCGGAAAACGATTGTCTTTGGTGCCGTCCAGCGCGGCGGCGACATTCGCCGCAAAGTGATTGCAGACGTTACCGGCAAGACTCTGAAAGAGGAAATCAAAAGGGTAGTTGATCCCCGTTCGCGCATCATGACCGACGAGTTTGTTTCATATAAGGGCATTGGCGAATCATTCGAGGGCGGTCATTCTCGGATTCGTCATAAGTTGCGCCAGTACGCCAAGGGTGACATCCACACCAACACCATCGAAAGCTCGTTTGCCCTCGTCAAGCGCGGAATCATCGGCACGTACCACAACGTCAGCCGCGAGTATCTGCACCGCTATTTGTGGCAGTTCGATTTCGTATGGAACAGCCGGAAACTGAATGATGGCGAGAGAACGGTGCTGGCGGTAAAATCAGCGGAAGGCAAGCGGCTGACCTACAACGCCGCGCCGCATCATGCGTAAGGCCGCGAAGAAACAACCCGCAAAGACCGGCCCAAAGCCGGACACCCTCAAGATCGAGGGCAAGTGGCAAGAGGCCGTGAAGAAGTCTCTTGCCAAGAAAAAGCCACTTGGCGGCTGGCCTAAGTAGGTTTTGAGATTATGCCTTTAGCGATCAGATGAGTAATGTATTCATCTTTGGAGAAGCTGCAACTGTATAGTCCAGTGAACTGCGTAGCGTCAACGTGAAGCTGCTTGCAAATCTGTCGCTCAGGTACAAACTTGGCTTTCCCGTGGGACCTTTTCGTTCTGACCACAGTGACGCCGTTGTGAACGAGCCAAGCATGATGATGCTTTGTATCGCTCGTTTCCATGCCCAGCTTCTTCACAACCGTATCGAACTCGCGCGCATTCATCCCCGTCTCACAATGTACTGATCAAGAATGCCTCTTACGCGCAACAGATCACTACCAAGCTGCACACCCTCTGAATGAAGGTGATGGTAAAGCTCCCGAATCGACTGCGCGAAATCGTCGATGGCAGCGCTTGTATTGTCTCCGCAGCCAAATTCGTCCACTTCGGCCCAGGTAAGGATTACATCGGTTCCCTCAACAGATACTTCGAGCGGAATTGGCTTCAAGAGCCGCAGACTTGGATCTTGGAGAGCGCCAAACGAGATTTCCCGCTCTGGACGCGCTGACTCTGTGCCGACCAAATTGAAAAGACGAAACTGCGGCTCCATCGGTGGGGTAGGTGGCAGAATTACCGGGGATACAAGCACACCAGACCCAACGCCTGCCGCAGTCACCTCCCCGCGATATGAGGGGGGAATTACTGGGGTTGGTTCGATTGTGGTTGCCATGGCTGTCCTCCTTGGAGCTTTGCGTTTAGCGTGATCCGGTGCAGATACGTGCCGTCCGCCCAGAGTTGAAACTCGTACTTTCCCGGCTCCGCAAAGACGATGCCTATCATGTTCACGGCCAGTTCTGCGGATTCTGACCTGCTCGCGATGTTTGCCTTCATCTCTATGGAGCTGAGAAGAGTTTCGTCCTTAAGATTCACAAGGCGTAAGAGGAATACATAAGGCCCCTCCGCGTCGGCTATCTTCGCGTACACTGCCAATCGCAACTGCACTGGATACGCCGGAGCGTTTATGTTGTCGAAAATACCGATGAGGCTCCTCTTGTTCGTACCCTGTTCGTGGATCACCTGATCGCAGACGAGCATGGCGAGAACATTTGGAATTAACTCGTTCGGCATTGGCGAAATCCTTGCAGGCCCGCGAGGTTTACGGGGCACGGTCCAAGGGGAAGGCGGCGGAGTCCGAATTATCACAGGGCGCCCGCTCCGAGTCAAGTCATGCCCGGTTCCCCGCTTTGCCTTAGACTTACATTCTGACCCTGTTGTTACCATACCTCACTACCCCTAAAGCACCATTGACTCCTGCACGGGGGCTACCCTTCAATCTGGCTGATTATTTGGGTTTCTTAACCCCTTTGTGTAAAGTACATACTTCCGGAAAAATGAGGCCTGGCGGGCTTGCGGGGCGGGAGGCGGATGGTCTTTTCTGGTTTGGACCGGGTGGGGGTTGGCGTCGGCTAGGGCGTTTATCAGTACCTATTCTTAATTGCTTGAGATCTCTGGTGTCTGCGATATCGGTGGCCGGAGGCCTGAGCTACAATCCACCCCCTGACTCGATCGGAATCGATAGATCAGCCGTAGAGGGTGGACGAAGCCCACTTCAGTACCTCGATATGAGCGCACTTTTCGAACACAATGTGCATCGCATCTCGGCTTGCTTGGTTCCAGGCTTTCGCGCTTGTACTGAAGACGACCATGGATGCACCTATTTCGATGGCAAGATCGCGATAGCGCTCGGCTGCCCTCATCGCCGTTAGTTTGTCGCCCTCAAGGCTTTCAGTACTCTTTGCTTCCCCGATGCACAGCCTTCCGTTCGCAATGCAGCACACGTCAGCCTCGAGGGAGTTCCCCGTACTACCGGCGCGCGTTAGAAGTATCTCCGGACGGAAAAGGAAGCTTCCCTCGGACTGAATGCGGAGTTTGTTAAGGGTGAGCAGCGGTACGTGGCCGTTGTGCTCCAGCATGAGGTAAATCATCTCGTCGAGCTTGTAGAACCATGACGGCTCGTTAGGGTGCTTCCAGTTCTCAAACTTGTATTGCTGTTTCAGGCCACACCTCCTGCATGTGAAGGTCTGGTCGAGCTCCGCAATCGGATACCAAGCGGCGTCCGCGCAGTTTTTGCAGAGAAATATGAAGCCGCGGTAGAGAATCCCCTTTTGAACGTACTCGTCGATCACCCTTCGCGTAAGATCCTCACTGTCAAAGATTTTGTTCATCGATTGGAAGTCGAGGTATCGACGTCTGTCTTTTAGATATACGCCCTGATCGAAGACCCCTTTCCTGCTTCCGTCAGTGTCCTGGAATTTCCTAAGCAGCGTACGGTGCTTTTCTGACCACAGCGCATAGCCAACCTCTTCGAGGCCGCCGAATTTCTGAACGGTCGCATCTTCGTAGCGACCCTTGTCTGATGTTCTCGACCGATAGCCGCAGTCTTCAAAGATTGCCCGGAATATTTCCTCCGCGTCAGGCACATGGATTGACGGTCGGAGAATATTCGTCTCCATGTGGCCGCCGAGCACCATTTCGCCGGGGCATTTATAGGAGACACATCCAGAAGCGGATCGAACATCGGTGAGGTTAGGATCACGAATGCTGATCTGGCCAAGCGCGGGGTGCCGCGGGATGAGGTGCTGCATGAACGTAACATCGACAATCCAGCGGTGTGATAGGGGGTTGGCCGGGTTTAGGGTGCGCGGTACGGGCGACTCGAACCGTCCTGGAATGTCGTTGTTCGGCAGCATGTGGGTCGTGATGTTGCCGATGTCTCCGTCTGTGTAGATCCTTGAGGGGTGCGTGACCTGCGCCGCCACCATTTGCGTGGAAATCGGCTCTACGTCTATCGAGGTCCGGTATATGTGGGCACGAATGCTTTCCTTCAATTGCGCGAGGTCACCCGGCGGCACGGAATAACTCACAAGGACAAGGCGCTCGTTGTGATCCAGCCGCCCAGCCTCTTCAGCCTGGTTCACCGCTGTGATGAGCCGGCTCGGGAATTTGCCATCCTCCGGCATGAACCAGGGCGGAAGCCACAGGGCACGGCCCTGCTGCCAATAAAGGTTAAAGTACAGACAGAAGTCCCTTAGCGAGTCCCCCACGACCACGATAGTTGGGAGCGTGTACCTCCTTGCAGCCCCGGTTCGTACCCAGGAAAGTCCAGCTGTGGTCATTCCCAGTGGGAACGAATCGACTGTGTATTTCCACGGACGGACGCCGACCCTGATCATTCCGTCGGCGTTACTCTCATCGACGACCGTCACCACTGGATTGATTTGTTGGTTGGAAAGCTCCTGGAAGTATTCGTCGTCCCCACACCCGATTGTCGCAGCAAACCAGAGCTTAGGCGGCGCACCCGCGGCGTCTCTGGCGTCGTCGACTTCAATCCGCGTGACCTGCGCCGGTTTATTGCCTGCCATTAACACGTCTAGGAGAGCGGTGAGCGGGTAGAACGGCTTCGAGCCCTTTGAGATGGCGTTAATATGCAACTGGCGGTCGGGCATGCCGATCAGCGGCTGCTTCTCGAAGTGAAAGGGCGCGAGTCGCATGAGTATCTCGTTTTGAAGCTCATCGCTGATGGCCCACTCATCGAAGTTGGAATCGAGGATCGCCTTCTCGATTTGATTGCGTATCTGTTCCTCCTGCAGGCCGCTGCTGGCAGCCCATTCCTTAGCTCTCGCTGATACGCATCTCTCGAACTCTTCCGGCGCACGCGCCTTTTCATCGGCTCCAGTTGGCTGGTATCGATAGAGGATGTCGGGGTCGTGCGACGACAGGATAGACCAAAACTCTTCGTCGATTTTTTTGCCGTCCGTAGGAATGATGATGCAGTGCGATCCGCCCCACAGCTTTGTGAGAAACTCTATGACCCCAATGCAGTTGTGATACCAGTTTGGATCTTCTGTGTTCGTGAGCACGGCGATTCTGTGGGGTCGCACCCGCGTAATGAGGCTCTGAAACCGCTGTGTAGTCTGGCTCATTTATTTCATTTCTTGAGACGAATAGAGGATATACGAAAGGGCACGGGATCCGGCGCACCTGTGACGGATCTTTGGCGAGCTGTTTATTTCGGCGACATTCCCGGCCTGCTCGGCATCACGGCTTTGCGAATCGCTTCTGTGAGGTCACCTTGCGAGAAGCGGGCCGTCGATGCGCTCGCGTGGAACGTTGGCTAAACGCATGATCGGGATTCGCGGCGTGGGTTTGGGTGCGGCTTCGCCGCGGACTTGGTTTCCCGAGGGACACGTGGCGATTTTCGGCTTGGCTGACGCCAAGCCCTGATACAAAGCCAGAGACAAAAGCAAGTTCTCATTCAACTACGGTCATTGGCCGTTCGGCGTGAGGCTTGGACGCGCCGCCAAGATTGCGGCTAAGATGAGTGCACAAACTCAAACCGATCTGCCTTGTATCAGGGCGCGGCTTTCAGCCGCGCCGAAAGGCGTTTCTTTCAGGAGTTGGGGCTTTAGCCCCTGCTATGGCACGGCCCGTTCGCAATGCGCTCGAAGAAAACGCGCTGAGCTCCTCGCGCAGATTTTTCGCCACCACCAAGACCCACGCGGGCCGGGCCCTCCTCCAATCCGAACGAAACGCGACGCTGTTGATCGAGGTTCTGCGTTCGTATATGGCCGCAGGAAAATTCAAGGTGCATGATTTCGTGATCATGCCGGATCACGTGCATCTGCTCTTGAGCGTTCGCGGCGGTACGACGATTGAAAAGGCCATGCAACTGATCAAGGGCCGATTTTCGTATCGGCTGAAACACGAGTGCGGCTATTTGGGAGAGGTTTGGCAGGTTGGATTTTCGGAGTCGCGAGCCGATGATGCGGCGAGTTTCGAGCGGTATCAGCGCTATATTGCGCAGAATCCGGTGAGGGCGGGGTTAGCGGGGCGATCTGGCGAGTATCCGTATTGCTACGGCTATTTGGCAGAGAAGAAACGCAGGGGCTGAAGCCCCGGTTTTTTCGTGGATGGTTGCGGCGCGGCTAAAAGCCGCGCCCTGATACGAAACAGGCTGGGTTCGTGCGATCCCACCCTAAACGCATGAAGCGCGTTTAGGATGGGGCACCCCTTCTTTGCGGCGGACGCCCGGCTGAAAGCTCGTTTACAGGCCCGTTCTTGCCCTCAAAAACACGTCAAAACACGCGCAAAGGCGCGCAAGAACGTCCACCTAAGGGCCGTTTCGACGCTCTTTTGGGAAATTCTCTGCGAACCTTTGCTCTTATTTTGGTCAATTTCGCGGTTGCATTCACCCTCCAAGTGGCCAATTTCGCGGTATTTGTCTCGAAGAATCGCAACCTCTCAAGCGAACATTTGCGGGGCAAATGACACCATTTAAGCGAACATTTGGCCGGGGTTACGCACCACTCAGACCAACATTTGTGATGATTCTGCGGGACTTAACGAAACGCCGCATCCTGAATAGAAAAAATGCAGGTTCCCATTCGACTCCGATCGTCCTTCACGAGGACGATCTTCGCTCCGGGCAGGCATTCGACTCATCCCGGCGCGCCGGACGGATCAGGGTAGTTTGGCCAGATCCTCCGGGAATGGCTGGGGCGTGTCTGTCGATACGGGTATCTGGTCGCCCTGGTAGCCCTCCTTACCGAAACGAAGCCGAATGGTTTCCGGTTTCGGCGGTGGCAAATGGAGATCGACCAATCCCTGCGCGTCGGTCAGTGCGCTGGTTTGGACTTTGTTGCCATCCATCACGTCGACCTCGACTCCGGGAATCGGAATTCTCGAGACGCGGTCTCTCACTTCGACCTGAAATTCCCACGGCGGCGGTGGCGGCGGGGGCGGGGGATGAGCGATATGCCACGCCTCCACGCCCAGCAATACTGCCGCAACAACGGCTATTGCCATCCACGCCCCACGGCGCTTGCTCGATGGCCAGCCAAGGATGGGCTTGAGCCGCGCGGCTACTTCCGCGGCCGAGGGGTTGGCGATGGCCTGGGCCTCGAGCATGGGCGGCAATTCCGTCTTGTCGAGCCGCCAGGGAAAGATCGGCTTGTGCAAGGCATCGGCCTGCATGTACTCGAAATTGACGTATTCGGAGTCGTGCGCGGGAGCTGACCAGCAAAGAACGAGGGAACGCGAACCCCGGATGGCCTGGCGCAAGCGCAGCCTCCAAGGCGAACTGGGGTCGATGGATTCCTCGTCGAAGAAGACACGATAGCCGAGACGGCGGAGTTCGTCGCGCAAGGGCGTCACGCGGTCAGAATCCGCGCGCGAGTAGCTGAGAAAAACGTCGTAGCGGGTGAACATTTCTATCGCGGGTCCACTTCGTTTGCGGCTTTCAATTCTGCGTCGGCTGAGGCGGTGTCACCCAAATCCTTGTGGGCGCGGGCCAGGTTACGCATCGTCATCGCCCAATAACCGGGCAGATCGGCTCTGGTGAAGACCTCAAGTGCACGCTCGTAGGCCTGCACTGCCTGATCGAGCAACGCAGCAGCCTTATCTCCACCCGCCCGCTCTCCCTCGGCCTTGAGCGCATTCCCAAGGTTGTTTTGCGTCCCGGCCCAGGCCTGGGGCAGGTCGGCCTTGGTGTAAACCTCGAGGGCATTGCGAAATGCCTGCACTGCCTGATCGAGCAACGCAGCAGCCTTATCTCCACTCGCCCGCTCTCCCTCGTTCCTGAGCGCATTCCCGAGGCTGCATTGCGTCCCGGCCCAGTCCTGAGGCAGATCGGCCTTGGTGCGGACCTCAAGCGCGTTACGATACGCCTGCACCGCCTGATCGAGAAGGACAACCGCCTTGTCTCCACCAGAGCGTACTCCCTCGTTATCGAGCGCAATCCCGAGATTGTCTTGCGTCGCGGCCCAGTCTTGGGGCAGGTCGGCTTTGGTGCGGACCTCGAGCGCATTGCGAAACGCCTGCACCGCCTGATCGAGCAGGGCGATTCCCTTGTCGCCGCCGACGCGCACTGCTTCGTCGTCGAGCGCATTCCCGAGATTGTTCTGCGCACTTGCCCAATCCTGGGGCAGATCGGCCTTGGTGTAGACCTCAAGCGCACTGCGATATGCCTGCACCGCTTGTTCGAGCAGGGCAACCGCCTTGTCTCCAACAGCGCTCTCTCCCTCGTCATCGAGCGCAGCCCCTAGATTGTCTTGCGTCTCGGCCCAGTCCTGGGGCAGATCGGCCTTAGTGAAGACCTCGAGGGCACTGCGATACGCCTGCACCGCCTGGTCGAGCAAGGCAACGGCCTTGTCTCCACCGGCGCGCTCGCCCTCGTCCTGCAATGCATTTCCGAGGTTGCCCTGCTCTTCTGCGGTCGCCTGGCGATCTCCCAGCACAGCGTAATCGTGCGCCAGCGATTCAAAAGCGTCTGCGGATTGAGCGAGCAGAGGAAGGCTCTGATCCGCGGGCGCGACTTTGCCCTCCTGCCACCGCGCATTGGCCGCAAACCAGAGCGCCTGGAGCCAAAGCTCATGGAAGCCGATGTCGTCCTTATGTCTCCCGTATTCCGCGTTTGCCGTGGCGACGGCGCTTTCCAGCACTTGCGTGGCGTCGTGGTATTTCAGGCCCAACTGGTCCGCGCCGGCGGCAGCCTGGCACTGGTTGATGAGCTGGCGAAGATCATGCCGGGCCGCGTCCACATCATTCTCGCGAGCCTTCTCGTGCGCTGCCGCTGAAGCTTCGTGCCCGTTGATCTGCGCACGCGTGGCGTCGGCGGCTTGCTTGTAGTCCGCGGCGGCGGCGGCGTAGTCCTTGAGCGCGAACGCGGCCAGGGCTCTTTGCTCAGCCGTCGTGGCCTGGGCGGCCTGGAGCCTGATGCTCTGCGCCCAGATCGCGACTTGCTGATCGACCTGGTCGTGGGAGAATCCCGTGGCCTGGGCAAAATCGGCCAGGGACGCGGTCAGGTATGGTTGCTGGCCTTGCCCCTGGGCAGCCGCGGCCTTTTGCGCGCCGACCTGCTTCTGAAGGCTGTTGACCTGGAGAAGCAGCCGGTGAAGATACGCCTGGATCTGCGCAGGTCCCAGCAGCGCCAGCGATCCCGTGGGAAGCAGAACGACCCTGATGGGAGATTTGAGGCCGGATAATTGCCCATCGGCAGGCTCGTAGATGACGAGATTGCTTGCGCCGGAGATGACAATGCGCAGGTCGCCATTCCTGGCCGCGCTCTGTGAGACGAGCAACTGCGCTTCGCCCCGGGGATTCGTGGGACCCTGGGCATCGACAGCGAGTTGCGCGCTAATGAGATGCGTGAGCGATACGTGAGCCGCTTTGACCGGCTGCGGCGGCTGGGTGATCGCGTTGGCCACGATCACCGTCACACTGACCGGTGAGGCCGAGTTTTGCGCATGCGCATGCGCGTGCAGCGCAAGGCAGGCTGCGCCCAACAGAATCAGGTGGTTGATTTGCCACGATCTCTTGCTCACCGCGACCTCGGGAAAGAATCAGAGCGAATAAATGAGGCAGAGGAAATCGGGCTTGATGTGTAGCGTAGCACACGGGCGGGTTGCGGCATGGCTTAAGACAGGCCCTCATCCGGAATGTGCGTAGAGGAACGGCCGCTGTTTGCTGCTTCTCCAGAAATAGACTAGGACGATGATGCTTGCGACGGCCGCATAGGCGCACCACACAGAGGTGAACGCGTACGCCTTGATGGCATCAACGACCAAAAGAATCACCAGGTTTACCGCCCCAAAGACCACCAGGATCCTGATCTTCGAGAAGAAAAGCGAACCGCAGGTAGCAATCACGTACAGGACGCCAACGACCAAGTTGCCCGTGGCGTGATTGGTGTAGACGATGCTGTTGGCCCGGACGTAGATGTCGGTTGGGTAGGCCGCCAATCCCCACAATACATAGAGCGTTGTTGCTCCGCCGATGATGACGAAGGGCAACATGCGTCTTCGACTCTTTCTGGTTGGTTCAAAGAGTACGACGCTGAGCGGCACCAGAAATGGGAGAATCCCCTGTGCATACAACATGAATGCCGCACCCATGTCGTGCGTCACGGTAGGCGAGAGAATCCCATCCAATCCGAGCCAAACGAATCCCTCGGTGAACTGGTGGATGGCAAAGAGCGTGGGCAACGACGCGAAAAGCAATTCACGCCGGTGTTTTACCTTCGTCAACGTGACCACGCCGACTGCGCCAAGAACTCCGCTGCCGACAAAATTTGCCGTAGCTGAAAAGCACATGCCTCGTCCTCTTCCTTTGAAAGATTTCGCCGCTCTTCTAACGCGGAACCCGTCGGTTCGAAGATGAATTGCAACCAGTAGGGCGGGGGAAGATCCAATCGCGCAAGTAATCTGAAGGATAACCGGCAAACCGGAAGTTACTACTTCGGCAACGACACGGAGCGGGCCAGGATCGTCTGGAAAAGATCAGTATCGACAGGCTGGCATGTGGGAGGTGGCCCGTCGACCCGTTCGCGTGGAACGCTGGCTGCGTCCCCGACGAGGATTCGCGGCGTGGGTTTGGGCGCGGCTGCGCCGCGGAGTTGGTTTCTCGAAAAATGGGCGGGCAGGTCCCGGCTTGGCCTAAGCCAAGCCCTGATACAAGGCGGGGCAAAGGCAAGAGCAACCGCAGGTCCTTCGACTGCGTGGGCCGCGCAAAGCGCGGCCCACTTCGCTCAGGATGACAGTCGATTTTTAGAGACGAAGCGCACAAGCTGGGTTCGTGCGATCCCACGCTAAACGCATGAAGCGCGTTTAGGATGGGACACCCCTTCTTTGCGGCGGGTGCGACGATTGGCGCGGCTTGATCAATGCAGGGAATCGGGACTAAGGCACTCGAGAATTTCGAAGCGCGGCCTCCACTAAAAGACCGCGATTGTTCCGTCGGGATCGTAGGCCGGGCAACTCCCTCCAAGCACGCTCGACGGAGTCGAGTTCCCCGAGGCATCCGCAGGAAACACGAAGATGGCCCCGCAAAAGGGGTCTGTTGCTCTTACGTAGATCAGACCCGACGAATCCACAGCAACTCCCAGAAAGCCCGAGAAATTCGACATAGCAGTCGAGCTCACAGACCGTAGCGGCACGGCATCGCCATTGGCTTCGGAGGCAAACTCCACCACACTGATCCCGACATATGAGTTTGAGCCTGTCGTTACGTAGCGATTTCCCTGGGCATCAGTCGTCATCCTTCCGGGTGCATTTAGCTGTGTATCCGGACCGTTGATTACCCTCGACGGAACTACAAGCCCTGTGTCCTGTGGCCCGAAGACTGCAATCGACGATCCGCTTTGCACATACAGGTTATCTTTGACATCCACAGCAATATAACCCGGCGTGAGAGGCGTCTCTCCACCGCCATCCCATTGAATGTAGCGAACTGGTGCGTCGGACCCATTCGCCGTGGCACCAAACACCGCCACGCCTTTGCCATCGTTAACGAAGATCTCTCCCGTTGGGCTCACTGCCATGTCCGTCACGTTCGCAATCGTCGTCCCGGGGCCAACGGACAGTGATCGTATCGTTGACGATCCACCGACCGAATTAGGCGCGTACACATCGATGCTCGACAGAGCATATCCGCAGCCCCACGGATATTGAAACGCGAGCAAATAAACATTTCCTTGTCCGTCCACCGCCGGAAGACAGCCTTCCAGAGAAGCATAAGAATCGCTCTCGCTATCGGTCGCGTGATAAACCAGTGTGGGACCCCATCCGTTTGTCCCGACAATAACACTTGGCCGGCTAAGGCTCACGCCGGAGGAATAGGTTGGTTGCGTTGGTTCAGTGGGTTCACTTGGGGGCGAGGGATTGCCAGGTGGGGTGTTTCCGGTTGTGGACCCCGCACTTTGCGGCGCGCGTTGACCGCAGCCCGTCAGCAGAGCCACCACACAGCCACATAACACCAAATGGTGAAGATCGGAGCGCTTCAAGGTCAGTTCCTCCCCTCTAAGACGACATAGTGTTTTGAGTTGCAGACAAAGATGGCATGGAAGAGATTGGCAGGCAGCAGGCCAGCCTCTTCTGCGTCGGGGACGGGGCGATACTCCGCTTTGGACGGGCGGTAACTGCGGCCGCCAATGCGAACTTCGGGAGCGGCTTCGAAGGAGACGGGCACTCTTGCGCCGGAAGCCCCCATGACCTGCCCGCTCACGGGGCGGGAAGATGCACGAAACAGAAAGAGCAGTTCGGCGCCGGAATCGAGCACCAGGTCTCCCATGCTGGTGGGGATCGCCATGCGGCCGGAGATGAGCCGGAAACCGGTTTGGACGCCTGGGGCAGAGGGCTCTCCAAACGACTGGTCGCCAAAGATCAAGCGATGGTGCTGGAAGTCCAGGGTGTAGTCAAAGTTAGCCAGGAACTCTTGTCCGAGGATTCCCCGAATGTCCGGCAACAGGGCGGAGAGATCGTCGAAGTGGGTAAACAGGAATTCCTGGTCGGTGGCTTCCATCGGTCCCAGGGTCACTTGGTTAAGCCGGCCACCACGGACGGTCGATTCCCCAGACGGAGTCTCCAGATCCAACTTGAGCGTAGCGCTGAGCCCGAGCTTGCGGGCCAGGGCCGCGTCCACCTGGTTGCTTTGGCTGCCGGTGTCCAGAAGGAACCGATAAGGGCCATGCCCATTTAAGAAGACGCCGTCGACGACAGGCTTCCCTGTCATCACCTTCAGTGGAATGCTTGCCGGCGATGGCTGCGCGACGGCGGCTGAGGGTAGAAGAATCGCGCAGATAAGGGTGGGCAGGAAGAACGATTGACTGTTCATGCCCCCACCATGGGGCTGGTGGGGCTCTCAAGTCGTGATGCGGGCAGGATGTTTCCCTGCGGAAGGTGATCTAAGCGTGATGGAAGCGGCGGAACCCTCGATCATGGCCGCATCCAGAGCTATACTCGTCTGTGCCCTGCATGGAATCTCCCCTCATCTACCGTTTTGACGGGTTTACGCTGGATGCCGCGACGAGGCGCCTGCGCCGCGGCGACGAGGAGCTGTCACTGGAGCCGAAGTCGTTTCGGCTACTGGAGTTCCTAATACAGAATCGCGATCGGGTCCTGACCAAGGAAGAGATCTTCGGGGTAGTCTGGAACCAGACCAGCGTCACCGATAATGCCCTGACCCGAGCCATTGCGCAAATCCGCAAGGCACTGGAAGATGACCCCAGGCAGCCTCGCTTTATTGAAACACTTCCCACCTTCGGGTACCGCTTCATCGGAAAACTGACCGTCCTAGAGCCGACTCCGTCCGCGAAGCCGCTGCCGCGCAAGTTGCCCCGGATTCCCGTTTGGGCTGCGCTCGCCTTAGCGGTCCTTACGGCAACTGGACTGGCGGCGTGGCGGTTCTGGCCGAGGCCATCCGTGCCGGCTGTTTCCACGCCGGTGCCGCTGACCACCTACCGCGGTAATGAAGAAGCACCGTCCTTTTCCCCCGACGGGAGCCAGGTTGCGTTCGAGTGGGACGGGGAGAAGCAGGACAACTTCGACATTTACGTGAAGGCGATAGGCCCGGACGCTGTCCCGTTGCGGCTGACGACCAACCCGCTGCCGGATGAGAGGCCGTCCTGGTCGCCGGATGGATCGACGATCGCATTCCTGAGGATCATGGCTCCCGGCGAGGCGGAGCTGATGCTGATCCCGGCGCTAGGGGGACCGGAGCGGAGCCTGGCCCGGATTCCAATCTCGGACGATCCGGTCTGGCGATCGACAGAAGGTGCGTCGGCCTGGTCTCTGAATGGCAAGTGGCTGATTTTGCCGGAGCTGGTGCAACAGCATACGGCCCTGTTTCGCGTGTCGGTGGAGACGGGAGATCAGGAGCAGATCACGGAGCCGGGTCTTGAGCTTGAAGATAAATTTCCCGCGATCTCTCCGGACGGGAACACGCTGCTGTTCAATCGAAGGCCTCCATTTTATGCCGATGGCACGCTGTACACCGTTCGGCTGGACGAGAACGCGAAGCCTGCCGGGGTTCCAAAGCCGATTGCCTCCCAAGGGCTTCTATTCTTGGCGGCGGACTGGATGGCGGATGGGAGAGAGGTCGTGGCGGCCACTCGGAGCGGGCTATATCGCATTCCAGTGCGGGGGGGCGGCGAGGCGAAGCCGGTTCCCGGGACAGGTTCGGGGATACAGGGTCTCGCCGTTTCGCGGCACGGCGACCGGCTGGCGTACGCAATGGTGCATGGAGACGCGAACATCTGGAGGATTGACCTGAGCGCCAGGGTGCTGAAGCCGGAGCGGCTGATCGCCTCCACGTTTCGCGACGTATATCCGAAATACTCTCCAGATGGCAGCCAGATCGCGTTTCAGTCCATGCGCGGGGGAGGGAGAAGCCAAGTCTGGCTGGGCGACGCGGAGGGAAAGCAGGCGCGGCAGCTTACCGCCGTAGAGCGCGGGTTGGCGGGGTCTCCGCATTGGTCGCCCGATGGTCGCACGCTGGAGGTGGATTCAAATACGACCGGCAACTATCAGGTCTACACCATGGACGTGAACGGCGGAAGGATGAACCAGCTTACCAACGGCAGGTTCGATAACTTCCTCGCTTCGTGGTCGCGAGACGGTCGATCGATGTACTTTACCTCGACCCGGACCGGACGCGCGGAGGTCTGGAAGATGCCCACCGACGGGGGCGCGGCGGTTCAGGTGACGCACAATGGCGGGGAAGCCGGCACTGAGTCCGAGGACGGCAAGACGCTGTACTTCACGCGGACTCTTCGCGCGGATTCAGGATCGATCTGGAGGATGCCGGTTGTGGGCGGCCCGGAAGAGCAACTGGCAGACTCGCTCTACCGCGTCAACTACGCCGTCGCCAAGCGCGGGATTTACTACATGACCGATGCGGACGAGTCGGGCAACTGCATGTTGAAGCTTTACGACTTCGCCACGGGCGCGACAAGCACGGTGTTGGCGATGGGGCGTCCGGAGTTCGGTCTTGATGTCTCGCCGGACGGGCGCTACCTGGTGTACGCGCAACTCGACGATCCGGCGAGCGGCCTTATGCTGATCGAGAACTTCCGGTGAAGATCATGCTGGGACTGGGAGGAATTCTGTATCAGTCCTCATAATCCCGGCGAGGGTTTACCGATTTTCCCGAACAACCGCCTTACGTGTCGCAACAGCCCACCACTCCCATTGACAGCAACCTGCACGGCGGCAACTGGATCAGTCCCGCCCACCTGCACCAAAGCTTTTCCCGTGCCGCCTTGACGAAACACGCTATCCAGAATGTAGAAATGCAGGTCCTTCGGCTCGTACCGACACGCCGGGACTCGCTCAGGATGACATGCAGCTTTTTATCGGCGGCGGGTGAAGAGGCGGGATACTGCGCCCATGCTGGCGATTCCCATGGCTTGCGTGATGCCTAGATACACGGCCGCATACGGAATCAAAACGCAAGGGCCGACGATGAGTGGGTGATGGAAAGGCAACACCACTTTGAGGCCGTAGCCAAGCAGCGCCGCGACGAGCGCGACCGCCCAAAGCCGCAGGATGCGCGAGCGGCCGGAAGGGACGGCGCCGACGACTCTCTGCAGGCCGCGCCGCAACAACATGAACTCGACCCAGCCGGCGATGCCGGCAGAGACCGTTAAGCCGGCTGCGCCCCAGCGCTGGTCGATCCCGAGCAGACGAGGCAGAGGCAGCGCGCAGAGGTAGCCGAGGCCCAATGTGAGCGATACGCGAATGACCGCGAAGCGCAGCGGAGTGCGCGTGTCGCGCAAGGCATAAAAGGCGGATGAATACAGGCGTCCCATGGTGGAGGCGAGCAGGCCCACGGCTGAGCCGGCGAGCACTCCCCAGACAAAGAGCACGTCTTTATGCTGAAAGGCGCCGGAGCGGTAGATGGTGGCTACGATAATGTCGCCGAGGACTACGAAGCCGACCGCCGACGGGATTACGAAAAACGCAATTTGCTGAATGCCCTGCGTCAAGCGCTGCCGAATCGCCGAAGCAATCTCGGCGTCGGTGCCCATGGCGCTCGACATGGCAGGCAACTCGGCCGCCGACACCGCCATGCCAAACAAGCTCACCGGGAGCGTGTACAGCGTTTGCGCGTAGCCCAGCGCGGAAACCGCGCCGGTACCCAGAAAACTGCCGAGCCACGCGTCGATGTAGGCGCTGATCTGCACTACTCCGCGGCTCAAAAAGACCGGGAAGAAATTTATGCTCACGGTGCGGACGTGCTGGCCAGCGCCGTGCAGTTGCAGGCGCAGCGGCCACAGGTAGCGCATGACGGTGGGCAACTGCACGGCAAATTGCAGCCCACTGCCGATGACCGAACCGATGGCCACCCACACTGCGAGCTGCGGCTGAGTGTGCCCGCGGCCGCCCCACAGCAGCGTCGCGATCATGGCGATGTTCCAGACTACGGGGGCGGTGTAGGAAAGCAAAAACTTGCGATGGCTGTTGAGAATTCCCAGGCACCACGCCGATAACACCAACATGGCGGCACCGGGGAAAAGAATCTGCACCAGGCGAATGGTGAGCAGGCGCTTGTCGCCTTGAAAGCCCGGCGCAATGAGATCGATGAGCCAGGGCGTGGTGAGGATGCCCACGACCGCCAGCACT
>Ga0181529_10002995_pt1 | contig 19705 bp, 21 predicted proteins | sample PEATcosm2014_Bin_36_FD_119763 | JGI IMG/M metagenome (GOLD analysis project Ga0181529, IMG submission 119763) | Peatland microbial communities from MTU Mesocosm Facility, Houghton, MI, USA - PEATcosm2014_Bin10_30_metaG | ecosystem: Environmental > Terrestrial > Soil > Wetlands > Peat | place... | reverse complement strand
TCCCTTCAGCAACTCGTCAACGAGCTCGGGTTTGACCTTCTCCATGTGTTCTCCTCTTCAATTATTGCGGAGAACGTTTACACAGAAAATCCTACACCCTCCAACCCGTTCGTACAGTGGCGACAACTCGGCATCGTAGGATCCCTGGAGAAACTGACCTCCGTGCTCCCGAATATCAGCACGGATGGCTGCGACGATGCATAGCCCTACACCGAAGCCGCGCTGCGCAGGAATTACGTAGAGTCCAAGCCCATCACCACCGTACATGGACCAGAACAGATCATACGCCTTCCGCCAAGCACCAAACCCGATTGCGGTCGCGTTCTTCTCGGCCAACAGCACGTAAGCAATTGGCTCGCTGCCGAAAAGAGCGTCCCTCAACAACTCTGCGGATCTGACGCGGCCTTCTGCAGGATGACCCTTCGCGAATCCGTCAATCAACGCTGCCAAAACGGGAACATCGTCGGCAGTGGCACGTCGCACAATGAGATCGCTCATCGAGTCCATGCTATCGCCACTTGGAAGCAGAGTTGGGTGCTCATCTTCTCATTAGGACTATGGTCCCAACTTGTCGCAATACCCCCTGCCTGACCCGATACTCAACCCCAGGCACCACAATCCAGCACCGCCCCCGGCCGTGGTTTACGAGACGCTCACTTTTTGCGGCCATTTATCGCACTCGGTGCCTTTGTTTTCTGACGTTCTGATTCGCAAGGTTGTCCAGATTCGGGCACAGGAGCCGGAGGCCTTCATCCAATACCGCAGCGCGTTGAATAATATCATCAGAGAGCACATTCGCCCTGGCACATTTGTTGGGCCAAGCCATGCGACGCAGCTCTATCACGATGTTCTCCGACCGCGGATCGCCAAACTGAAATCCGAGGCTGATGCCTGGGCAAGGAGTGCCAGACGCAAGGCGGCGAAGGTCGCTTGTTCGCTCGCCGCAATAGCACTTGGAGTTGTGAGCGGCTTGCTTCCCGCCGACCTTGCGAAGCTCTTTGCTGCGGTCGGAGGTGTGAGTTTGCTGCGGGACATTGGCGAGGCGCTGGCCAACATACGACGGAAACCCACCGAAGTCCGAAATTCTGATTTGTACCTTCTGCTAGGGCTCGACGGAGCGGCCCGATCTCACGAATGAGCATCGCGGCGGGCGCGGGGCTGCTCCGGCCGGATAAACGCGCCACTCGGAGAGAGCTCGGGAGCGATCCTTCGGATGACGGTTACCGGTAAGCCCGCTGCTCCGCCGACCCCGGACCGGCTCCGGATTCCGCTTGTCAGAGCCGCTCCCCGACGCCCAACGAAGTCCATACGGTTCCGCCGCGCGGGTTGGCCGTCCTCTATCGAAACCGGATGCGGTCCGGTCCGACCAGTGTCAGTCGGTTGGAGAGGTCCACTTCGAGCACTTTTTGCAGGCGTTCACGCACGAATGCGATGACGGCTCCTCGTCCCGAGGTGTCCGGTCGAAACAAGACTATCCCCGCATGTTGGTGCACCAGGTAGCGCTGCAAATTGGCGATGCCCTTGTCGAGCGTGAACAAGATCCGATCGGCAGCGGAGGCGGCATCCACAACTGCCGGATCTGCCCCGCCCCGAAGTCCTTCGTCGTTGACCGTGTCGACATCGTAGCCCAAGGCGCGGAGGTCCGAGGCCAATTCAACAGGCAGGTTCTCGTCCAGCTTGAACTTCACAGCGCCCGGATCGGCACGAGACGTTCTTCGTGCGCCAGTTCTGCCGCGTAGGCCAGCGCTGCATTGATGTGGTCAACGCTCAGTGAAGGATAGCTGGCCAGTACCTCGTCCTTTGTGGCGCCCTCGGCAAGACTGTCCAGTATCACTGTGACTGGAATCCGAGTCCCGGTTGCGCAGAGGTCACCGCCCGAAACCTGTGGGTTATTATCGAGGAACTCCTGCCACGCCGCCATGTGTCCAGTTTACGGGGCACGGCGCCCCGGCGTCCACTCGACAGCCGTCGCGATTCTGTCAGGGCCGACGATTCCGCAGTCCGGACCCGCAGGCGTCACCCAGCGTCAAGCGGACTGGGAACAACTAACGCGCCGGGTCCGCCGATCGTCACCGTCGCCAAGCCGACTCGTCGGGTGTCATCTGGAACGCCGGGAGCTCGCCGCCCGCCCCACCGTGTGCCATGGAAAGGCTTGCATCCAAGGCACCGGATCATGGTCTCTGTCGTCCTCGACAATGTCGCCGCGCGACGACATCGACGGCGGCCTTGCGTATACAGCGGAACTGTCGCGTGAGGGCTCTATTGACCTGCCAGCCGAGCTCACCGCGTGAACTTGAGAATCGATGAGAGCCTCCCGGCCGAAGCGGCCGAAATCCGTAGCGTCGGCTTGCCACGGATGCGGTTGGAGACGAGAACCCGCCCGGGGCGAAGGATCAGACAGTCGCAACTGCGAGCCGGTCGGAGGGTCTCCCACAGGTGCACTTTAATAGCTACGTGGCGATCGACTTCATCGTCGAGGCTTCATGACCCCGAAAAACAGAACCCGAAGCATTTACTTGTCGGCGGCGGCGATCAGTTGTTCGCCTGCCGCCACCTGATCGGGCGAGCCGCGGAATGCCAGGGCGCCCGGAGTGCTGCAATAGAACACACGGTTCAAACGAGCGGAAGTGCGCAGGCTCGTCGCGAGCGGAATGGCGTCGGCGGGGACGGTGTGGGAGAGATAGTAGACCCTCACGGCGGTCTCGGAGGGGTCGTAGGCGGAAGTGGACGCGCTGTAAGATGCGGCCTGGCGGCCGGGCTGCGCGGGTTGGTCCAGTTGCGCGATGAGCCACTCCGCCAGTGCGATCCGCTCGGGTTTGGCGCGCAGCACCAAGGCATCTTCCGACGCGATGGGTAGTGCGCGTTGCACTTCAGCGCCGGTACGAATCACTTGCATCATCTCCTGTAAGGCCTGCGGCGTCTTGGTGTGAGTCAGGAAGACCACGCGCACCGCGCTGGCATTCTCATCCGGATGTTCCAGTGGAGAATGGAACTCATAACTGACGGGTTGGCGTCCCGGCTGGGCCGGTTGGTCGAGTTGTTGGACCAGCCAGTGCGCGAATGCGGCCTGCGCAGGCGTCGTCTGAATGGCCATGGCTTTCGCGGCGGCATTGTACGACACGTCCCGAATGTCCGCGCCGGTGTGAAATAGGTTGGTCAGCGCCGCGACGTCGGCGGGTGAGTTGAGATACCGAAGCGGCAGCGATTCTTGAACGGGCTGCCCCGATGCGGCAGAAGCGAGGAGGGGGCACCGCAGTCCCGGTTGCGATCGCGATCGGCGGCGTCATCTCGAACAGCGTTTCGATTGCAGTTTCCATGGCGTCTCGGGGCAAGCAACCGTGGCCTCTGTCTTCCGGACGCGTCCATGGTTACGGCGTGATCCATCCAATTGTCGACCAGCCGCACAGCTTCCCATCGGCCCCTGCGTGGCCCAGACGCGCCACAACCGCTCTGGCAGGGCCCAGGAACGGCTTGAGATACCAATAGCGTTTGCGGAAGTAGAAGCGGAGCAACTTTGTCTTCCATGCCTCGGCACTTGACTCGCCGCCTGGGGCTATCGCTCCGATAGTGCAATCCAGATGGTGGCCCACCTCATGAAACAGCACGCCAGCAAAGGGTCTTCCCGCGACCGATCGCCGAGGCGTTCGTTAATACCACGGACCGCAGGCCCGACAGGTACGCCTCTGGTAGCTCCGAAAGAAGCTTGGCGATCGTGGAGTGGGCATACCGTGGTGGCCGGTAGTCCTCGTAGCTCTCGTGGATGGGGATCATTACCGGGGGCCGAACCGGTTGACAACCCGCCCACCCACATAAGACCTAGAGGAAGGCCATGGTCTTGACGCCGGAAATGTCGAAGGGGCGGCGGCAGCGGAGATTCTTGCAGGAGGCTTTGTCGTCCAGCAGGACCATGTAGCTCTGGGCCTTGGCGAATTTGGCGCGATCGCGCTCGTCGGCGCCGCCGGGGAGACGGTCCTTCTTCTTGCGCACCAACCACCGCAATTCGTAGGTCTCCGCCGTCTTGCAGTAGGGGCAGTTCAATACGGCCGGCTTGGTGGTCGGCGATTCGGAGTAATAAGCGCGCTCGTCCATGAATACCAGTATGCGCCTAGCGGCTCGCCATGGGAATCCAGGGCTGGCCGTCGGGGTTGCCTTTGTAGTCGGCGCGGGGGCGGATGAGACGGTTGTTGTGATACTGCTCCAGGACGTGAGCAATCCATCCGGACATCCGGCTGACGGCGAAAATCGGTGTGTAGAGATCGATGGGGATGCCGAGAGAGTAGTAGGCCGAGGCGGAGTAGAAATCCACGTTGGGGTTGAGACCCTTGGCGCTCTTGATAGCCGCTTCCATGTGCTTGGACAGGCGATAGAGTTTCTCCTGGCCGGTGCGCTTGCCGAGTTCCTCGGAGAGGACGCGCAGGTGGGTGGCGCGGGGATCTTCGGTGCGATAGACGCGATGGCCGAATCCGGGGATCTTCACTTTTTTGGCGAGACTGTTCTGAATGCGCTCCACGGCCGCCTCTTCATCGCCCAAATCGAGCAGCCACTTGATGACGTCCTGATTGGCGCCGCCATGCAGCGGGCCTTTGAGCGCGCCGATGCCGCTGGTCACCGAAGAATAAATATCGGAGAGCGTGGCGGCGGTGACGCGGGCGGCGAAGGTGGAGGCGTTGAGTTCGTGATCGGCGTGGAGAGTGAGGGCGACGTCGAAGGCGCGCTCCATGACATCGTCGGGTTTCTTGCCGGTCAGGGTGTAGAGGAAGTTGGCGGCGAAGCCGAGCGCGGGGTCGCCTTCGATGACGGGGCGGCCTTTGCGCAGGGACTCGTAGGTGGTAACGATGGTGGCGGTCTGCGACATGAGCCGCACGGCCTTGCGATGGTTGGCCGCGGGCGACATGTCGGCCGCCTCGGCGTCGTGCAGGCTGAGCATGGAGACGGCGGTGCGCAGCACGTCCATGGGGTTGGCGTTGGGGACCGACTTCAGGAAATCGACGATGGCGGGATGGAGCGGACGGGCCGCCACGAGTTCCGCGCGTAATGCGTCGAGTTCCGGCTGTTTGGGCAGCCAGCCGTTCCACAGCAGGAAGATGACTTCCTCGAAGATGGCGTTGTCCGCCAGGGTATGAATGTTATAGCCGCGGTAGCTGAGGATGCCCTGATATCCGTCGATGTAGCAAATTTCGCTTTCGCCCGCGATGACGCCTTCCAGTCCGCTCGTCGTGGTTCCCATTGTTCTCGCTCGTTAAGTGATTTGCCCGGGGGAGTTCGAATCCGAATCCTATTGTACGCTGGTGGGAACCGAAACCGGGGGGTGTCCATTGGCGGGGCAGACGGGAAACGGCGCGAAGCCGAGAGACAGATCGTCGCGCGCCACCCACAGCACCTGCTCGCGATCCTTGCCGTAGCGCACGGTCAAGATAACGCCGTTGCCGCAGGAGCGGCTCTTGACGATCCGGTAGTTGTTCACCGCGCCGGCTTCGGGACCCCAGTCGCGCAGGAACGAGGCCATGGGGTAGCCCGGTCCGGGATTGAACATGGCGTAGGCGTCCTTGTAGTCGTTGACCGCGAGCAATTCGAAGAACTGCTTGACGCGGCGTTCCTGACGCCAATTGTGGAACACGAACATCAGAATACCGGCCAGCACCGCGGCGGTGATTGCCGAGATCACCAGCGTCCGGATGATCTTCTCGCGCCGCTCTTCGCCGGCGCCGTAATGATCGAGATAACCGGTCATCTCCATCCCACTACCAGGGTAGCTGATTATTTACCGGTCGGCGGCGCCGGAGCGGCCGCGGCGGGATTGGCCTTGTCGTAGGCGGCAATGGCGTCGGTGGTGATGTCGAGAGCAGTCTTGAAGAAGATGGCGGTAGTGGCTTCGACCACCAGATCGTATCCCTTCTCTTCGGCCAGTTTCTTCACCACGGCTTGCATCTTGACGGCGCCCTTCTGCAGCACCTCGTTGCGATAGGCCTCGGTATCGGCGTTGAAGTCGTCCAGCTTGCGCTGATAGTCGGTCTGTTTGCGTTTGCCAAGGCTCTGCACTTCATCCTGCTGCTGGGGGGTCAGTTTACCGGACTGCAGTTGATTGGAGAGCGCCTCGATCTCCCGCCGCAAGCCTTCGATCTCATCCTGACGGGGCTTGAACGTAACCTGCATCTGGGCATCGGCCTTCTTGATCTCGGCCGTGCCGAGGACCGCGTCCTGCATTTTCACCACGGCCACTTTGGTTTGCGCAAATCCCGCGTGCGCCGCGACAAGAAGAGCCGAACAGGCCAAAAGAGGCCTGAGTGGCATCCGAAAAGACATGGAAACAACTCCTGGTTTGGTGTTTAGACCTCTAGCGTATCACAAGGTTGCGCGCAGTCCTCTGGCGCAGTACGGCAACAGGTGTGGCCGCGGATTCCCTGCCATCGCCGAGGGCGCTATTCCAGCACGCCGAGGATTTCGTCTTCCTTCAGGATGAGGTACTCTTTGCCCTCGATCTTGATTTCCGAGCCGGAGTACTTGCCGAAGAGAATGCGGTCGCCGGCTTTGACTTCGAGCGGGACGCGCTCGCCGGAGTCCAGCAGTTTGCCGTTGCCGACGGCTTCGACGTGGGCCTGCTGGGGCTTTTCCTTGGCGGTGTCGGGAATGATGATACCGCCACGCTGCTGCTCGCCTTCTTCCAGACGCTGGACCAGGATGCGGTCGTGTAAGGGACGAAAACTCATACAGAGATTATACAGGCGATCCGGGGGTCTTTGTGTGATCCGCGTGCATCTGCGCTCATCAGCGGCCACGGGAAAGGTGAATGGGCCGCTGAGGTCGGTGTCCACTCAGTGGACACTCGGGAAGAGGTGTAAACCGTAAACAAAGTTTACATAAAGAGCTGGATTCCCCGTGGAAATTACTCATTTCAGGATATTTATGCTTCGGGCGTCAGCGTGCCTTCGGAGTGTGCGAGTCTGGAGATGCGGAACCAATGAGAGCCAACACGAAATCGATTGAACGGCGGGCCAAGGTACGGTTCCCGATGCAGCGGGAATTGCGGTATAAGCTGTTGGAGGGCGATACGGTGGTCGCCTCGGGCGTCGGCGGCACCTGTAATATGAGCAGCGGGGGCGTGGCGTTCACCAGCGATCAGCCGCTGGTGGCGGGGGCCTTCATTGAACTGTCCATCAGTTGGCCGGTGCTGTTGGACAACCAGTGTCCGATGCGGCTGATCGTATTCGGGAAAGTGGTGCGGACGGGGCTAAACCGGTCGGCCTGCACGGTGGAGAAATACGAATTCCGCACGCAGGCGCGGACGCTGCAGTTCACGGCTCCGCCGCGCACAGACCGCATGCTGCAGCGGTGGGCCAAGGAGTACGTGAAGGCGCAGCAGGCCAGCGCGTGAACGCTAGTCCTTCTTGGAGTCGCTCTTGGAGTCGCTGACGGTAGCGGCCGGTTTGCTTTCCGACTTGCCCTCGGCCTTGCTCTCAGACTTGGCTTCGGATTTGGCCGGCGCGGCGGAATCGCTCTTGCCGTTGGATCCCGAGGAGTTTCCACCTTTGGCATAGTCGGTGACGTACCAACCGGTGCCTTTAAACTTCAGGGCGGACCGGGAAATCAGACGTTCCAGTTCGCCTCCGCACTCATCATGTTGGGTGAGGGGCTCATCGGAGAACTTCTGGATGTGTTCAAAAATTTCCCCGCACTTGTGGCACTTGTATTCGTAAAGCGGCATAGTTCCAAAAAAGCAGCCGAAACCGGCTAATTTCATTGTACCAGCCGGGTGCTAACTTTTTCGATTCGGGGTTCGTCTTAGGATCAGGATGATGCGGCGAACGTATTGGATCGGAACGGCGGCCCTGGGGTTGGCGCTGATGGTGGCGTCCCCGAAGTTTGGGGCTTTGACGGCGTCGGCGCGTCAGGTCGAGCAATGTTTTCGAGGCATTGCCGGGACCAGCGGGGCTCTCAGTCCGATCGAACGATTGGTCTTCGGACTGGTGGCGGCCAAGACGGACGGAACGGGGCGGAGATAGCCGCGGATCATTTGCGGCTCGCGCCCCGTGGCCCCGTCAACTGATCGGAAAGGCGGGTTCGCAACGTTAGCAACCCGCCGGGCCCAGAGGGCACCCCTGACAGTCTGGCCCACATAACACAAAAAGCTTAATTCTTCTTGGTGACGGGGGCTTTCTTCCCGGGCGTCGGCGTGCAGGGGGTGACCTTCAATCCTTCCACCTTGGCCTTTTCGATGTCCATGGTGAGCAGGAAAGGATCCTTCTGGAACGCGCTGGCGACGGCGCCTTCGAAGGTGATTTCAGCGTTGGGCTCGGGCTTGCCGGTGAGCGGAGCATCGAATTTGAGCTTGACTTCGGGCGTCAGCGCGCCGGTTTCGCCGGGCATAGGGAACGCCACGGTGATATCCTTGGCGCGGCAGGCTCCTTCCACGACGACGCCCTTGAGCTTCGGTCCGGCGGTATCTTTCAATTTGCCCTCGAAGTAATCGGGGTCGGCTGGATCGGTGAGAGCGGCCTTGATCTTCATCCACATGGACAGCTCGGGATTGCTCTTTTCGAACTCGGCCTGCCGCTCGGTGGCGATTTCGCTTGCCGTCTTGATTTTGAAACCGTCGGGCGGCAGCGGCGACTTCGCGGCCAGCGCCTTCAACTCGTCCAGGCCCTCGGTGCTGCCGTGAATATTGGTGTAGGCGCGGTCGGCAAAGGCGGGGACCACTTTGGGATCGGGCTGGGCGCCGCCCAATTTGGGATCGATGACCGCGGCGCGCTCATATTCGTAGATGGCCTGAAATACCTTGTCGGGCGATTCCTTAGACTGCTGGCACTGCATAGACTGCGCGAGCTTGTAGGAGACGTAGGCGTTGTCGGGATGATCGGCCAGCGCGAGCTTGTAGGCCGGCTCGGCGATGCTGGCGCAATCGGCCGGGACTTTGGGAGTCTTTGCCATGACGGCCTCGGCCTGGAAAATGGTCAGCACCAGGAGGGTGTGGTCGGCGGCGGCGTCGAGCGTGGCGTGAGTCTTGTTCCAGTCGGTTTCGGAGGTGGCGGCGGGCTTATTGGCCGCGACGAAGAACGCCGCCGCGGCTTCCTTGAGCTGCTTCGCGGCAGTCCGGCCGAGCTCCACCTGAGCAGGCGTGGGATTGGGAAGCAGGCTCGACCCGGCGGTTGCAGCGGCGGTGGTGACGGCGAAGTAGAACTGCAGGGTTTGCCGTTTGCCATCGGCGGGATCGTCGAAGACGGTTTTCAGGTCCTTGGCCATGAGGATGGCGGCGTACTCGAGAACCTTCGCGGGCTGCGGCGGATTCATGGCGCTGTAGGCCGTCACCAGCATACCGGTTCGCACATCCTTATAGTCCGAGGTGGGATACTTTTGCGCCCAGGTTTCCAGATCCTGAATCTGTTTGGCGGGGGTGGCAGCGTCCTTATAGGCCTGGCTATACAGGTCGAATTCACCGTTATCTTTATACTGGCGCTTGGTGGCAGGCGCCTGGGCGGCAGCAGCCTGGGCGCGGGCGATGGGAGCGGTCTCCACCATCGTCACGGCGACGACTCCGGCGAAAGCCGCTAGTCCGCTGACGGTTCTTAGCAATCTGTGCACTTCCGGCCTCCTGGCAATGTTCGGCTATCCACTCTACAGTAGTCCGTCGGCAGCCACATTCGCAACGGGGAATGGAGCCCCGGCGTCCTGCTGTCGCGATGGGGCACTTGCGGAGTATAGCGGAACGCTCGGAGCGGTGCAACAGGGGTGCGGAGCGAGCCGGGTAAAGGATGCGGCCCGCTCCGGAACAGGACGGGGAGGGATGGCGACTACTGCTTCTTGGTAGCGGGCGGAGCGGCTTTCTTCGTGCCCGGCGCGGCGGCGCAGGGCGATTTTTCCAGGCCGTCGATCTTGGCCTGTTCCATCTCCATGGTGAGGTTGAATGGCGACGCGGTGAAGGCCTTCGCCACGGCGCCTTCGTACGTAATATCGACGCCGGTGGCGGGCTTGCCTTTGAGCGGGGTATCCAGTTTCAAGGTGACTTCGGGCGTGGTGTCGTCGGAGAGAGCCACGATGAGTTCCTTGGAATTGCAGGCCGGCTTACCTTCCAGCAATTTGCCTTTCAGCTTGGGCATGGCGGCGTCCGCCATGCTTTCCTTGAAGTAGGATTCGCCGCCGGTGGTGAGGAGCTTCTTGATTTCGAGCCAGCGCGCCAGGTCGGGATGAGCGGCGACAAATGCGTCGTTCTTTTCTTTTTCGATTTCGACGCCGGACTTGATGGTGAATCCCTCGGGTGGGGCGGGCGACTTGGCGGCCAGCGCCTTCAAATCGTCCATACCCTCGGTGCTGCCGTGGAACTGGGTGTAATACGTTGTGAGCGACTTGGCGGGTCCATTGGTCTGCCATTCGGGGGTCACGCCGCCGGTCTTGGGGTCGACGGACGCGGCGCGCGCGTAGAGGTAGAGAGCTTCGGGGAACTTCTTCCCGTTGGCGCTGGGGTCGGCGATGTACTCGCCCACCAGGGTGGCTGCCAGGTTGAACGCCACGGTGGCATTTTCCGGATACTGCTGCAGCGCTTTGCGGAACGCGTCTTCGGCGGTGGCGTAATCCTTCTTCTGTAGCGCTTCGATGCCGGGCGCGACGGTTACGGAGTAGAGCGCCTGCCGGGCGAGAGGATCCACCTGGACGTGCAACTGGGCCCACTGGTCGTCGGTGTAGCCCTCCGCCTTGCGATTGTAATGCAGCAGCATGTCGGCGGCTTTGCGAACGGTGGCGGTCTCATCGGCGGTGAGCGGCGTGTTCGCCTGCACCATGCCAATGGCGGATTGAGACGCCGTCATCAGGACGGCCAGCACCAGGCCGGGACCGCCTTTGGGATCGGGGAACAGGGAATCGATGTTGCCGGACAGGAGTTCGCCCGCCATATCGATGGCCTTAGCTGGCTGTTTGGCTCCGGCATACGCGCGGATGTACTGCACCTTGCCATCCACGGCGTAGTCGGAGGTGGGGAATTTCTGCTTCCAGGCATCGAGATCGGCGAGGGCCTTGGTGAAGTCGGGCGGATTCTTGCCGATATCCACGAGGGCGGCATTATACATGTCGTATTCGCCCTGCTGCATTTTCTTTGCCGGCACGGCCGGTTTGGCGGCCTGAGTGGGCGGCTTAGCCGCGTCCTGGGCCAGCGCCAGCGCCGGAGTCGCCGCCACAATGGCGGCTAGCATGGCGGCGGCCGCCAAGCCCTTAAAGTTCTTCCGAAGTATGTACACCGATACCTCCTACCCGTTGTCCTTGTGATTTGGTCGTCAGCAATGATGGTTCCGATTTCGTAACCGCGGCCGTGCGCACGGGGCGAATACCCAACTACCGTGCCGCTGGCTGTGGCGCCAACGGATTGGACTCCGCAAACGCCCGCAAAGTTCCGAATCCCAAATCATATCAGATGAACGGTATGCTGGAATGCTTCGCACACATCCGATGCGCTATTTCGATCTGGCGGTCATTCTCGCTTACCTGGCCGGCATCACCTGGTTCGGCGCGCGCTTCCGCAAGGGCCAGCAGAGCCTGCGCGATTACTTCCTGGGCGGACGCAACGCGCCGTGGTGGGCCATCAGCCTGTCCATCGTGTCGGCGGAGACCAGCACGCTGACCATCATTAGCACGCCTACCCTGGCGTTCGGCGGAAATCTGGGCTTTCTGCAACTGGTGCTGGGCTACCTCGTCGCGCGCATCGTGATCGCCGCGGTGTTTCTGCCGCAATACTTCCGCGGTGAAATGTTCACCGCCTACGAACTGATGCGGCGGCGTTTCGGAGAACGGATCCGCAAGCTGACGGCGGGAGTGTTCCTGGTGACGCGCGCGCTGGCGGAGGGGGTGCGGGTGTTCGCCATCTCGCTGGTGATCGCGATTGTGCTGGGCACGGGCGAGATTCAGTCGATCGCGCTGATTGTGATTCTCACGCTGTTTTACACCTTCGAGGGCGGCATGACAGCGGTGATCTGGACCGACGTGGTACAGATGACGCTGTACGTGGTGGGCGCGTCGCTGAGTTTCGCGGCGCTGCTGGGCAAGATCCCGGGCGGATGGGAGCACTTGTCGGCGGTAGCCGGCGCGGCGCACAAGTTCACGGTGTTCGATTTCCGCGTCTCTCCCGACATGGCGTTCTTCTCGCGGACCTACAGCTTCTGGGCGGGCTTGCTGGGCGGGTGTTTCCTGACTACCGCCAGTCACGGCACGGACCAGCTCATGGTGCAGCGTCTGTTGAGCGCGCGCGACGAAGCGCAGAGCCGCACGGCGCTGCTGGCCAGTTGGGGAGTGATCGTTTTCCAATTCACGCTGTTCCTGTTTATCGGGCTGGGCCTGTACGTGCTGTATGGCGACACCCACACGCAACCGCCCGCGCGGCTGGATCGGCTGTATCCCGAGTTCATCTGGAACCAGTTGCCGCACGGGCTGTCGGGCCTGCTGATTGCCGCGATTCTGGCGGCGGCGATGGCCAATCTGAGCGCGGCGCTGAATTCGCTCTCGTCGACGGTGGTTGTGGATTTTTTCCACGCGCGGTCGAAGGGGATGAGCGAGGGGAAGTCGGTGCGGCTGGCGCGGCTGGCGACGATATTCTGGGGCGCGGTGCTGCTGGCGATTGCTATCGGGGCGCGGTACTCGAAGAAGTCGGTGCTGGAGACGGGGCTGACCATCGGGTCGGTGCCGTCGGGCGCGCTGCTGGGGGTATTTCTGCTGGGAGTATTGACGCGCAAACCGCGCGAGGGCGCGGCCATGGCGGGCATGGCGGCGGGACTGGCGACGGTCGGTTTCGTGGCGCTGGGCACGCGCGTGGCGTGGACGTGGTACGTGCTGATCGGAACGGTGGTGACGTTTGCGGTGGCGATCGTAGTATCGTGGTTCGAACCGAAAGAGCGGAAGCAGGATGTGGCCGCTGATGAACGCAGATGAATGCGGATACGGACAAACGCTGTTGAGGCGATCCGCGATTTTCGGCGTTCCGTAGCGGCCGAGTCGGTGGGCGGAGGAACGGGATGCAGCACGAACTGAAGCGCGATCTGGGACCGTGGGCGGCGGCGTCGATCGTGGTGGGGACGGTCATCGGCAGCGGCATCTTTCTGGTGCCGCGCGACATGGTGTTGCGCGTCGGGTCGGCGGGGATGGTGTTTTTCGTCTTCGTGTTCGGCGGACTGCTTTCGCTGGCCGGCGCCCTCAGTTATGCCGAACTGGCGGCGGCTATTCCGGAGGCCGGCGCGGAATATGCGTACCTGCGCGACGCCTATGGTCCGATGTGGGGATTTCTGTATAGCTGGACGCAAACCTGGGTGGGAAAGGGCGGTTCCATCGCGACATTAGCCACGGGATTCTTTTACTATTTGACGACCTTTTTTCCCGGATTGGACCATGTGTTTTATACCGTTCCGCTGCCGCTCGGACCGGGCGGAGGACCGCTGGAATTTCGCTGGGGTCAATTGTTGGCGATGGGATTGATTCTGGCGCTGGCCTGGCTGAACTATTACGGCGTGAAGCTGGGCGGCGATGTCCAGGTGATTGTGACGTTGGTGAAAGTGGGGCTGATCGCCTTTATAATCATCGTGGGACTGGGCTTCGGCCATGCCCATGCACCGGCCGCGGCCAGCACCGTGCCGCTCACCGTGGCGGGGTTCTTCGCGGCCCTGGTGGCGGCGTTATGGGCGTATGACGGGTGGAATAATGTGGCCATGGTTGCGTCGGAAGTACGCGATCCGCAAAGAAATCTGCCGCGCGCGCTGGTGGGCGGGACGATGGCGGTTATCGTCATTTATCTATTAGTCAATGTGGCTTATTTCCGGGTATTGAGCGCTAACGAAGTGGGAAATAGCCCGCGCGTGGCAGGCGAAATGATGCGCCGGATTCTGGACGGACCGGGCGCCAGCATCGTGGCAGTGGCCGCCATGATCAGCATCTTCGCCGCGCTGAACGGCTCTATCCTTACGGGGTCGCGAGTGCCGTACGCAGCGGCGCGCGATGGCTTGTTCTTCCGTCCGGTGGCGCGCGTCCACCCGCAATACCGCACTCCCGGCGTGGCGATCCTGATGCTGGGCGTGTGGTCGGCGCTGCTGGTGCTGACCGGCGGGTTCCGGCAGTTGTTTACGTATGTGATGTTCGCCAGCTGGATTATTTATGGCATGACCACGGCGGCGGTGATTATTCTGCGCATCAAGCGTCCCGATTTGCCGCGTCCGTATCGCACGGTAGGGTATCCGTGGGTGCCGATCCTGTTCGTACTGGTGGCATTTCTTTTGGTACTTTCCACGCTGCACGATTCCCCGCGCGAATCGATTATGGGAATCGGGATGATTGTACTAGGACTCCCTTTCTACTCTTATTGGAAGAAGCACCCCGAGCGGTCCTGATCGGCGGCGACTGTACCACCAGATACAGGCGGTACCGCTGTGAGGAAATTCACTTGTGAATTGGCGCGAAGCGCTTGAAAACTCGGGGCAATTGGCGCGAAAATCAAAGTGTATCCGGGAATCGGAAGGAATTGGATTCCCGCTGAATTCGTTCACGGATTTTTCGTGAACGCCGGGGAGGCCTAAGAAAGTGGATGTTACCCAGATTTTGGCCGAGTTAAAGGCGGAACGGGAACAGATTGAGAATGCCATCCTCACTCTGGAACGGCTGGCGCAGGGCCGCGGCAAGAAACGGGGCCGTCCCCCGGCCTGGCTCGCAGCGACGCCGGCACCCGCCGCGATGCCCAAGCGCCGCGGCCGTCCTCCGGGCAGCAAGAACAAAGTGCGTCCGGCGGAGAACAGCGAACCGGGGATCGCGGTGGCGTAGGAAGTTGCCAGTAAACAGTTCACAGTTTACAGTCGACACACCGGATCCGGCGCGGAGTGGCGGGTCTGAGTTTCTACTGTCAACTGTGAACTGTCTACTGTAAACTCGCAGCTACATCTGCTGCGGTGCTTCGCCGAGTTTCACGCTGATGTCGACATTGTGGCCGGAACGGTAGACGGTCAGAGTCAACGGGTCTCCGGCGCGCTTCTTGTTCATGGCGCGGCGTAGGGTGTCGGCGCTGTCGACGGGTTGGCCGTCGACGCCGACAATCAGGTCTCCGCCGATATTCAGCGGGTAGGTGCCTCCTACCAGCACACTGCGGCGCGGGCCATGCACACCGGCGTCCTCGGCCGGCGATCCGGCTTCCACCTGCTGAATGAGCAGACCACCCTTGGACGGCAACTCCAGCATCTCGGCGAGGTCGCCGGACACCCAGACTTCCTTCAGGCCGAGCCAGGGGACCGCGACGTGGCCGCGCGCCTGGAACTCGGTTAGCATGACTTTGGCGCGGTTGATGGGCATGGCGAAACCGATGCCCACATTGCCGCCCTGTCCGTAAATGGCGGTATTGATGCCGATGACGTTGCCGTGGGAATCGAGCAGCGGGCCGCCGCTGTTGCCGGGATTGATGGCGGCATCGGTCTGGATCATGCCTTCGAGATTCTCGTCTTCGGTCTGGATGTCGCGGCCAAGTGAGCTGACAATGCCGGTGGTCAGCGTGCCGTCGAAACCGAACGGGTTGCCGATGGCTTCCACTTTCTGGCCGACTACCAGGGTGTCGGAATCGCCCAGGCGGAGGGTGGGCAGCTTGCGGCCGGCATCGATTTTGATGAGCGCCAGGTCGTGGTGCGTGTCGGTGCCCAGCACTTTGGCTTTATAGACTTTCTGGTCGGTGAGCTTGACGGTCAACTGCGCGGCGCCGCGCACTACGTGGTAATTGGTGAGGATCTCGCCATCGGCATTGAGGATGAAGCCGGAGCCGGTGCCTTTCTCGGGATAGACCTGGAAGAACCAGTTCTGGCGGTACACCTGCGAGGTGATGTTGACGGTGGCCTCACGGGCGGAGCGATAGATATCGATATTGTTCTGCTCTTCGGGAGAATATCCGGCGGTAGCCGCGGCGGCGGCCGGCTCGGTCCAGATGCCCCGCGGATCGCTGGGAAGCAGATGTCCCACGTTGTAGCGTCCAATAATGTAGACGGTCACCAATACGGTGGCCCACAGGAATACTCGCAAAGCTCTCATGATGCAATTCTCCGTAACTCTTCGTAGACGGCCCGGGTCTGCCGGACAGCGTCCTCCTTCTCTCCGGACGTGTCTATGACGAACCGGGCAAACTTTCGTTTCTCGTCAAGCGGCATCTGGCGGCTGAGACGGGCGCGCACATTGGCCTCCGTAGAGCCCTCGCGACGCATCGCCCGCTCCACCTGCTGCTCTTCCCGGCAGATCACTAATAGGATGCAGTCGAAGCGCTTGTAGCTGCCGGTTTCGATCAAGATGGCGGCTTCCACCACCGCAATCCCATGCGGTTCCCGTGCCGCGAAGGCGGCGATCAGTCGCTCTTCGCGGGCCAGTACCGGCGGATGCACCAGCGCGTTCAAACGAGCCAGCCGTTCGGGCGATCCGAACACCAGATTACCCAGCACGGTGCGGTCAATCCGCCCATCGCCATTCACAATGCCGCGGCCGAATTCCTCAATCACAGCGTCGTACGCTTCTCCACCGGGCTCGAGCACTTCGTGACCCAACTCGTCGGCGCGCACCAGGAAGCATCCGCAACTGGCGAGTGCTTCCCCCACGAAACTTTTGCCGCACGCCAGGCCGCCCGTGAGACCTACCTTTAGCATATGCCCATCCGCCGCTCCGCGGAATGGACGGTGTTCGCCATGAGCATGGCGATGGTCAGCGGGCCGACGCCTCCCGGAACCGGGCTGTAGGCGGATGCCTTGGCGACGACGTCGAGGGGATCGACATCGCCCACCAGCAGGCTGCCCTTGGCGTCGAAAGCGGCCAGCTTTTCGGCGGAATTGCGAAAGATGCGCGCGACATCCTCGCGCCTGTCGAGACGATTCGTCCCCACGTCGATGACGACGACTCCAGGCGTCAGAAACTCTTCGGTGATCATGGCGGGCCGTCCGATGGCCGCAACTAAGATATCGGCATCCCGGCAGACGGCCGGTAGGTCGCGGGTGCGCGAATGACAGATGGTGACTGTAGCATTTTCATGCAGCAGCAGCATGGCCACCGGTTTGCCGACGATGTCGCTGCGGCCCACCACCACGGCGCGGCGTCCGGCGATGGGGACGTGGTAGCGCTTGAGGAGTTCGATGATGCCGGAGGGCGTGCAGGCGCGCGGCCCGGGCAGGCCGGCCACGAGGTTGCCGACGTTGATGGGATGGAACCCGTCGACGTCCTTTTCCGGGGTGACGGCCAGCAGAATGCGTTTGGCGTCGACTTCGGGCGGCAGGGGAAGCTGCACCAGGATGCCATCGATTTCCGGCCGCGCATTCAGCTCGCCGACGATAGCGAGCAGTTCTTCGGTGGACACGCTGGCGGGCGGAGTGACGGTTTCGGAGTAAATGCCCAGGTCGGCGCAGGCCTTGATCTTGTGGCGGACGTAGATTTCCGAAGCCGGGTTGTGGCCCACCAGAACGACGGCTAGTCCCGGAGGACGGCCGTGGGCGGCCAACTGGTCGACGCGCGGTTTCAGCTCCGCCTTGATCTCATCGCGAACGCGATTGCCATTCAGGATTTCTGGCATCCATCAGTCATTCTAACCGGCAGGCAGCCACGCTGCCTTGTGGGGCAGTTAATTGTGCCGGCAGCCGCCTTTTCAGGCGGCTCCGACGGCTAGAAAACCTGCAGCGGCCAAGATTGGCTGCAACCAAAAGTCGGCATCGAGGCGCCTGGAACCGCCGACCGGCAGGGAGCGGCCCGAGCGATCGACGAGGCAGCCCTGCTTCTCAATTGTTCCAACGGATGAGACTGCATCTCTTCGTCGGGCCGCTCCCTGCGGTCGCGGCAATAAGGCAACCCGCGCCAGCTTTCGCCAGCCTACACCCTGACTTCGACAGTCACCACACCCAGTTCTTCGCCGGCCCGCCGCATGCGGTAGAGGGCGATCGCCAGGTCGAGTTTCTGCGTCTCGTCCGGCCAGCAAGGAGGCTCCTCGATGAGCGCCGCCGCCGCTTCGCAAGCCTCCAGGACGCTCTCGAAGGACTTCTTCGCCGCCACTTTTCCGCGCTTCTTGCGCACCTCAGCAACCGCCGCGGCGAGCTTCTCCTGGTTCTCGGGCGCTATGGCGACCACTTCGCCATCCACCTGCACGCCCTCGGCGCTGACGGCGGGGGCAAGCTGGCGGTATTCCTCCACCGTGACGCGGGTCAATCGGGACAGGTCGAAATAGGCGGGGCCGAATTCGTCCAGGCGGCTGATCAGGCTATCGAACCGTTTGCGGCTGCCCCCCAACTGCGTTTTGCAGAACTGGTCCCAGTTCGGCGCGATGTCGAGGTACAGTTTGTCCTCGCGGATTTTCTTGAGACATGCCGTATCCACCGCCGAACAACTGCGTGCGACCATGTCGAGAGCTTCGTGGCGTCCCAGCCATCGGCCCAGATTGAGTTTGCCTTCGGTCGTTGGTTCGACGGCCGATTTCGAAAGTTGCGTTTCCTGTTTCACCGGTTCTCCTGTGAATTTTGTGCCGCCGGCACAAAATCAAGCAAAAATAAAGGAGTTAGGTGCCATTTCTTGTGCCGCGGCACAAACCCCTCCCCCTCAACCACCATCATCCTCCCCGGCTCCACAATCGGGCGGATCGCAGGCGGCCGCTTTCCGCCTAACGCGATCACCCGTCGCGAGTTAAAAATATTTTGAAAAGTTGTGACTGGGGTTTGTCACGTCAACGCCCGGTAGATGAGGGACGCCAGTGTGATGGCGACTTCCAGCGCCATCGCGACCACCATGGCTGCGAAAGCGCCGTACAGCAACCGCGCACCGTCCGGCGGGGCGTCGGGTTCGACGTACACCTCGGCGGGCTGCTCGGAGGGCGGCGGCGGGGGAAACAGGATGGGCAGGATATGATGCCTCAGGAACTGGAGCAGGTACCAAACCGATACCAGTGTGGCGAGCGGCGGGCCGGCCAGCGCCAGCGCCGAGAAGACCATCGAAGCGGCTGCCTGCGAGTGGGCGCCATTCATATTGAAATTACTGAAGGAACTGACCTGCAGGTACCCCACGGCGGAAAGCGACCTCAACGAGAGTCCGCCGGCGGCGGCCGAGAGTATGGACCAGATCCAGATCTTGCCGTATTTCCTCAGAACGGAGTCCAGTGGACCGGAAAGCGTAAGCGTGTCAGGCATCACTCCTCCTGCGACCAGTATATCGGATGTTCAGGTCTTCATAACTTAGTTGAGTTAGTGGAAGCTCCATGCGCAGACAGTACTTTGTCAGGTCCGGCGCCACCCGCGGCGCACGGCTACAGCGGCCAACAGACCAGAACCTATCAGCACCGCACGAGCTGGTTCGGGCCCGACGAAATCGGCGGCAGAATCATTACTGGCGATGAACGAGACGTTCTCAGGGTTGTTGAGCGGCGCCCAGTTCGAGACATCGCCGTAGTAGCAGGACGGCCCATACGGGCTGGACGCACCGCCATTCAGATCGCCTACCAGCATCGCTTGCCCGTTTATGGTGACAAACAGAGGACCACCGCTGTCGCCGAAGCAAGTGGTTCCCTCAAGCGGCAGCGGAGTGGCGCTGCCGAGCGACGACGTGGTCTCCGCCGGATTGTCGAAATCAGACTCCAGACCGAGGATGGGGTCGAGTGCGTCGATCATGTTCTGCGCGGCGAGAAGGTCGGTAGCCCCGGGGAGGTTATAGCCGTAACCGTTCGCGGTGGAGGCAGTACCCAATCCGGTGTCCTGGTAGCCAT
>Ga0181529_10002989_pt1 | contig 19713 bp, 13 predicted proteins | sample PEATcosm2014_Bin_36_FD_119763 | JGI IMG/M metagenome (GOLD analysis project Ga0181529, IMG submission 119763) | Peatland microbial communities from MTU Mesocosm Facility, Houghton, MI, USA - PEATcosm2014_Bin10_30_metaG | ecosystem: Environmental > Terrestrial > Soil > Wetlands > Peat | place... | reverse complement strand
CTGGCCGGCCAGGGGCCGAGACTTACCTGCGTTCCCGAAGCCACGGTGACCGAGCTTTCGGAAGTCGCGTTCCACACGCCGTTCAACGCCACGTAGGGAACGATGGGGTTGGTCGTCGAGCAAGCGGGAGTTACCGTCACGGTGGCCGTTCCCTTTGCCGCCACGTAGTTGCTGTCGCCTCCATAGGTTACTGTCAGCGTGTCGGCGCCGAGGCTAAGGCTGTCGGCGGGAATGGTGAAGGCGCAGGAGCCTGTGGCGTTGAGCGTACAGGCCGCGGAGGTGTAGCCTCCGCCAACCAGGGTTGCGGTTCCGATGGGAGCAGTCTCCTGAGCGCTGATGCCGGTAACGGTCGCCGTCACCGTCAACGGCTGATTCACAGCGATCGAGCCGGCGGACGCTCTCGCCGTCACCGCGGGAGTAAGTCCGGTCGCCGTTGAAACGTTGTCGAAGGTGGAGATCTCCACCTGGCCGGCAGTCGTGGCGCCGGTATCCGCCATCAGCCCGACAAAATAGGTGGAAGGCAGCGAAGCCGTCGTCGTCATCACCAAATACCAGTTCACGCCATCGTCGGACTGATAGCCGGAGAAGGTATCGCCCACGCGCTGCAAGGTGAACCAGGCCGGCAAATTCGAGTACTGATCCCCGGTCTGATACCAGTCCATATTGCCTGTATAGTCGGTCGTGCCGCTCCCCGCGACCTGCCGCACTCCGATTTCGGCGAAGCGCGTTCCGGTGTTCCCCAGGGTCAGGGCCACAGCCGGGGTTCCCGGCGTGAGACTCTCAAGCATCGCCAGACCGGTGCGGTTCACTACCGAGCCATCGATGCCTGCCAACCGCGCCGCAAGGACGAAGTTGCCCGTTACCTGCCGGTAGGCGAGGTTGTAGGAATCCGTTCCGTTGAGGCCGGTTCCATGTCCCGAGAGACCGTTTCCCTGGCCGGTTACCAGAAACGTGCCGTTGCCCAGCGGGGAGTAGACGGCGCTGCCGGCCGTACTCACAGTGCCGACGTCGATGTCGGTCCATCCGCTGGGCAGCGGGACGGCCGCCTGGGGAGTCGCTGTGGCTACGTTCGAGGATGGTCCGATACCGGCTTGATTGATCGCCTGAATCTCGTAGGAGTAGGCCGTGCCATTGGTCACGCTGGTGTCAGTGTACTCAGTCAGCGTAATCTGCGTCAGGTTGGCGATAACGCTGTAGGATCCTCCGCTTGCCGCTCGCAACACATTGAACCCGTTGGCGTAGGCCACCTGATTCCAGTTCAGGTAGACCTGTCCAACCGAGGGCGTCGCGTTCAATCCCGTGGGCGCGGGCGGCACAGGCGAGGGCGGATAAGGCGAATCGGCGGCCTCCAGAGTGAAGGTCAGCGTACCGTAGCCGAAGTGGTCGGTGCTGCCGTGTTCCGGCCGCATCAACGCGGCCATGGCCTGGACGTTCTCCGCGCTCTCGCCCTCAAGTGCCTTGTAGTGGTTGTAAAGCAATTCGTAGATCGGGCGGTCGTCGAGCCGTCCGCGTTGGTCGCGGGAGACAAAGAAGTTATTCGCGTCGGAGCAGTTGTTGAAGGTCGTAAATGGGACGCTGAAATCCATGTTGTATTGGGAGACATACTCCGCGCCCGCCAGCAGCCGGTTGCTGTTGTAGCCGAAGAGATCCACGCCCTGGTTCCAGGCGGTCTGCGCGGCATAGCCCAACAGCCCAACTCCCAACTGCGCGTGTTCCTGGTCGCGGCCGGCCTCTTCCCACTGGCCCAAGGCGCCATTGTCGTAAAGCGTCCACACCGCGTTGTCGATCGCTCCTTCGCCAGCGCCACTTTCGTAGTAAGTGACGCCCTGGTTGAACCATGCCTGATTGTCGTTGAAGACCCCCATGGCGATCAGCGCTCCTATATTGGAGGCGTCCCAATTGGCCCAGTAGGCGGAGATGCAAGCGCCGTTATGGGTGGCAAGAAAGGCGTTGACCACCGGATAGAAATAAGTGGCGTTCATGTTTTTGAAGGCTTGTTGTTCGGCTGCCGTCCATCCGGGATAGATGCGCAGAACCTCCGCCGCCAGGTTGAAATCCATAATCGGAATGGCTTCCAGCCCCGGGGTGTCGTTGCCGGATGGAAGCTGAGTGAGCCCCGACGACCATGCGTTCAGGATGCCTGCCGCTTCGTCGGCATACGCTGTATCGCCGGAGATATACCAGCGGATCGCATTCAAGTAGGCGGCATGAGCGTCCAGATCGGCGTTCTGGCGGCTGGCCATATTCGCGCTTACGTGGGTCGGGTAGTTGCTCTGCGCCTGCGGATCGGCAATCAGCAGGTTCCAGTCGTCGATCCAGGGATGAGCGCCGGCCGCCACCTGGGTCTTCATGCGATTCAGATCGGCCTGAGTGTGCAACCCGCCGGGATGAACAAACTGTCCCTGAGCAGCCGGCAAGCAAAGAACGGTGAGAATCGAAGCAGCGAGGACGGTCAAGTGCCCGCTCAGCCGGCAAACGCCGATGCGCCCGCGGAAGGGATTGAAGCGCTGAGACATAAATCTCCTGTGGGACCGCTCAAAGGACAAAATAGAAACCCGCGGATGAAAATCCTCGGCCGGCTTGCAGTTGCATCCGCAAGCCGTCTCCAGTGGAAGTTCCGTGGATGCGCAACCGCGCTATGAATATAAAATTGTACGAGCCGAAGCAGTCAAGTTACAGCAGGCACAACCCAAAGTAATGCGCCCGGGGCCCAGATCCGGATTTCAAGACCTGGGAATTTCATGCCGGCTTCCCACTATCTCAGATCCCATCAGCGGAAGCGGGCCACCTGCCCGACGAAAATGCTCCGATCGCAGACCCGGAACGTGAACACGCCGAGTCGAAATATGCAAAAAATCGAGATGCAATAGCGCTTCGGTTACCATAAACGGCGGAGCGGGTTAAGAGGCCCGTTCCGCCGCGTTAGTGCGCTCAACTGGAGTTGGCTAGTTGACGGTGACGGTGAACGCCTGCGTGTTGCTGGGACAGCCGCTGACGGTAAAAGTTGCGGTGTAGACGTTGGCGCCGGCGGTCAAGGCGATGTTGTCAATCTCGCGCGAAGTGGACGTGAAGCCGTTCGGTCCGGTCCAGCTCCAACTTCCGCCGCTGAATGGCCAGGGGCCGAGAGCCACCGGCGTGGTTGTGGAAGCCACGGTGACCGCGCTTTCCGTCACCGTGTTCCAGACGCCGTTCACCGCGATGTAGGGAACGATCGGGTTGCCGCAGCCGGCCACGATTCCAAACTCAAAGGAGTAGCTAAAGCCGTCGATGGTGTAAGTCACCGTGTACGCGTTGTTGCCCACGCTCAGCGGGATGTTATCGATCTCGAACGTGCTGGCGGTGAAACCGTTGGGTCCAGTCCAACTCCAGGAGCCGCCGCTCCAGGCGCCGTTGTTTCTTGGCACGGAGGAGAGGTCCACCATGCTTCCCAAAGCCACACTAGTTGCGGGGTTTCCAATTTCCCAGGCGCCGTTCACTGCGATAACGGGAATGATGGGGTTGATGCTGGTGTCGAGAGTGACGGTAAAGGCCATCGTGTACGGGCAGCCGCCGGTTGTGTAGGTCGCCGTGTAAATGTTGGCGCCGGGGCTCAACGGAATGTCGTCGATCTCGCGGGCGGTGGAGGTGAAGCCGTTCGGTCCGGCCCAGCTCCAGGTTCCGCTGCTGGCGGGGTACGTTTGCGGGCCGAGGTCCACGGAGCTTCCCCATGCCACGGAGGCGACGTTTCTGACCGGCGGGTTCCAGTTGCCGTTCACCGCGATTTCGGGAATGATCGGGTTGTTGGTGCCGCAGCCATTTAGGGTGATGGTGAACGTCTGCGTGTAACTGGCGCCGCCCACGGTATAGGTTGCAATGTAGGTGTTCACGCCGGCGTTCAACGGAATGTTATCGATCTCGCGATAGGTGGAGCCGAAGCCGGGGGATCCGGTCCAGCTCCAGCTTCCGCCGCTCAACGGCCAGGGGCCGAGGCTCACCGAAGCTCCCGAGGCCACCGTGACCGCGCTTTCCGGCGTCGGGTTCCAGACGCCGTTCACCGCGATGTAGGGAACGATCGGGTTGACGGCGTTGACCGTGACGACAAATGCCTGCGTGTAAGAGCAACCGCCGACGGTGTAAGTCGCCGTGTAAGCGTTGTTTCCGACGCTCAAGGCGATGTTATCGATCTCGCGCGAGGTGGACGTGAAGCCGTTCGGTCCGGTCCAGCTCCAGGCCCCGCCGCTCAGCGGCCAGGGGCCGAGGCTGACGGAGCTTCCCGTAGCCACGGTGACCGCGCTCTCGGAGGTGGTGTTCCACACGCCGTTCAACGCGATGTATGGAACGATCGGGTTGGTGGCGCTGCAAGCGCTGGTTACCTTGACGCTGGTGAAGGCGCTTTCAACGCCGCCGCAAGTGATGGAGTAGTTGAAGATGCCAGTGGCGCCGGGTGTGACGGCTTCAGAGCCGGAAAGGGCCAGGCTGCCGGACCAGTCGCCGTGGGCGTAGCAGTTCTCGAAGGTCTGGCTGAAGGCATTGTTCACTTGCCAGGTGAGAGTGACGCTCGATCCCAGAGCGATGCTGGTAGCGCTGGCGGTGAGGGTCACGGGCGGGGTAACCGCGGGAGTGGCGACGATCTTGTAGATAGCGCGGGAGGCCGGGCCGTAGAAGTTGCCGTCCGCGGCCTGCAGCGGCGTTCCGGTGGGACTGCCGTTGCAAGCGGAGAAGGGGTAAAGCGTTGCGAAGGCGCCGGAGCCGGTGGGGATGTACTGGAAGAAAGTCCCGCTGGGTTCTCCACAGGTGGCTGATCCACCGAACCCGTAGGCGCTGCTGGTGCCGTAGAAATTGCCGTCGCCGCCCAGGAACAGGCCGGAAGCCGGGAGACCGCCGTCAGTGCCGCCGTTCAGGTCGTAGAGGTCGGAGTAAAAAGGGGCGGGGGCGCTGCTCAGGCCGACCTCGTAGATGCTTCCGTAGCCGTTGATACCGCCTCCTATAGTGAGTCCGTAGAGCGTTCCGTCCGGGCCTTCGGTCATGCCGAATTCCGGGCCGTACCCGTTTTCACCATTGGCTGGGAGGGATGCGATGGTGGCGAAGGAACCGGGAGTGGCGGGGGTAAACCGGAAGAATGAGCCAGTATTGTTAACTCCGCCTTCCGCGGTGGCGCCGTAGATGAGGCCGTCGCTGGCTTGCAGAAGCTGGGAGTTTGGCCGGGAGCCGTCGCCAGGGCTTCCGGTAAAGCTGTGGATCTGTACAAGGGTGCCGGTGTGGGTGTATTCGAAGACCGTGCCGAGACCCGAGCCTCCTCCAGAGTAAGTTGCGCCGAAGAAATCTCCCGCGTTGTTCTGGATCAGGGCGCCGGCGTTGAAGCCGGGAAAGTTGATGTTGGCCAAGTCATAGACGGGCGTGATGGCTCCGGCGAGCGTGAGGCTGAAAAGGATGCCGATGCCGGAGCCGCCCATGGTGTTGGTTCCATAGAGGTTGCCGTCGTTGCCTTCAATCAGGCTGGCCTCTGGAATGCCGCCGTCCGAGCCGCCCGTGAAGTTGTAGATCGCTGTCTCGGCGCCGCCGGGAGCGATTCGGAAGACATAGCCGTACCCACTCGCGCCGCCGGTCGGACTCGTTCCGTAGAAGTTGCCGTCGTGAGCCTGGATGAGCTGGGATGGCTCATCGCTGGCGAAGGTGTAGAAGGTGGATTCGACCGCCGTCGTGGCGTGCGCCGAGGAAGCGGTCGATAACATTGCGGCCATTGCGGCCGCAAGGAAGGGAACGCGCCGAAAGTTTCCGCTGGAAGCGTAACCCATGGGTGACCTCCTGATTTCGTTTCGGTTTTATTGTGAGTTTTCGCCCGTCTCTCATTTCCCAACTCAAGGGGGTGTCTTGCGCCGTGACGATCGAGAGCCCTGCCGAGCAGACAGTTGCTATTCCATATACCGTAAAGTGGAATATTTATCCTTTTCCTAGTAATGTTGGATTCGACTCCATTGAATGAAGTTGCGCATGACTCGCTCTTGCAATGCCGCCTATGTGCGATTTTGAGCAACCTCCGACGATGTCATCCAGCGACTGGCCGGCAAAGTTAGGGACGGGACCCTTCAAGAGGCTCCTTGCATGGCGCATATTCGCCGCCAGTTCCATGACTTGGTCGAGGCGCAGCAGTCGCCAATCGCGATCGAAGCGGTGGAACGCATCGCCGCGTCGTGTGCGATTGAAAATGGGATTCGCGGACGGCCTTCGGAAGCGCGTCAAAAAGTACGCGTCGAAAAAGCGCGGCCTTCGTTGGAGACGATGCACACCTGGCTCGAGGAGTCTTTGGCAAAACTCTCGCCAAAATCCGTCACAACGTCACCGCCTCAGGTAGCGTTAACAGGCCCTAATGCAACGGGAGACCGTCAGGACTTCATCGAGAATGATCGGCGAACCAGCTCCTGGCTGCGCACTCGACAAAGAAATGCGCAGCCCTCTCCGCCATCCCTGGGGCAACCAGGCGACCTAACGCCGGAAGCCCATCCCGCCTCGCGCCATTCCTCCGCCGCGGGCCCGCCCCCATCCCGCCCTCGGTCCAGGCGCCGCGTACCGAGCGCCCGGACCAGGCGCAGCTCCCCTGAAAGCCATTGCGCGCCCACCGTACCGATAGCTGGCCCCGGGCCCGCCGTAGCGGTAAATCATAGGATGTGCAGCGTACGCATAGGCTGGCGGCGCCACGTACGCATAGGCCATCGCAGGCGGCGGGGCGTACCCGTAAACGGGCGGAGGAGGCGCATAGGAATAAGCCGGCGGCGCCGGCGCATCCTCCATCGGATCGAACTCCGAGCCGACCTCGCTGGGAGGAGCGGCATCGGGAAGCGGAGCGGGATCCAAGGATGCGCTTGGGGTGCGGTGCAGAAGACCGGATGGATCCCGTTGCGGCTGCTCCGTCGCCGGAATCTCCAGGTCGTCCATGACCTTCAACGTGAGGCGGGTCTCGCCGCGCAGGGTTGGCCGCGGTCCCCGCATGGGCAGCATCAACAGGTCAACCGGCCAAAGGACGGGTATCGTCCACATCACGATGTCCCGCGCCTCATGGCCTTTGCCCCGAATGCGGCCATAGCGGTCCACGTTGTAGCCCGGCACCGCCACCACCCGCGCATCTACCGGGATCACCGTGTCCGGCTCGATCACCATCCGGTCGAAGCGCAACTCCATCCATCCCTTTCCAACGAAATGGCCTGGATCCTTGTAGTCCTCAAAGCGGCCCACCAGGAAACTGCCGTAGGGTAGAACCGAGCGTCCGTAACGTTCGGCATGGCCGATCTGGCACAGGACCGGATCGCCTATGGCAGTGTTTTTGGATGAAAGTTTCGGCTCCGAGACGGTGCATTGGATCAAAGAGCCTGCTGGGATGAGCTGACCGCTGGCGTGACAAACCAAGGGCGCGGCGAACACAAGAGAGAACAGGGCAAGCGAAGTGCCTTTCATGGGGGGATCCTCCTGGCTGACGAGCGTTGCGTTACTGCCGTTGATCTTGCAGCCGAAAGCGCTGTTGCGCCTCGCTGGTGGAAGACATGAAAATGTAAAACCGCATTGCGTCGAAAAGTTGCGCCTGACAGAAATAAATTTGTGGTAGCTGGCGCTCTTGGGGCCTGGTCGAGATGAGCCTTTATCGTAGATCGGCGCGTTTCTCGTCAGCTTCAGAAAATGCTCCGAAATGAATCGAGAACGATTCCGAAGCCGGAATTTGCGGGATGAACCGCGCATCGTGAAACCGGGATCCGTCGTATACTGGCCTCATGTCGATTGCCGGCAACGTCGCGGGCGTGGTAAAGGGCATGAGCGTCACCTTCCGGGAGATGCTGGAGCCGACCCAGGTGGAGAACTACCCGGACGGACCCGGCCCTCTGCGCGGCGCGGTCTTCGAGAAGCGCTTCCGCGGCGCCCACGTCTTGCAGCGCGACGAAAACGGCCTGGAAAAGTGCGTGGCCTGCTTCCTCTGCGCGGCGGCCTGCCCATCCAATTGCATCTTCATCGAAGCCGCCGAAAACACCGAGGAACAGCGCATCTCCTCGTCGGAGCGTTACGCCAAGGTCTATAACATCGACTACAACCGCTGCATATTCTGCGGCTACTGCGTCGAGGCCTGCCCCACCGACGCCATCACTCACGGCCACGGCTTCGAGCTGGCCACGCTCAACGCCACCAACTTGGTGATGCGCAAGGAAGATATGCTGGTAGAGATTGAAACTTGACGGCGTAGCGAGGATAACTTCGATCGCTTTGGGCGTCGCGTCAAGACGAACTGACCTGTTTCCTTGCAAGTCGGCCGGAGCGAATCGTTCCGCACTCGGCGAAATTCGCGCCGTTCAGATGCTGTGAAACCAGTAGTTGGCGATCGATTGAAGGGCGCAATGAGAGATCATGTTTGCGGCCGAAACGGCAGATGGAGACTGCCTGGCCCGTCCCTCGGCAGGGGCCGGACCGGCATCGCTGCAACCGCCTGCGATATTCCTGCGAAATCCTGGGATATATCCCAAAGGCCATGTGTGTGACCCAAGCCCTTCGCCCGACCCCCAGCCGCTTCAGCCCCGCCCTGGCGACGCTGCTGCTGCTCATCGCCCTGAATCTGCTCAATTACATCGACCGCTATATCCTGCCCGGCGAGGTCTCGCTGATACAGCATGAGTTTCACTCTACCGACCGGCAGATGGGCGCGCTGACCACCGCTCTCTTCGTCTTCTATATGATCTCCGCGCCCCTGACCGGCTGGCTGGGGGACCGCTTTCGGCGCAAGCCGCTCATCGTGGCCGGAGCGGTGCTGTGGAGCCTGGCCACGCTGGGCACAGCCTGGGTCCACGATTATTGGACTCTCTTCATCCGCCACGCGCTGGTGGGCGTGGGCGAGGCTACCTTCGGCATCTTCGCTCCGGCGGTGCTGGCCGACTTCTATCCCGAGCGCGAACGCAACCGCATCCTCTCCATCTTCTATCTGGCCATTCCGGTGGGCGCGGCGCTCGGCTATCTGGCAGGCGGGGAACTGGGCAGTCGGTGGGGATGGCGCGCTCCATTCTTCTTCTGCGCCATTCCCGGCCTGGCCGTTGCCGCGCTCTACGGGTGGCTTGGCGGCGAACCGCTGCGCGGATCGAGCGACCGCGCACTGCCCTCGTTCGATCGCTCCACCTTCCGCGGACTCTTCAGAAATCCCGCTTACCTCACGGCGACCTTCGGCTTGGCCACGCTCACCTTTGCCATGGGCGGCATCTCGAATTGGGTGCCTACATTCCTGCATCGCTTCGCGGGGCTTACGGTCGGCGGCGCCAGCCAGGCGGTCGGCGCAATCACCGTCATCGACGGCATCGCCGGAACCCTCATCGGCGGCTGGATCGCCCAACGCTGGCTTCGCACCGACCACCGCGCCCTTTATCTGCTTTCGTTTTGGAGCGTCGCGCTCACCCTGCCCTGCGGAGCGCTGGTCTTCTTCGGGCCGCGTACCTGGGCGATTCCAGCCTTGTTCGCGGCCGAATTCTTTCTTTTCCTCAATACAGGCCCATTGAACGCGGCCATCGTCAACTCGGTCTCCGCGCCGGTGCGCGCCACCGCCATCGGCCTCAACCTCTTCTTCATTCACTTCTTCGGCGATACCTTTTCGCCGACCCTCATCGGCGCCATCTCCGACCGCTCGAATCTGCGCATCGGCCTCGGCGCCACGCTCGTCTTTCTGATCTTTTCCTGCGCGATTCTGCGCGCCGGCGCGCGCTTCGCACCGCCGCTGGAAGAGGCAGCTTCCAACTCTTAGCGGTCTGTAACATCGCAAATTCCCATAAGACCGTCAAAGCCAATCTCTCGGAAAGCGGGCAATTGCCCACGACTTTCATCGCTTCCCCGGCAGCGTCTCCTTGTCCCGCGTATTCATGAACGCGCGCCCCCCGCCCTGCGAGCGCAGGTTGGGATCGTTGACCGGAGCGCGGCTCTCTTCGGCAGTAAACCCGCGCGCCAGCCTCGGATTGGGCCTGAACTTGGGCGGCCCGCCATAGAACTGCCGCGCATGGCTCAGCACCATCCCGGCGCGTCCGCGCATGGGTTGCACAATCCCGCGAATCCGCACGTCCGTATCGCGGAACTTGCGCAACTCGCCCACCTCCTCGCGATCCTCCCACTGGCTGACGATAGTGAACGAGCACTCCTCGTCCCGCGTTTGCGGCGTGCACACGTCCAGGAACCGCGTCCCATCCGGCAACTGAACCACGTCGTAAACGTGTGCCGAGACGCATACGTCCTTGTTCGCCAGTTTGGCGGCCTGGTCGGCGCTGACGCACGGCTTTTTCTCGCCGGCCCAAGCCGGCGCCGGCCAACTTGCAGCCAGCAACGCCAGACAGAGCGCGAATCTCAGTGTCACGAAAAGCCTCCAGGAAAGATCGCGGAAATGGTAGCGCAATCCGCGCAGGAAGGAAAGCGCCGATGCCGAAGACAAGAATAGCGATTGCCGTCAATCTATATCGGTGCAATCGCGCCGCCGCCGGGCCCCATCGCAATCGCCGACTTCGACTGAATTCCACACGGAGCTGTGGGGCGCGGGAGGTGCTGAGCGAGTAAACCATCCCACGGGCGCGCTGCTTTCGGAATCGTCATGGATTCATGTACGATACCGGCAAGGAATTCTTTCGCGTAGAAGAGGCCGTCTGTGTATATCAGCAAGATTTCGTTGAAAAACATCCGCGGCTTCAAGTCTCTGGAGTTCGATCTCGACAGGGGCAACGGCGAGTTTGCCGGCTGGACGGTCTTCACGGGAAGCAACGGGTCGGGAAAATCGTCGCTTATGCGCGCGATTGCTACCTGCATTGTCGGTAGAGATACCTCGCGCGCTCTGGAAATGAGTTTTCAAGGTTGGATAAGGGAGCCAAGTAACGGCGACAAATCCACGATAAGCCTCGACATTGTGTCGGTACGAGGCGACGAATCCAGAAAAGGGCAGCCAACCAAGAAGCCATTCACAGCCAGACTTGAACTTAAAGAGAACGGTGCAGAGACAACTCTGATAGATGTTTCTCCAAAGAAGCACAAACAAAGGGCAGTTGTTGAGCATACCATTTGGAGCAGTAGTTCCAAGGGATGGTTTGCGTGCGGTTACGGGCCGTTTCGTAGAGTATTTGGCGCATCCGCCGACGCTCAACGCACAATGACTGCACCGAGAACCAATGCGTGGGTCACCCTCTTCAAGGAAGAGGCTTCACTCCTCGAAGCGGACAAATGGATGCGCGATCTGGATTACCAAGCTCTTGAGAACAATGAAGAGAAGAAGAAGGAGAGAGATACCCTCCTCGATATTCTCCGAGATGACTTCCTTCCAAAGGCAATCAAGATTGAGGGCATTAGTTCGAGCGGCTTGCGGCTAAAGGACGCGAATAATGTCAGCCTATCGTGGACGGCAATGAGCGATGGTTACAGGGCCGCGCTTGCCCTGCTCGTGGACATCCTTCGCCACATGATTCAGGCCTTTGGAATCGACAATCTCGTCGAGAAGAAGGTGGATGGTCGTCTCGAGGTTGTCCACAGCGGCGTCGTCCTGATCGACGAGATCGATGCTCACCTGCACCCTGAGTGGCAGCGCGAGATCGGCTTCTGGTTGAAACGGCATTTTCCCAAAGTCCAGTTTCTTGTTACCAGTCACAGCCCGATCATTCTCCAAGCCGCCGATCCGAATGGTCTCTTTGTGCTTCCTGAACCGGGCAGCGAGGATGAGCCGCGCAGGCTCACACACGACGAATACCAGAAGATTATTGCTTCTCGTCCAGATTCCATCCTTCTATCCCCTGCATTTGGCCTGGAAAACACGCGCTCGGAGCCGGTGGTAGAAAAGCGTGCCCAGTATTCGAGATTGCAATCGAAGAAGAGAGCGGGAGCGAAACTCTCTGCCAGCGAGGAAAAGGACCTGCAAGGCTTGCTTCCCTTCGTAGAGACCGGCGAGGAGGATTAGCAAGCGATGCGACGGATCGAACGAGAGGAACTGACCCAAGATACGGTCAACGCGCTTCAACGATTCCAGGAAGAGGTTGACCTTCAGCGCGAACAGGAAAACTTCGACCCGGGAGCACACTGGAAAGGAAAACGAAACTCGCAGACCATTCTTGCCGTTTTTTCAACCCTGAAGCGCATGGCAGGACCGCGTGAGCGATGTATGTATTGCGTTGACTCAGAAGGCTGCGACATCGAGCATTTCTGGCCCAAGACCAGGAGTCTATACCCCGATAAAATGTATGTGTGGGAGAATCTGCTGATTGCCTGCGCGCCGTGCAACCGCAACTTCAAAGGAGAGAAGTTTCCGCGCGACGGCGATGGAGAGCCGTTGTTGATCGACCCGTCGGCGGAAGACCCGTGGGCATATCTCGATTTCAATCCGGTCACGGGTAATCTGAGCGCCCGCTATCTGCTTTCTACGGGAGCATACTCCGCCAAAGGAGAAACCACCGTATCTGTGCTGCATCTGGAGAAGCGGGAGGGCGTTTCCGCCGGTTACCGCAAGACCTATAGCCATTTGTGCAAGCTGGTTTCGGATTGGACCGATCGGAATCTTGCGGACGATTATCTGGAACAACTCCGCAAAGCCGACGATCATGGGCTGCTCGGCTGGTTTCTGCACGGAGCCGGTGAGAACGAGCCGGCATTTGTCCGCTTTCGTGAGCGTAACCCGGACGTCTGGCTTGCCTGCCAACAAGCATTTCGCTGAACGAGCCGTTCTCCCATACCGTTCCGCGGATTCATCGCAGCGCCGCCGCCAGCAGCAGCGTCATTCCCAGTCCGGCCACCGAGAGCACCGTCTCCAGCACCGTCCAGGTGGAGAGCGTCTCCTTCAACTCCAGCTTGAAGAAGGACTGGATCATCCAGAAGCCGGGGTCGTTCACGTGCGAAAGGACGACCGAACCGCTGCCGGTGGCCAGCGTCAGCAGTTCGGGACGGACGCCGAGATGTCCGGCCAGCGGCGCAAGAATCCCCGCGGCCACGGCCATCGCCACCGTGGACGACCCTATGGTGATGCGGACCGCGGCGGCCAGCAGCCAGGCCAGCACCAGCGGCGGCATCCGCGCGCCCAGCGCCAGACCGACGGTGGCCTGCGCCGCCCCCGAGTCGCGCAGAATGCCGCTCAGCCCGCCCGCCGCGGCCAGTATCACCAGCACGTTGGCGATGGGCTCAAAGGACTCGCCGGTCAGCTTGCTCAACCACCCCGGCCCGCGCCGCATTGGCCCGCCCAGCGTGACCAGCGCCAACAGGACGGCGATCAGCAGCGCCACCTCCGCCGTGCCGGTGAAGCGCAGAATTCGGTTGGGCAGACTGCCGGGAGCGGCCAGCGCATCGGCCCAACTGCCCAGGAAGATCAGCGCCACGGGCAGCAGAATCGCCGCCGCCGCCCGGATGGGACCAGCCGGAGCGGGCAGTTTCTCCAATCTGCCAGCGGCATTCTTCACAGGTCTCAAAGACGAGACCTGGGGAACCCCGATATCGGTCTCCGAAGCGCCATCGAACAGCGTCGATCCCTCCCCCGTCCTGCCGCGCGCCGCGCGCCGCTCCCAGCGCCGCATCAGCAGCCACCCCAGCCCCGGTCCGGCCAGCGCGGCGGCGGGAAGTCCGGCGGCCAGCCCCCACAGCATCGTCCGCCCCAGATCGGCATGAAACTCCGTCGCCGCCAGCAGCGCCGCCGGATGCGGCGGCAGCACGGCATGAACGATGGAAAGCCCCGCCAGCACCGGCAGAGCAACCAGAATAGGCGGCTTGTTCGCGCCTCGCGCCGCCTCGCCCACAATCGGCAGAAGCAGCACCAGCCCCACCTCGAAGAAGACCGGCATCCCCACCAGAATCGCCAGCCCCAGCAGCGCCCAGGGCAACCCCTTCGGACCGCAGCCCTTAACCAGCGTTGCGCCCAGCGCAGTTGCGCCGCCCGAGGCGGTAATAAGCCGCCCCAGCACCGCGCCCAAAGCCAGCACCAGGGCGATGTGTCCCATCAGGCCGCCCACCCCGCCGGTAAACGAGAGCGGAACCTGTTGAAGCGGCATTCCCGCCGCCACGCCCAGCCCCAGCGCCGCCACTGACAGCGCCAGCGCCGGATGCAATCTGACTTTGGCGATCAGCAGCAGAAGCAGCGGCACTGTCCCCGCGGCGCAGGCCACCAGAAACCGATCGTGGGTCGTTGCGGCGGAAAGGCTCACCGGCAGATTATTCCATAACGAAGCGGGAAACCTTCCATGGGAGCCGCTTCATGCGCGCGTCATAAGAGCCGCCGGAACCGTACCCTGGACATCCCAAGCGCATCCTAATGGATCGCCGAGGACTCGCTTCCGACGCGCCGCCACGACTGTCCCAGTTCGATACATCGCTTCTTCCGGCAACAACAAACGCTGCCTTGATTTCATTAGAGATAACTAATCTAAAACTTACGTACCGTAACAAGACGGCCGATTCTTACGAAAACTTTAGCATGGAAGATTCTCAACGCCGAAAACTCCATAACCCTAAACGTCAGGTCGAGGGAGAAAGATCGATGATGCCGATACAAGCCGCAATCGCAATGCCAAGGAAGACTTTCCCGACGTTATGCGCGTTGCTTCTCAACGCCAGCCTGCTCTTCGCCGGGTCTTCCAGAATATCTTCGGATCTTGCGTCGAATGTCGCGGCCCAGGTCGATGTCATCGTGCAGTTCGACCAAGTGCCGACAGCCGCGCACCACCAGAAAGTCTTCAGCAGAGGAGGCGCGCTCAAGCGCGCTCTCGGCCAATTCAAGGGGGCCGCATACACTCTGCCGGCCGCCGCGCTGGAGGACTTGGCCGCCGATCCTTCCGTCGTTTACATCTCGCCAGATCGCCCGCTCCAGAGCGCGAGCGCCGGAGCGACGCCCTGGGTTCTCGACTACCACACCGCCACCGTCAACGCTCCCGCTGCATGGGCGCTGGGCCTGGATGGAAGCGGCATTGGCGTGGCTCTGATTGACAGCGGCATCGCCTCCAATCCGGATATAAAATCCAGCAAGATCGTCTATTCCGAGAGTCTCGACGGCGTTGCCGGAGACACCGGCGCCGATCAGTACGGCCACGGCACTCATGTAACCGGCATTCTCGCCGGAGACGGCGCCAGTTCCACCGGGCCGCAGGATTTCTACACTTTCCGCGGCATCGCTTCAGGCGTGAACCTGATCGATCTCAGAGTGCTGAACCAACAAGGCGTCGGTACCGACAGCGGAGTGATTGCCGCCATTGAAGAGGCCATCCAGTTGCGCGCCGCCTATAACATTCGCATCATCAATCTATCCCTGGGAAGGCCGGTATGGGAGAGCTACACCATCGATCCGCTCTGCCAGGAAGTGGAAAACGCCTGGAAGGCGGGGATTGTCGTGGTCATCGCGGCCGGCAACTACGGACGCGACAACCTGGTTGGCTCCAAGGGTTACGGCACCATCGCCGCTCCCGGAAACGATCCTTACGCGATCACCGTGGGGGCCATGAACACCCTGGGTTCGCCGAACCGAAACGCCGACGTCATTGCGAGTTACAGTTCCAAGGGTCCGACCGCCTTCGACCATGTTCTGAAACCCGATCTGGTGGCTCCGGGCAACCTCATCGTCTCTCTCTACACTCCCGCCGAAACGCTGAGCAATGAATACCCCAGCTACGTGATTCCTCAATCTCTCTACCAGACCGACGGCGGCGGCAGCGCCTCTCGCACCTACTTCATCATGAGCGGGACAAGCATGGCCGCGCCCATAGTCAGTGGAGCCGTCGCGCTGTTGCTGCAACAAAGCCCGTTTCTCGCTCCCGATCAGGTCAAGGCGCGCCTGATGCTGAGCGCCTTCAAGAACCTGATTCCATCGAGCGCCGCAACTGACCCCATTACCGGCATCACCTACTACGATCAGGCTGATGTCTTCACCGTCGGAGCCGGCCTTCTGGATATTCAAGCGACTTTGCAGAGTCTAGCCCTGGCTTCGCCGGTGTTAGGCAGTGCCGAGTCGCCTACGGTGGCCCTGAACGGCAGCGGAGAAGCTGTCGTGGTGACAAGTTCCTCGGCCATGTGGGGAACCAGCGCGATGTGGGGCACCAGCGCCATGTGGGGCGCCAGCGCCATGTGGGGAACCAGCGCGATGTGGGGCACCAGTGCCATGTGGGGAACGAGCGCCATGTGGGGCACCAGCGCCATGTGGGGAACGAGCGCCATGTGGGGCACCAGCGCGTCTGCGGATGAACCGTCCCCAAGCTTCGTCTACGATCCTGAATGAGCCTTCTATACCAAGGCCCGTTCCTTCACCTTCAGGTACTGGTTGAGCACCGATGAAGTGAGCGCTTCGGGGTTCAGGTCGAGGGTGAGCGCGCCTTGTTCGCGCAGTCGCGCCAGCAGAACTTCGCGGCGGCCGGCCATCTCCTGGGCAGCCGCGGCCAAAAACATCCCCTCCGCATCTTTGGGCCTTGCCTGAGCGATCGACTCGACCTCCGGTTGGGCCATGGCGACAAAGAGAAGCACGTGGCGGCGCAGCAGTTGCGCCGCGCCGTCGATGACCTCGGGACGCATGGCCGTCTCGGCCAGATCGGTGACCCACAAGATCAGCGAGCGCCGCGGCTGCAGGCGGTTGAGCGCGGCCGTGGCGCGCAGGTGGTCGGCTTCGCTCGATTCCGCGCGCAACTGAGCCAGCGACTCGATCAACTGGCGCAGATGGGCCGCGCCCCGGCCGGGCAAAATCCGCTGCTGAATTTCCTGACCGTAGGCCAGCAGACCCACCCGGTCGCCGGAGTAGAGCGCCAATTGCGCCAGCGCCACGGCGGTCGAGCAAGCGTGGTCGAGCTTGGAATGACTGCTGGGCGCGGGGCCGGAGTTTTTTGACGCCGGCGCCGCCGCAACCCGCGCGCGCATCAGCCGTCCGCAGTCGAGCGCAATCCAGACCGGCTGACTGCGTTCGCTCTGGTACTGGCGGGTGATGAGGCCCCCGCGTCGCGCTGTGGCGGTCCAGCATATATCGCGCAGGTCGTCGCCCTCGCGGTACTCGCGCAGGCTCTCGAAGTCGCGTCCCAGACCGCGATGCTGCGCCTTGCGCAGTTGCAGGTCGATCTGGCGGCTGCGGGCCAGAAATATCTGTTGCTCCTCGCCGGCGCGCAGGGCCGGATATATGCGGACCGACTGAGTCAGCGGTGCCTTGCCCCAGCGCTCGACCAGCCCCAAACCCGACCGATAACGCACGTAAAGCCAGCCCGTCTCCCAGTCTCCCCGTTCCATGGGTTCGACGCGGTAGCGCAGGCGGGCGGGTACGCGCGGGAAGGCGGTGAGCCGGTGCGTCGCCGGCTCGGCCACCAGTGCGGGCGGCAGATCGTCCAGCAGTCGGCATTCGACGATCGTTTGACCCCTATTCTCGATAGTCAGTTCGATCTCCGTCTCGCTGTCCAGAGCCGGAGCGTTCGACCAGGTGCGGCCAGCGGTCAGTTGGGCGGCGGAGGGCAGGCGCAGTCCGTCCAGCGCGGCGGCCATGAGCGCCAACCCGTCCCATGCCAGCATGGCGTAGGCCAGCCTGCCGTCCCAGAAGCCGGGAATCAGCCAGACGAAACCGAAAAGCAGCAAGGCAATGCTCCGCCGCGTGAGGCCGAATGCCCCGCGGCGGCGGCGTTCGCAGGCGGCGCGAATCGGCTCGGGATGGATGGAGGGCGAGATCATGAAGAATCGAAACCGCGGATCGAGGGCATCGAAAGCGCCCGGTCGACTTCCGCTATGTTGACAATATCGAGGTTCCGCTGTCGGATGGCCTACGGACCTTCTCTTCGAGGCATCCGCTCAGGTTTCCTTCAAGGAAGGCGCAACAATTCCTCGCCCGCCCCGCGGATCGATCCGCATCCGCTAGAACTTCGGATGAAAGCGCGATGGAAGTCTCCTCTTTCATATTGCCTTTATACTACCTTTTCTCGATTCTCGGCACGGCTCGTCAAGCGCGGGCGGCCGATGCGATCGGGACGTACCTATCTTTCAGGAGATCGTTGCCGGCAGCGGCAACTCCGCCTCCAATCCCAGCGCAATCAAATCCGCGCGCAGCCGCGCGACGGTCGAAAACTCGATGGCCCGCATTCCGACCGCCCGCGCGGCTTCGACATTGACCGGCTTGTCGTCCAGGAAGAGCGTCTCATCGGCTTGGGTACCGAGCTTGGACAGTATGTGGCGATAGATGGCCGGGTCGGGCTTGGCTATGCCGAGTCGATAACTCCAGACCAGCGCGTCGAAGCGGTGAATCCAGTCGAGCTTTAGCTCTACGCTCGCGGTAACTGCATCGCCGATATTGGAGAGGATTCCGGTCAGCAAGCCGCGCTGCTTGAGTTCGAGTTGCCAAGCCAGCATTGCCGGATTCTCGGTGGTCCACATCCGCGCATCCCACTGGTTCAGTTCTTCCACCTTCTCCTCATCCGGCGGCAACTCGGCCTCGCGGAGAAACTTCCGCCAGTAGGCGATGCCGGTCAGTTTGCCTTCATCGTAAGCGGGACGGTCGGCCCAGTAAAGGCTCTCGAAGCGCTCTTTCGGCAGCCCGGTGATGCGTAATAGCGCGGCGTATGCCGTGGGTTCTTGCGGTCCCGATAAGACCATTCCATAGTCGAAAACTACCGCGCGCAGAGCCAATCTTCCTCCCGATGGGCGCCCATGTATGGTTGAAAGGATGCCAGTTCCTATTGTGCACGATCCCCCGCGGGGAGGCAGGGTTTTCAAGAGGATGACAATGGTTTGGGTGGCCACGTAACACGGTGGCTGGGGCATGGGCAGGATGTAAAGACGGTTTTCTGTGATTGCCAAAATACGCTATGATTGAGTTGATTTCGAGGAGAAGAGTCATGAATGGCGCGAAAACAAGTCGGAAATTGGAAGGCCCCGTGTCGCGCGCGTTGCGGGAAAAAGTGGCGGCACACAGGGCGGCTTCGGATAAAACGGGCACAATTGACATGAAGGGCGCAGTTCAGGTGGCTATCGCCTTTGCGAAAGATATGTTTCCCCAAGCGAAGGATATTCGGCTTGAGGAAGTAGAAGCACGGTCGGGTGGCTGGTCCGTAGTTATTTCCTTCGTTACAGGCGAGCTTGGAACCTTATCTCAGGTCATGGGTGGAGGGGCGCCTCGACTATACAAAACCATAGCGATTGATTCCGAGACAGGTAAGGCACAGTCTTTGAAGGTCTGGAAGCCATGAGTTCTCATCAAGAACGCCTGGTCGAAAGATATAAGGCAAAGGGCATACTCATCGATGCGAATCTGGCGCTTCTCTACCTGGTTGGCGGCTACGATATTCGACTGGTAGGAGATGGAAAATACAAGAAGCTGTCCAAATATATTGAAGAAGACTATCGCTTACTGCTGAGGCTCAAGAATGTTTTCAAGAAGGCTGTAACCACGCCCCATGTTCTTACAGAAGTAAGCAATCTCACAAACGATCTGCCGGAAAAAACGAAGTCTGCGTGTTTAAAGAAGTTTTATGAGACCTTCGTTAAGATTGACGAGCTAACCATACCAAGCATGGATGTGGCGCAAAGAGCTGATTTCCATTTTCTCGGTCTGACAGATAGTGCTCTTGCACTCGTCTCTAAACAATTTCTCATTGTCACAGATGATGCGCGACTCGTCCAAAAGATGAGTGAGTCCGGTCTTGAAGCTCTAAGGAAGCTCTGAATAAGCCCGCGAATACGGCGAATTGAGAAGCAGAAGGCATTTTCCCGGCAAGATTTCTCTCTGCCGGCGGAAAAATCAAGAAAATACAGGGGCTATGCGGTCTGGTT
>Ga0181529_10002986_pt1 | contig 19715 bp, 12 predicted proteins | sample PEATcosm2014_Bin_36_FD_119763 | JGI IMG/M metagenome (GOLD analysis project Ga0181529, IMG submission 119763) | Peatland microbial communities from MTU Mesocosm Facility, Houghton, MI, USA - PEATcosm2014_Bin10_30_metaG | ecosystem: Environmental > Terrestrial > Soil > Wetlands > Peat | place... | reverse complement strand
CTACGGCGAGATCATCAAGGGCGCCAACGAGATGCTCGACGCCATCCTGCTGCCGATCGGCGAGGGCAACCGCATCCTCGACCAGATCGCCAAGGGCAAGATCGACGAACTGATCGCGCAGACTTATCAGGGCGATCATGAGAAGATGAAGCAGAACGTCAACGGCATCGCTTTGGTGTTGCAGAAGTTCCAGGCAGAGTTTGAGCAACTGAGCGAGTACTCGCGCCTGGGTCAACTCGAAAAGCGCGGCAACGCCGGCGCGTTCGCGGGCGCCTACGGCGAGATCATCAAGGGCGCCAACGAGATGCTCGACGCCATCCTGCTGCCGATCGGCGAGGGCAACCGCATTCTTTCACAGATTTCCGTTGGAAACTTCCAGGAGACGGTCAGCATCGAGTGCCACGGCGATCACCAGAAAATGAAGGACGCCATCAACGCCGTTCATGGCGCCGTGAGCACTTTGATCGCAGACGCGGGGCAATTGGCTCAGGCGATCGTCGAAGGCAACATCCACGTGCCAACTGACTCCAGCAAGTACCTGGGTGACTACCGCAAGATCATCGACGCCTTCGAGAAGGCCTTCGTCGGCCTCAACAACACCTTCTACCAGATTGTCGACGCGGTCGAGCAGGTCGGGCAGTCGGCCGAGCAACTGAACGCCGCCTCGCAGAACATGGCGTCGACCTCAGAAGAACAGTCCTCGTCGGTTGAAGAAGTGACTTCCAGTCTGCAGGAAACCGACAGCCAAGTGAAGGCCAATACCGACGGCGCCAACACGGCCAACCAACTGGTGATGGGAACCTCGCAAGCGGCCAGCGCCGGCCAGGCCAAGATGGAAGCAATGACCAAGGCGATGAATGAAATCAACACCTCGTCCCGGAATATCGCCAAGATCATAAAGGTCATCGACGAAATCGCGTTTCAGACCAATCTGCTGGCGTTGAACGCCGCGGTCGAAGCGGCCCGCGCAGGGCAGCATGGGCGCGGCTTCGCCGTGGTCGCTCAAGAGGTGCGGAACCTGGCGGGCCGCAGCGCGAAGGCGGCGCGGGAAACTGCCGAATTGATCGAGAACTCGGTCAAGCAGGTTTCCGACGGCGTCGCCATTGCCAAGGAAACCGGTGAAGCCCTGGACCAGATCGTCACCAACGTAGTCAAGGTCAAGGATCTGGTGGGCGAGATCGCCACCGCAAGCGCCGAGCAGTCACGTGGAGTTGGCCAGATCAATGTGGCGATGAACCAAGTGGCCAAGGCAGCTCAAGAGGGCAGCCAGCAATCCGAGGAATTGGCCTCGGCGTCTTCCGAACTGGCCACCTTGGCTGGCCGTATGCGCGACGAAGTCCGGCGCTTCAAACTTCGCGAACGCAAGCTGAGCGCGGGCGAGATGGGCGGCCTGGAAGGTTTGACCAACGATATGTTGGTTCAGTTGAAGGCCATGCTGGCGGCGCAGCACAAGTCGTCTGCGCCGGAACTGGTCAAACCGACGGGTTTGGCTCGCAAATCGCCCAAATCGGTAGTGCCGTTGGATCACGACGCGCGCGGCTACGGCAACTTCTGACCCTCAGTTTCCACGTCACCCCCCGAGTGTTCGTCGGGGGGTGACTCGTCCAACATGGAACTGACAGGAGAGGGTCGGATGGTGTCCAAAGTCATGATCGTGGACGACTCAGCGATGATGCGCCTTGTTGTCAAAGGTATTGTCGACAAGATGCCTGGGTTCGAATTCGTAGCCAACGCTTCAAATGGAAAGTTGGCGTTGGTCGAGTTACAGAAACATTCTGACGTGACATTGATTCTATTAGATATTGAGATGCCGGAGATGAATGGCTTGGAATTTCTTCGGCACGCCAAGTTGAAAACAAGGGCGAAGATCTGCATCCTGTCCTCGGTGGCAGTGTCGGGCTCGCCTTATGCCGCCAAGGCCCGCGAATTGGGAGCGGACGCCATCGTGACCAAGCCCTCGGGCGCAGTGTCCTATGATTTGGCCGAAAAGCGCAGCAGCGAACTAGCTCAAGTCATGAAAAGGCTGGTCGGAGCGTAGGGCTCGGTCTGCGATCGGGTTTGAATCTGCGATCCACTTGACTGGGGTGAAGTGAAGCCCCGAAAGCGACCGGAAACTTCGATAGTCCGAACTAGGTGAAGCATGACTGAAGAGATGGACGAAATCTGGCAGTTGTTTGCAGATGATGGCGGTCAGTCCTTGGATACGATCGAAGAGATCCTCCTTGTCCTGAAGGAGAATCCTACCGGCCAGGCGGACATCTCGGCGCTGTTCCGAGCCATGCACACCTTCAAGGGCAATTGCCGTGTCCTTGGCTTGGGCGTCATCGAGTCGCGGGCGCATTTAGCTGAAGACCTGATCGGCCTCGTGCGTGATGACGGTGTCCCATTTTGCCCTGAAATGGTGGAGCTTCTCCTGGAAACTGCTGACGCGCTGCGCAGTATGCTCGAAGGAACCCTGGTCTCGCGGCGTGATGCGGATGAAGCTGCGTCCTCGGATCTGGCCGGGCGAATGCGGGCTACATTCGACCGCTGCAAGGCCAGAGAGGCGGCCGAGACGACTTCCGAACCGGCGCCGGAGACGAAGTCAGAACCCGAAACAGAACCAGAACCAGAACTAGAACTAAAACCTGAAGCGGAAGCGGAAGAAGCCGTGGCGCCGCGGGCGCCAGAGGCCATTATCTTCGAGCCAGTTCCGGAATCGTCTCTCGCCGAAGACCCAATGTATCGCGACATCTTCTCCTTCATGGCGCAAAACGTGCTGAGCGAGATGCGCCGGGCGATGGAGGCGCTCCCATCCGATCCGCTTTCAGCGCAGGGCGTCCTCGCCAAGGAGGCCGAGCAGTTGCGCTTCGCCGCTGACCAGATCGGCATGCGGGAATGGCGCGATGTGCTGGCCGCCTTCCTGGCGCTAGATGCGCCGTCCATCGAGCAGGCCCAGGCCGCGATCGCGCAGCTCGCGGCGATGTTTCAGCGCGACTTTGGAGCCCAGGAGTCCGCGACGGAAGAAGGAAAGCCGGCCACGGTGTTGGTGATGCCAGCTTCGGCTGATCCCGTCCGCGTATTCTTCGATGAAATCGAGCCCATCTTAGCGACAATCTCGGACGCGGACGAACGTTTGGCGCGCGGCGAGGCCATCGACGCCGCCGACCTGCGTCGACTCGCGGACGAAATCAGAACGCTGAGCGAACCGCTCGGGTTTGTGCGCTTGATCGGCGTGGCGGACGGCTGGCCTTCGGCGAATAACGATTTGGCCGAGTTCCGGCGAGTGAAGTTCCGGTTCTACGAGGAACTAGCCTCGATTGCCGATGCCGGCCTGATCGATCGCGACAGCATGCGAGTTTGGCCACTCGCGATCTTGCGCGGCTGGTGCGCCGAGGGCGCATCCAAAATCCTGCTCGATCTCGGCAAAGCTCTGGATCAGTTGAGATTGGGCGAGGATAGCGCCGAACCCTGCGGGCGCATCCGCGATTTGCTGCGTCTTGTCTTTCACGCGTGCCACCATTACGACATGGAAGTGGCCGCGCAATTGTCGATGTCGCTGCTAGATCTGTTTGCGCGCTCCGAAGACGGGGCGGCCGTCGATCCCTTGCTGCAGCATATTGCGCGATCCTTCGTCGCCGCAATGGCGCTGGCGTTAGACGCCGCAAATGTCGGCGGCCGGCCGGACATGGCGGCAGTCGAGGCGCTGTTCCAAGAAGCGGCCACGGCGAACTTCGCGTCGTCGTCACAAATCGAGGCGCGACTTGGGCTGCCGAAATCCTTTCACAATGTCCTATCCCCGGAAAGCGTCGAGATGTCGTTGGCGGCAATGGAGGCCGGCAATCATTTTTACATTGTCCGCGCCAACCTCGAGTTGGACGAGGAGTTGGCGCACAATTTCCTGAGTTGGATCAGCGCTGGGGCAGCGAAGATCATCAGCAACGTCACGGTGTTTGAAGGCGACGTCACGCTGTTCGACTTTCTGCTCTCTTGCCCTCTAGAGGAAGCCGCGCTTGTGCAAGCAATTGCAACGCTCGATCCGGCTGGAAACTCGCTGAAGATCGAAATGATCCTGGCGGACCATGGAGCGGAGGCGGAGAATTGCGCCGCTTTGTCCCGCGCAGAGAAGAAGGAGGCCGAAGACATCCTTTCCAAAGATCTCCCCGCTCAGGATACGATGTCGGAGGTCATGCTGGAGTCGATTGGCGCGATCGTGACCAGCCAAGCTGTCGTGCGCCACGCGCTCGCCGAACTCGCCGAGGACGACTTGGTCCACGCCGTCGAGCTTGAACTCCGTAACGCCCGGGGCGACTGGGGCCTCGCGCGAGAGCCGGTTTGCCGCTATTTGGCTGGTCTACAGGAAAAGATCGAGAACCTGATACAGGTCGAATCCCACGTCAACAGTTTGCTTGACCGGTTGCAGCAAGAGACAATTGCGGTGCGCAACCGTTCTGCCGCGCTGCTGCTGAGGCCGTTGGCGCCGCATGGCGATATTGTGGCCCGAAAATCTAGCCGGCAGGTCGTCGTCACCACCAACGGTGACGAGACGCAGCTCGACTTCAGCACGCTGGAGAATCTCAAGGAGCCCGTGCGTGCGCTGGTGGCCTTCTCCATCGAGCAAAGCATTGAAGCGCCAGAGCGTCGGCTTGCGGTTGGCAAGGGTCAACATGGGCAGGTGAGTGTCAGACTGTTGAAGCAGGACGATCAGGTCGTTGTCACCGTCGAAGACGACGGGGCCGGGATCGATCTCGCCCGGATTGCTCTCCGCGCGGGACAATTGGGGTGGCAGGAGGACAAGAATCCTCTGAACCTCATCTTACGCGACGGATACGGTCCGTTGGTCAACAACGACTCCGTGGGACACGGAACGAACCTTGCCGAGATACGCGCCGCCGTGCGCGCGCACGGCGGCGAGTTGCGCGTCGCCAACCTGCCGTCGGGTGGCGTGAGTTTCATCATCACCATGCCGTTGGCGATGGCGGTGCTGGACGGCATGGTGGTGCGGGTCGGCGATGTCATGTACGTCGTCCCAATCGATTCGATTCAACGCATTGTTCATTCCGGCGCCAGCAATCTGATGCGGATTTCCGCGGCTGACGGACGCTACATGCTGAAACTGGCGCAGGACGACGTGCTGCCGATACAGTTTCTGAAGCAGAGTGGTCATGCCGAGGAGGAAGATGACTTCGATCCATTCTGCTTGGCCGCGGAGGCCGCGAGCACCGCTGCCGAAGATGCTGACGGCGAGCAGAAGCATCTCTTTGTCGTCGCGGGTCGATCCACTCGGCGTATCGCGCTTTCCGTCGACGAACTGGTCGGCCAGCAGATGGTGCTGATCCGTCCCCTGCAGGGATGTCTTTCCGGCATTCGAGGCGTTACCGGTTGTGCTCTGTTGGGCAGCGGCGGCGTGGGCATGGTGCTCGACATGGGTTACGTCTTCGGCCGCGCCTGACTTTGGCCTCTGATTATTTGAACCTGTGGTCGTCTGCGGGAGCAAGCTGTGGGCGGACGATTCATCGACTCGAATTAAGAGCTGATCCAGGTAATCGCTGCTACGACGGCGCCTCTTCAAAGGCCTCGTGGACCTGGAGGTCGGCGCGGCGCTCCGACCCTGCGTCGATTACGCGCAGCAATATGAGGCTGCACGTTCAAATCACGGCGAGGTCTCGATCGACGCTGATCCGAACCTCGCCGACGAGATAAATTATCACGATATCTCAATATATTACCCTCAACGGCGGACAAGGATCCCACATTCGCGCCTATTTAGGCGCACTCGTGGCAAAACGACCTTCCGTTGATACAGATTGGTGAATTGCGCTTCGATCTTGCCCACTCTTGTCAAGGCGATTCGCCAGTTTCTCGCGTACGGCGCAGTCGCCAGATCTCGGACGGAGGTGAACTGGTTGTGACTGTGGACGCACGTTGGGAGCTTCGTCTCCTCGGCCACCCTGAATTGCGCTGCGACGATGGCCGCCTCGTCGACTTGCCGATGAAAACCTTCGCGATCGCCGCGCACCTCGTGCTCGATCGCCCGAACCAGCAATGCTCGCGCTCCGAATTGGCGGCGTTCCTGTGGTCGGATGCCGACTCGACCCATCAGCGGACAAATCTGCGCACTTTGTTGAAGCGCATTCGCAGCGGGATCGACGGATCAACAACTTCACCCTTCGCCATCGACGGCGAAATCATCGCGCTCGATCCTGATGCTGTCTACTGCGATCTGTCGGAATTCCAACGATTGCTTGTCAGGGGGGAAGCATCAGACGTCGTCAAGGCGGCGGCGCTGTTCTCCGGCGAACTGATAGAAACGCGTGATAGAGGGTCGGCCGCATTCGAACGCTGGCTCAGAGACCAGCGGTCGTCCCTGTCGCAAGCGTTCCGAGCGGCGGCGAGCCGAGCGCTTGAAAGCGACGATTTGAACGCCCTGCCAGAGAAGAAGGAAGCGCTAGCCCGACGCTTGATCGAGGAGGACCAGAACGACGAGGCGAGCCATCGCGCTCTGATTCGGATCTATGCGTCGCGGGGCGATTTCGAGCGCGTCCGATCGACATACGATAACCTGGCGCACAACCTCAGAATGGAACACGGTTGCGAGCCTTCGCACGAGACGCGCGCCCTGTATCGTTCACTTGCGACGCGAGTCGACGAGGCTGCTGATCCATCGCCCTCGTATGCGCACGAATCCGATACTGGCGGTTGGTCGCCGTCGGCGCCATTCATCTCGGTGGAGTCGCGCGGCCCCGTTCTTCTTGTGCCGTCGGCTTTGTCGGCCGACGGCGGATCGGCCGTCGGCCCGAGCACTGACATCTTTGACTGCCTACTGATGCAACTATGGAAGCAGCATTCGCTGAGGATCGTTCTGATCAACCGCGATCATTCCCGTTTCGAGATTGCTCAAAGCGCCGGCGACGCCACAGTCTATCGGCTGCATTTCGGTACACGAGCCGCGGGCATTGCACGGTGTTCCGCGCGGCTCGTTTTCGAACCGACATCCGACCTCTTGTGGGCAGACTCGTTCCTGCCGACCGACCAACATCACGACCAAATCGCCGCGCGATTCGCCGACGCGATTGTCGGCGCGATTGAAAATCATCAAATTAGAGAAGAGAATTTACGCCCAGGAAAACAGCGCACAAGCTTCACCTTGGTCGCGCGAGCTGAGCGCGCTCTGATGAACATCGATTTAACGTCGATGCGCGGCGCGCGGCGGATGCTGCGGACGGCCGCGCGGATGACTGCAAATCCGTTCAGGGCGCAGGCGAAGCTGGCGCGAACTTTCTGGATGGAATGGTTGCTGGGAGCGGGGCGGGATAGGGCGTTGTTGATGACCTCGCGAGATCTCGCCCGCTCGGCGCTGGCAGCGCAGCCGGACAGTCACTATGCACATCAGGAACTCGGCATGACCGCGCTCTGTCTGGGTCAACGTCAGCGCGCGCTCGAACATCTGAGCGAGGCGCACAACCTGAGTCCTTTCGACAGTCAACTGCAAATCGATTTTGCCTACGCCTTGATCGCCAACGGGCAGGCGAAGGAAGCGCTGTCTTCGCTCGAAGCTGGCGGATTGACCGAATGTCGATTTGGGGGGTTCAGCAATTGGGTGACCGCTCGCGCTCATTACGCGCTTGGTGAATATGAAGACGCGATCTTAGATCTTTTGGAATTGCCGATTCCCGCCGCGGCCAATCGGTTGCTCGCCGTTTGCTACGCCTTGCTTGACGAACGCGAGAATGCGGAAGAAGCGAAAGACAAATATCTCGCGGCGAATCCGAATTTCTCATTAGACAGATGGCTGTCGCAATGCCCATTGCGCTCAAGAGTCGATGTTAGCTTATTGCGTGAAGGGCTCTTGATTGCGGGGTTTCACTGACGCGCAAATAGCTACCATTCCTTCATTGAGAGGATTGTCATTTCGCGTGGTTGCGTTTTGCCGCGCGGCAATCAAGGTGAGAACTCAGCGACAATCAGGATGAGAACGCCGATGGGAGCGGACCGAGCCGTCGACGTAGCCCGACCCTAGGACCGCCCCCATCGGCGGCGCGCTTTTCGGCCGTGGCTCGTGGGTCGCATATGGCTCGTGGCTCATGAATGGCGCTTCACGCGCGTGCGCCAAGTTGTCTGTTCATTTTATCTCATAATTTCAATGACATAGGTGTTGGCGCTTTTGTCCAGAGGGGCGCGCCAGCAATATCAATGGTTTATGGAACTCGCCGCTCACGGCGTTTCCGGGAAAGTTGGTTTGGGAAGCGCATGGGAAGCGGCGTGCGGCAATCAGCGTCGGGTGCGCGCGATGGCCGCCTCGCTCGACGCTTGTCATCCCATTCGGCGCGCCGAGTCAGTTCTCCGGGCGGCGGAGCCCCGATCGGAGCTGCGACTCAAACTCGGGGTAGGGCCGGCCCCTCTCGCGGGGACGAAATTTTCTAAGAGTCGTCTCGAAAATCGCGCGCATGTTTTCGAAATCCGGTCCGGCGCTCGCCTCTCCGCTAGGCGCAGAAAGGGTCATGGCGCGAGGATCGTTCCTGCCGCAGCGCGTGAACGGGCCGCGTCGCCGTCGCGTGCGCCAGCGGCTTGTCGCCGGCGTCGAACCCCTTCGCTGTGGGACGGCGCTGGGTCCCGACGCCGATCGGCGTCGCAACGATTGGTCGGCTTTGCTTTGCAATCTTCGACGCCTGTTCGATAGTTCCCTGCGCCCTCCGTAGATCTGAGGCCGGGCCCGGTGCGACGTGCGCACGGAACGCCGCGCCAACTGGCCCGCCGCCATCCTCAGCCGAGCACGTATCGTGAGAACGCCAAAGCTTGTCGCGCGGCTTCGTCCATCTGGGCTTCGTCGGCGTTTTCGCTGAGATCGCGCCAAACCTTGATGTCGCTGCCGACGCGTCCGCCCATCTTGACGAACGGCTCCATGACCACCGCGCCGCTGTAACCGATCTCGCGCAACGCAGCCCCGATTTCGTGCCAAGGCAGCCGACCTTTGCCGGGAACGCGGCGGTTGTTCTCGCCAGTATGGAAATGGCCGAGCAGCGGGCCGGCGGTGCGGATCGCTTTGCCGAAGCTGTCCTCCTCGATGTTCATATGGAACGTGTCGAGCATCACCTTGACGTTGGGCTTGCCCACCTCGCGAACGAAGGCGACCCCCTCCTCGGCGGTGTTCAGAACGTGGTTCTCAAATCGGTTGAGCACTTCCAGACAGAGGTCGACGCCGAGATTGGCCGCGAAATCCGCGAGGCCGGAAATGCCCTCCAAGCCTCGTGCGCGGTCTCCCGCCCTATCGACAGGCTTGGAATAATCGATCGGCCAGTAGGAGTAGAGGGCGCCGCCGATCACGCGAATATCGAGTTTGGCTAGGTTGGCGAGCGTCTCTTCAAAAAAGGCTCGCCCCGCTTTTCTGATCGCCGGATCGGCGGAAGACAGGTTCTTTTCGCGGGACGGACCGAGCCCAGCGGTGATTGTGACGCCATTGTCCCGGGCGGAACGGGCGATTTCGGCGATATGCGCCGGGCTGTAGCCGTTCAGATGATGAGCGGCGATTTCGATGACGTCGAAACCGAGCCTGGCGACCTTCGCTACGTATTTCAGGCAGTCGGCGCTCCACTCCTGCTCCCAGTACGAGTAATAAATGCCGAATTTCATCTGCGCCTCCAAGTTGGCGAAATGCGGTGTTGTCGCCTTCTAACGTGAGGCGGCTTACCCAGCTAAACCGCGAGGTTCAAGTCGGGCTTGCTGACGACGGATCATCTCGAGGCTCCTTGATGAGGGACGTCGGTCGCGCCGACGATGTGGGCGACGACGGCGTTCATGGTCGTCTGCGCGGTCGGATCGTCGGCGATCACCGCGCCCTGGCGCAGCACGACGATGCGGCCGCAGACGGCGAAGACGTCGGTGAGGCGGTGGCTGATGAGGATCACCGCGATGCCCTGGCCGCTCAGCGTGCGGATCAGCTCGAGCACGTGCTCGACCTCGCGCACCGCCAGCGCCGCGGTCGGCTCGTCCATGATGACGAGCTTGGGGTTGAAGGTCAGCGCGCGGGCGATCGCCACCGATTGCTGCTGGCCGCCGGAAAGCTGGCCGGTCAACTGCGTCACCGATTTCACCCGCGCGCCGAGCTTGGCGATCATCGCTTCGGCTTCGATGCGCATGCGCTTCGCGTCGATCAGCTTGACGCCGAACAGGTTGCGGGTGAGCTCGCGGCCGAGAAAGATGTTCGAGGCGACGTCGCGCATGCGGGCGAGCGCGAGATCCTGGTAGATCATCTCGATGCCGGCCTTGCGGATCTCGCCGGGGTCCCTGCCGACCAGCGAGGCGCCGTCGAACAGGATCTCGCCGCCGTCAGGGCGATAGACGCCGGTGATCGTCTTCATCAGCGTCGACTTGCCGGCGCCGTTGTCGCCGACCAGACCGACGACGGCGCCCGCCTCGACCGAGAAGGTCGCGCCGCGCAGCGCCTCGATCGCGCCGAAGGACTTGCGGACGTCCCGGAGCTCGAGAAGGCTCATCGCCGCCATCCCTCTACGCTATTGATGCGGTCGAGCCACACCGCCAGAATGAGCACCGCGCCGATGGCGATCTGCTGATAGAACGGCTGCACGGCGAGCAGATTGAGCCCGTTCTGCAGCACGCCCATGATCAGCGCGCCGATGATCGTGCCAACGATGCTGCCGCGGCCGCCGAATAGATTGGTGCCGCCGATGATCGTCGCAGTGATGGCGGTGAGCTCGTAATTGAGTCCGGCGGTCGGCTCGCCGGAATTGATGCGCGCGGCGAACAATAGGCCGGCGAGGCCGGAAAGCAGGCCGGAGAGTGTATAGAGCAGGGTCTTGTGGCGCTCGACGCGCACGCCCATGGCGCGCGCCGCCGTCTCGTTGTCGCCGATCACCTGCGCGTAGACGCCGAAGCGGGTGTGGATCAGCAGCACGTGGGCGACCACGGCGGTGACGAGCAGCACGATCACCGGCGTCGGCACGCCGAAAGGGCGTCCCTGGCCGAGGTAGACGACCTCGGGCGGCAGGCCGTAGATCGACACGCCGTTGCTGAGCACCAGCGCCACGCCGCGCGCGACGCCGAGCATGCCGAGCGTGGCGATGAACGGCGGGATCCCCCCCTTGGTGACGAGAAAGCCGTTGACCCAGCCGGCTAAGGCGCCGGCGGCGAGGCAGGCGAGAATGCAGGCCGGCCAGGGCAAGTCGAAGTTGGCGGTCGCCAAAGCGCCGACGACGCCGGAGAAGCCGACGATCGAACCGACGGAAAGGTCGATGCCGGCCGAGCAGATGACGAAGGTCATGCCGATCGCCAGCACGCCGATCACCGAGGTCGACAGGACGATGTTGAGGGAGTTGGAGACCGACAGGAACACCGGCGACAGGAACGCCATGACGGCGATCAGCGCCGCGAGCACCAGCAGCGACTCGAAGCGGAACGCGGCGGCGCCGAAGACGCGTTCGCGCCACGAGCGCGGGCCAACGGGCGGGAAGAGGGCTGCTGACATGGGCGGCTCTTTGAACAACGGCGGCGAAGACGCCGCCCGTCGGAGACGGTGAGAAGCGGGATCCAACGGGCGGCGCGGCGGCTCCGCTTATTTGACGTATTGCAGCAGCGGGTCCGTCTTGGCGTCGAGCGTCGCCTTGGTCAGCACCAGGGTCGGCACGTAGGTGAACTCGGCGACCTTCTCGCCCGCCAGCGCCTTCTTGGCGTTCTCGACCGCCTGCATGCCGACCAGGTAGGGCAGTTGCGCGACCGAGGCGTTGAGCCGCCCGGCGTTTATCGACTTGACCGCGTTGACGTTTCCGTCGACGCCGACGACGATCAGCTTGTCCTTTCCGGCCGAGCGCGCCGCTTCCACTGCGCCGAGCGCCATGTCGTCGTTGGCGCAGAAGATCGCCGCGAGGTCGGGGTAGCGCTGCAGGGTGTCGTTGGTGATGTTGGCGGCTTTGAGGCTATCCCAGTCGCCAGGCAGCGAGGCGACGATGTTCAGTCCCGGCGCCGCATTCTTCAGTTCGTCGGCGAAGCCATGGGTGCGCTTGGCGCCGGTGATGTTGCCCGACAGGCCTTCGATGACCAGCACCGAGCCCTTGGCGTCCTTGCCGAGCACGCTGACCAGGTAGTCGGCGGCCTTGCCGCCCGCCGCCAGGTTGTCGGAACCGATGTGGAAGGCGACGTCGACGCCCGCCTTCTTGGTGATGTCGGGGTCGAGGTTGCCGTCGAGGTCGACCACCGGGATCTTCAGCTCATTGGCGCGCTTGAGGCAGGGCAGCAGGTTGGTCGAGCTGATCGCAGCCGTGATCATCACCGCCGGTTTCTTCTCCAGCATGGTGTTGCAAGTGTTGAGCTGCGGCTCCGCCGCCTGGTCGGACTCGACCGCTTGCATGAACAGATCGACGCCGACCTCCTGCGCGCCGGCGTCGACGCCTTTCTCCATCGCGCCCCAGAAGGGGTTCGCGAGGGTCTTCATCAATGCGCCGTAGAGCGGCTTGTCGGCCGCCGAGGCCGATCCCGCGACGGCGATCGTCAACGCCAGCGCCGACGCGCCGGCAATCAGCATCTTCAACATTTCCATCCTCCCTTCACGCTCCGATACAGACGAAGTCAGGTCGCCGCCGCGGTCTTCAGCCGCGCGCGGACGGGCCCGGTGGATTCCCGCACCTTGAGGGTGCAGGAAAGTTCGATGCGCAGACCCGGCGGCTCGCCTTCGCCGTTGATGCGGTCGATCAGCCGGCGCCACGAGCGCGCCGCGAAATCGTCGATCGGCTGGGCGACCGTGGTCAGGTAGGGGCGCAGCGCCAGCATCCAGTCGAAGTCGTCGAAGCCGACGATCGAGACGTCGCCCGGGATATCAAGCCCGAGCCCGCGCGCCGCCTTGATCGCGGCGAGGGCGGAGACGTTGGTCAGCGCGAAGATCGCGGTCGGCGGATCGGCGCGATGCAACTCGAGCTCGACCGCGCCGCGCAGCGTGTCGAGCGCATGGCCGCCGACGCACACGCGTTCGCGACCTTTCAGGCCGGCGTCGGCCAGCGCGCGGCGGCAACCGTCGATCCGCGCGGTGATGTTCTTGAGCTGGGTCGTGTGGGCGAGCACGGCGATGTCGCGGTGGCCGAGGCCGATGAGGTGTCGCGTCGCAGCGTAAGCGCCGGCGCTGCAATCGGCGGCGACCGCGTCGATCCCGGGGCTCGGCTCGCCGCGGTCGATTAGCACCGTCGGCGGCAAGACGGCGCCGAACGAGCCCTGCATGAGGGAAGCGAGCGAGTCGTCGCGCGCCGGCACCGCCAGCAATCCGTCGATGCGGCGCGACACCAGCGCTTCGATGCGCCGCCGCTCGATCGCCGGGTCCTCGCTGGTGGTGACGAGCAGCAGGTCGTAGCCGTCCTTCTCCGCCAGCTCTTCGACGCCGCGCACCAACTCGGCGAAGAAGACGTTGGCGATGTCGGGGACGACCATGCCGATGAGGCGGGTCGACGTGCCGCGCAACGAGCTGGCGGCGCGGTCGAGCCGATAGTCGAGCGTGGCGACCGCCTCGAGCACCTTGCGCCGGCTCTCTTCGCCGACCGGTCGGTTGCCGTTGACGACGTTGGAGGCGGTGGCGACCGAGATCCCGGCGCGCCGCGCGACGTCGCGAATGGTCGGGACCTTCCTCGCCACGCGCGCTTCCCTCCCGACCGTCTCTGGCTGTATTCTATAACGTTATAGACCCTAAGACGCGAGCCGCGCGCGAGTCAAGGGCGCGGTTCAGCTCCGTTCGATCGGCTTGCTGCGCGAGCGCGCGACCGTTTCGCGTTGGGCGCGGCGGCAGGAGAGCGGCGGCAGACCGCGCAGCACGAGCTCGGCGTCGGCGACCGTCTGGCGGCCGATCTCGTAGAGCGAGTCGGTGAGCGCGCCGGCGCGATGGGGCGACAGCAACAGGCCCTCGACCTTGCGCGCCGGATGATCGGCCGGCGCCGGCTCGGTCGGGAAGACGTCGGTCGCGGCGCGGAAGCGGCCGCTCTCGACGGCGCTTAAGAAAGCCGGATAGTCGACGACGCCGGCGCGGCTCATCAGCAGCAGCGCGGCGCCGGGCTGGATGCGCTCGAATTCGCGCTTGCCGAGGAAACCCTGGTTGTCGCTGGTGACGGCGGCGAAGACGACGATGACGCGGTTCGTCGTCAGCACTTCGTCGAGCGAGGCGGCTGCGACGCCGAAGCCGGCCATGAAATGGGCCGACACCCATGGGTCATAGGCCTTGATCGGGCAGCCGAACGGCGCGACGAGCGGCGTGAAGGCGCGCGCCAGATCGCCGAAGCCGATCAGGCCGACCGGCTGGCCGTAGAGCGAGAAGCAGCCCTCGGCGCCGTCGAGCAGCCATTTCTCCTTGCCGGCGCGCATCGCCCGGTCGGCGGCGGTAACGCCGCGGCAGAGGTCGATCGCCATGCCCAGCGCCATTTCGGCGACCGGCCGCGCAAAGGCCGAGCTCGGCGTGAGCACATGGATTCCCCGCGCGAAGCAGGTTTCATAGTCGACGTTCTGCAGGAAATTCGTCTCGACGTTGAAGATGGCGCGCAACTTCGGCGCGCGCTCGAGCCGAGATTTGGGCATGTCTGTCTGGCCGATGATCAGCTCCGCGCTTGGAAGCAGCGCTTCGAGGCGCCCATCGGGCATCCTCTCCTCGCCCTCGTGAATTTCGAGCTGTCCAAGCGACTTAAGTCGCGACCAGACGTCCGATTCGAAAATCTCGTCCAACCGTCGCGGGCTTGGGTCGACGACGATGACTGGCTTGTCCACTTCAGCCCCTCGATACGCGGAATCGCTCGCCCGCCGCCCACGCGTGGTAAATTCTAGAACGATATAGAACGACGATCAATGGCGTAACTGGCGCGGCTCGGCGTCGCTCAGGCCATCCGTCCGCCGGCGTGGAAGGAGAGAGCCGCCCGCAATCGGAGCGTCTGCCCACTGCGCGCGCCGCCGGCAGGCTGGCGGCGGCGCGTTCCGCCCGGCTGGCTTGCCGCCGGGGGGCGCCCGCCACGCCCCCCGCGCGAACTTTCGTCGCCGCAGAGTTTGCGGCGGACTGCATTTCCGGCGGCTGCGCCGGCGGCCGATAACGTCCCGGGGCAAACCGTCGCCGCTCGTCTCAGACCGTTCACGCCGATCCCGTCCCGAGGCGGCGTCGAGTTCGGCTTGGAGAACCATGAAGGCGCAAATGCGCGCGGGCGTCCCGTTTTCCAGGGGGCCGGACCAATCGCCGCAGAGAAAATGTTCACCTTCGGCTGAGCCGACCGCCGGCCTCGTGCTATCGGTCGTCGTGGCGCGATCTCGATCGTTGCGCCAACGCCGATTCTGGCTTGCCCTCTGACGCCTAAGGTTGCGCCGCCCTCAAGTTCCGACCCCAGTCGCGACGACGCTGAATTCGACAAGACGACCCGATGACGAGTTGACTCCGACCATGTCGAAACGCGCCCTCTTCCTTGTTGCTGTCTTGGCCGTTCTCGCCCTGGGCGTCGGCGCCTGGATCTATTGGCGCCACGACGGCGCAGAGGGAAAGGATACGCTCACGCTCTACGGCGACGTCGACATCCGCGAGGCGCAGCCGGCCTTCAACGACTCCGGAACGATTACGACGATCGTGGTGCAAGAAGGCGCGAGCGTGAAGCGCGGCGACCTGCTCGCGACGCTGGACGACGTCCGCTACGCCGCGGCGCTGGCGCAGGCGAAGGCGCAGATGGACAACCAGAAGCAGACGCTGGCCAAGCTGCTGGCCGGGTCCCGCCCGGAAGAGATCGCGCAGGCCCAGGCGACCATGGACGCGCTGCAGACGACCTATTTGAACAACGAGGCGAGCTACAAGCGCTTCGCCGACTTGGCCGCCGCCAACGCCGGGACCATTCAACAGCGCGACGACACGAAAGCGGCCTTCGAATCGGTGCGCAAGCAATACGATGCGGCGCGGCAGGCCTATCTTCTCACGGTCGAAGGACCGCGGGCGGAAGACATCGGCGCGGCGCGCGCCGCGTTCGAGGCGGCGCAGGCGGCCGTGGCGCTGGCGCAGCGGCAGTTCGACGACACCCGCCTGTACGCGCCGTCCGACGGCGTGGTCGAGGACCGCATCCTGGAGCCCGGCGACATGGCGTCTCCCGCGACGCCGGTCCTCACCATCGCTTTGCTGAACCCGCTGTGGGTCAGAGCCTACGCGCCCGAGAGCGAACTCGGCCGCATCCGCCTCGGCATGAAAGCGAGCGTCAGCGCCGACAGCTATCCCGACCGAACCTACGTCGGCTGGATCGGATACATTTCGCCGACCGCCGAGTTCACCCCCAAGGCGGTGGAGACGCCGGAGCTGCGCACCGCGCTCGTCTACCAGCTCAGGGTCTATGCTTGCGACACGCGCGGCGAACTGCGGCTCGGGATGCCGGCCACCGTGCGCATCGATCTGACCCAGCCCGCTGAGGCGCCGTCGCCCGGCTGCGGAGCGAGCGATGCCGCCTCTCGATGACGGCGCGCCGGCGCTGAGGCTCGAGGGCGTGCGCCGCAGCTTTCGCTCGGGTGACCGGGTGATTGCGGCGATCGACGGGATCACCGCCAACGCGGCCAACGGCGCCGTCACCGGGCTGATCGGCCCGGACGGCGCCGGCAAGACCACCTTGATGCGGTTGATCGCCGGCCTGCTGCGCGCCGACGCCGGAAAGATCGAGGCGCTGGGGATCGACGTCGCGCGCGATCCACTCGCCGTCCAGGCGCGGATCGGCTACATGCCGCAGCGCTTCGGGCTCTACGAAGACCTCAGCGTGCGGCAGAACCTCGATCTGTACGCCGATCTGCAGGGCGTGCCGGCCGACGAACGCCCCGCCCGCTACGCCGAGCTCATGCACATGACCGCGCTCGGGCCTTTCACCGAGCGCCGGGCGGGGCAGCTTTCGGGCGGCATGAAGCAGAAGCTCGGCCTCGCCTGCACCTTGGTCCATCCGCCCGATCTGCTGCTGCTCGACGAGCCAACGGTCGGCGTCGACCCGGTGTCGCGGCGCGAGTTGTGGCAGATCATCGACCACCTGACGCGCGACGCCAAAGTGACGGTGCTGTTCAGCACCGCCTATCTCGACGAAGCTGAGCGTTGCGACGCCGTGCTGCTGATCCATGAAGGCCGGCTGCTGGGCAGCGGTCCGCCTGCCGCCTTCACCGCGCAATTGGCGGGGCGCAGTTTCTTCGCCAGCGCCGACGTCGGCAAGCGGCGGCTGCAGGAGCGGCTGGCGCGCGCGCCTGACGTGATCGACGCCGTGATCCAGGGCAGCCGGGTCAGGGTGGTGACGGCCGCGCCGACGCCGCCCGACGCCGCCGCGTTGGCTTCGGACCTGCCGGGCCTGACGTTCGCGCCCACCCCGCCGCGCTTCGAGGACGCCTTCGTCGCCCGGTTGCGCGCGCTCGCCGCCGAGGTCCCGCCCGCTGCGTCGCCGTCGGCGGCGGCGCCGGCGTCGATCGCTGCGTCGCGCGGCGAAGACGTCATTGCGGTGAGCCGCCTCACCCGCCGCTTCGGCGATTTCGTCGCCGTGAACGACGTCAGCTTCCACGTCGCCCGCGGCGAGATTTTCGGCCTGCTCGGCGCCAACGGCGCCGGCAAATCGACCACCTTCCGTATGCTCTGCGGCTTGCTGCCGCCCTCGGGGGGCTCGTTGCGCGTCGCCGGTTTCGATCTGCGCAAGGCCGCCGCGTCGGCGCGCGGGCGGATCGGCTACATGGCGCAGAAGTTCTCGCTCTACGGCGATCTGTCGGTGGAGCGCAACCTGCGCTTCTTCAGCAGCGTCTATCGACTGTTCGGCCCGCGACAGCGCCGACGCATCGACTGGGCGGTCGCCGAGTTCGACCTCGCCTCGCAGATGAGCGCGACCGCGCGCGACCTGCCGCTCGGATTCAAGCAACGGCTCGCGCTCGCCTGCGCGCTGATGCACGAGCCCGACATTCTGTTCCTCGACGAGCCCACTTCCGGCGTCGATCCGCTCGCGCGGCGCGACTTCTGGCGGCGCATCAACGCGCTCGCCGAGACTGGCGTCACCGTCATGGTGACGACGCACTTCATGGAGGAAGCGGAGTACTGCGACCGCTTGGCGATCATGGCGCAGGGCAGCGTGCTGACGGAGGGGGCGCCGGAGACGATCAAGGCCGCCGCCAGGACAGAGGCGCGCCCCGATCCGACCATGGAGGACGCGTTCATCGCGATGATCGAGGCGGCGGCCGACGCGCCGACGCAGGGGTCACGACCATGATGGCCTCGCTGCGACGCCTGCGCGGGCTGCTGCGCAAGGAGTTCCTGCAAATCTGGCGGGACCCTTCTTCGCTCGCCATCGCTTTCCTGCTGCCGGCCGTGCTGCTGTTTCTGTTCGGCTATGGCGTCTCGCTCGACGCCAGCAACGTGCCGCTGGCGCTGGTGACGCAACGCCCGAGCGCGCTCGCGGCGAGCTTCATCGGCGCGTTCGAGCAGTCGCCGTCCTTCCGCCCGCGGCGGTTCCTCACCATCCAGGAGGCGGAGCGGGCGATGACCGACCGCGAGGTGCAGGGCGTCGTCTGGCTGCCGAGCGATTTCGACCGCCGCGCGATTTCCGGCGGCGACTCTCCGATCGGCGTGTTCGTCAACGGCGTCGACACCAACACCGCGCGGATCGTCGAGGGCTACGTCCAACAGGTCTGGGCCGACTGGCTCGGCGCTGAGGCGGCCGAGGCGGGGCGGCCGGCGCCGCTGCCGATCGCCTTCCAGCCGCGCGTACGGTTCAACCCGGCGGTGAAGAGCCGCGACTTCATCGTGCCGGGCCTCATCGCGATGATCATGACCTTGAGCGGCGCGCTGCTGACGGCGCTGGTGATCGCGCGCGAGTGGGAGCGCGGCACGATGGAAGCGTTGATGGTCACGCGCGTGACGATCCGGGAAATTCTGATCGCCAAACTGATCCCCTATTTCCTGCTCGGCATGGGCGGCATGGCGGCCACGGTGGCGCTCGGCGTGTTCCGCTTCGACGTGCCGCTGCGCGGCTCGCTGTGGTCGCTCACCGCCACCTCCAGCTTGTTCATGCTCGCCGCGCTGGGCATGGGATTGTTGATCTCGACCGTTGCGCGCAGCCAGTTCGTCGCTGCGCAGATCGCCATCATCGCGACGTTCCTGCCGGCGTTCATCCTCTCGGGGTTCGTATTCGACATCAACTCCATGCCTTGGCCCGTGCAGATCATCACCCACGTCGTCGCGGCGCGCTATTTCGTCGCCATTCTGCAATCGACGTTTCTGGCCGGCGACGTGTGGTCGGTGATCCTGCCCAACGCCGCCGCGCTGATCGTGATGGCGGCGATCTTTCTCGGCGCGGCGCGCGCGCTGGCGCACAAACGATTGGACTGACGACGATGTGGCGACAGGTTCTCGCTTTGATCGTCAAGGAACTGCTGGCGGTGCTGAGCGACGCCAAGAGTCGCTCGGTGCTGATCAGCCCGCCGATCGTCATGCTGATATTGTTCGGCTACGCCGCGACCTATGATCTCGATCGCGTGCCGATCGCGATCTACAACCAGGACGCGAGCCAGGCGTCCCGCGACCTCGTCGCGCATTTTCTCGGCGCGCCGACCTTTCGGCTGGTCGCCACGCTGCACAGCAGCCAGGAGATCGACGCGCTGATCGATTCGCGCCAGATCAAGCTGGCGCTGGTGATCGATCCGCGCTTCAGTCGAGATCTGCTGACCGGACGGCCGGCGCCGGTGCAGGCGATTCTCGACGGCCGCAACTCCAACACCGCGCTGCTGATCGAGGG
>Ga0181529_10002983_pt1 | contig 19731 bp, 19 predicted proteins | sample PEATcosm2014_Bin_36_FD_119763 | JGI IMG/M metagenome (GOLD analysis project Ga0181529, IMG submission 119763) | Peatland microbial communities from MTU Mesocosm Facility, Houghton, MI, USA - PEATcosm2014_Bin10_30_metaG | ecosystem: Environmental > Terrestrial > Soil > Wetlands > Peat | place... | reverse complement strand
CGGCCCCGACGCCATGCACGGCATCTATGCCGTGGCGACGATTTTTTACCTCGTGGCCAGCGACTACTTCCAGGTCGTAAGGCTCAAGGGATTTGTGGAGTTCTGGAAGATGTTCCGGGGGGCCTGAAACCGGCCGCACGCTTCGAGGTTTTCCTCGAATTGGCAGGCGCCCCAAGCAACATCCAACCGCCTTCAGTCGTCGGCAAGACAGACATCCTCACTGCGGATGAATCGATGGAGCCAGGATCGCCCTCTCGGCCATCTGCCGCAAACGCGGCAAGGCCCGCAGCCGGGTTGGCTGCGGGCCTTGCTGTAGTCCGGTTCGGTTCGCGGCGGGCTACTCGCCCGGCTCTTCGCTGGGTTGCGCCTTGGCATTCATGCGGATGCGGTTGTGCTTCTTGTAGTCGTTGAAGGTGTTGCTCAAGAAGACTTCGAAGGCTTCTTCGCGGCGTCCATCCAGAAGCTGGTCGCGGGTCTGGTCGAAGTTCTTGGCGATCTCGTCGGCAGTAGGCTCCTGCTTGTCCACCAGTTTGGCCACCACGCCGGTTCTGCCAGCGTTGATCGGCCCGCTGATGTTGCCGGGAACCATGTCGAAGAGCTGCGGGGCAATCTGGCCGATGGCGCCCAGCTCGGGCACCTGGCCGGAAAGGCCTACCAGGTCGCTGGTTTTGACGGTGGCGCCCATTTCCTTGGCAGCCTTGGCCAGATCGTTCATGGACTTGGCCTTGTTGGACAGTTCCGCGGTCTTTTGGCTGAGCAGTACGGGCAACTGCTCGTTGCGGTAGTCGTCGGCCACCTGGGTTTTCCAGTCGGCAAAGTTGGGCGCGTGGGCGGGGGCGATTCCGGTGACCTGGAAGATCGCGTATCCCTCGCCGACGTTGGCGAATTCCGCCGGATCGCCCTGCTTGGACTCGAAAGCCTTGGCGAGCATCTCCGCACCGTTGGGCAAAGCTGCGATCACGCCCTGGCGGCCGACCAGAGGCGTGGTCTGCAAGGGCAGGTGGTGCGCCGCGGCGGTCTTTTCCAGGCCGTTCTTGATGGCCTCGGAGGTCAGCGCGTGGGCGTAGTTTGCTTCGGCCAGCGCCTCTTTCTGGCGGCTCAGCGTTTCCCGAATGGTGGGCAGCACCTCGGCGAGCGACTGAGTATGCGCTGTCTGGCGCTCCTCGACCTCGACAATGTGGTAGCCGAACTGGGTCTTGACGATCTTTCTCTCGCCGATCTTCTGGGTGAAGATGGCGTTATCGAACTGGGGCACCATGTGGCCGCGCTGGGCAAAGCCCAGTTCGCCGCCCGTGTCTTTGCTGCCGGGATCGTCGGAGTTCTTCTTGGCCAGGTCGGCAAAATTGCCGCCGGCGTTGATCTGCTTGAGCAAGTTCTCCGCCTTGGCCTTGGCGGCGGCGTCGGTCTTGGCGTCCGCGCCGGGATCCACCTTGATGAGGATGTGGCGCGCACGCGCCTGCTCGGGAGTCGAGTATTCGGACTGGTGCGCCGCGAAGAACTGCTGAATCTCCTGCTGGCTGGGCTGAGGCAGACCGCCGGGCAAGTCCTGAGGTCCGAAGGCGAAGTAGGTGATCTTGCGCTCTTCCGGCACGGCCGTGGCGTAGCGCGGGGCGTTCTTTTTGAAGAAGGCCTCGAGATCGCCGTCGCTGGGATTGATCTGCTTGCGCAGGTCGTCCACGGCGATCACCGCGTAGTCGAATTTGATCTTGACGTTCTGCTTGCGGTAGGTTTCGCGGACTTCTTGATCGCCCACGGTGACCGGGGCGGTAATCAGCGCCCGCAGCCGCCGGATGAGGATGTCCTGCTTCAGGTCGTCCTCAAAATCCTTGACCGACATGTTGAGCCGTTCAGAGATCAGGCGGGCATATTGGTCGTCGCCGATGTACTGGCCGTTGGGGAAGATGGCCTGTCCGGTGGGACCGCGGTGCAGGTATTCGCGCACATCGTCGTCGGTGGCGGTAATGCCCAGCTTCTCGGCTTCGAGTACGAGAATCTGCTGCTGCACCATCTGCTGGCCGACTCGCTGTTCCAAGAGGCCCAGGATCATCGGGTTGTCGGGGTAGCGCTGCTGCTGCGCCATCTGCCGGGCACGCTGGCTGACGGTCTGCTGACTCACCGCTTCGCCGGAAGAGAGGAAGCGGCTATACCAGTGGGGGTAAATCACGGCATAGGTATCGGCGGAGGCGGCGCCCACGCCAGTGAGGCCTGGAATCAGGTAAACCACCATGGACACCGAAGCGGCGGCGATGATGACGACGAAAAGTGCCTTGGTGAGGCGATTGTCTCTCTGCAGGAAACGGATCATGGGTGGACTTGAGCCTTCTACTCTCTATGCGCCTGGATGGTGAGGCTTGCCCACGGCCAGCCTGGACCGGGATTCCCGGCTCGGCGACGGCTGTGAGCATCTCCCATGGATGCGCAATTCTCGCTCGATGCGATTCACTGCCATTATAGACGACCGAGAACCGGGCGAGGCGGGAAGGGCGCAAAGGCGCATGGGTCGAGGGTCCTTCTAAAGAAGCCGCGCCCACAATGCAACGCGGGCATCCCGGAAGCCGGGATGCCCGCAACAGCTAGCGCAGATTGGCAGATCTTAGCGCCAGTAATAGTACCCGCCAACCAGGTAGTACGGACGGTAGTAAACCGGCGGATAGGGGTAGGGATACGGGTAGCCGGGGCGATAGTAGCCGCGCCGGTAGAGCGTCGGGCCGCCGGGATTCAATCCCTGGGCCAGGCGAGACGCTTCCTGTTGAGTTACCGGCTGAACAGTGACTGGAGCGGCCAGGTGGAAGTCGACCAGGGCCTCGGCGGGAATCCAGACCCCCGGTCCGGGAGAAGCCGCGGAAGCGGCAGTGCCCGCCGCCACGCCTGCGCCGGCTCCGATGGCGCAACCCGCGCCACGGCCCACGGCACAGCCGATGATGGTTCCCACAATTCCTGCGCCGAGAGCATTGCTAACCGTTTGGCCAGCCTTGTTCGGGCCCTTCACCTTGAACTGGTCGGTTTGCAGCGGGTAGCTCTGGCCGCCCAAATCGAGCGAGGTGAGCCTGAGCGCCAACTCCGGGCTTCCGCCCAGATCGCCGGCCTTCTTCACTTCGGTGACTTCTCCATGCACGGTGGCGCCGCGGGGAATGGCCAGCGCGCCGCCAAAGACCACGTCGTGAATCACGGTGAACTGGACCGGCGTGCCCCCCTTGGCCCGCTTGCTGTCCACGGACTCGCTGGTGCGTACCTGGAGCAGGGTCCCCACGGGAACCGTGACCGGCCCCTTGGGAATCTCATACGCGGGCTGCGCGGGAGGATAGGAGGCCGGAGGCCGCACAGGCATGTACTGGGGCCGCGCGGGAGGAGCAGGCGGCTGGTTCTGAGATTGCCCCGGGGTTTGCTGCGGATAACCCTGCGGAGGCGGCATCGGGCCATCGTCCCCGCCCGGCTGATTCTCTGCCGTCTGCTGCGCGCTCGAGTCGTTGGCATCCGGGGCCGGTGCGTCCTGGGCATCCTGGGGATTGCCGACCTTCAGGTTGTTATGCACCGCAGTGACGCCCGCGACACGGCCGGCGATGGACTCCGCCAGCTCCTTCGAGGCCTCGCTGGAGACCGTTCCCGAGAGTGTCACCTCGCTCTGAATGGTGGCGGCGGTGATCAGATCTTTCTTCAGCGCGTTGGATGCATCGAGGGCATGCACTACGTCCATCTCGATTTGTCCGTCGGTGCGCTGGCCGGCTGCCGGTGCGGTGTTCTGCGCCAGCGCAATGGCGCCGCACAATGCAACCAGCCCGGCGAAGGCCAGGACCTGCGGGAAAACTCTCTTGAGCAATGGGCGAATCATGTCAATCTCTCCTCAACTTGCAATGCTGCTCCCGATTCAAGTCGTTTAGACGGGGAACCGGGCTAGCCGTCACAGGTGCAAACCCGGACGTCTGGAAAAAGTTCCGCCGTTCGCCTGAATTTGCGTTTGTGCCCCTCGTTTCAGAAGCAAGAACATCGTTTTGGACCGGGCCTTCATTCTCCAGCAGAGCAGCATGGCCGGTTTCAGACGCGCCGAAACGCCCCCAAGGAAATTATCCTGCCTCCGACTACGGTTTTTCGGGTCGGCTTTCTACGATTTCGCCGCGCTCACTCGGGATGACAGCGTTGTTCTTGCAAGGCCGCCGCGAAATGGCGCATTGAGCGCAAAAAACAATGGCTGGAGCCGAAAAAGGCGCCAGCCATTTCAATTCAGGAGCGCATCGCCGAACTGCTTGGCGACTCCGCGGAAACCCTCAGACGGCCTCGATCTCCACAGCCAAGACGGCATCGTCTTTCAGGCCCCTGGTGGCGCCGAAAAACGCATAAGCCGCGACGCAAACATAGCCGGCAAGAGGAACCAGATAGGCAAGCGATGTCTTGTGTCCGGCTTCGGCAATCAGGCCCATGGCCGGGGTGAGCAGCGCGCCGCCGATGATGGCCATCACCAGCAGAGAACAGCCCAGCTTGGTGTTCGGCCCCAGTTGCTTGATGCCCAGCGCGAAGATGGTGGGGAACATGAGCGACATGAAGAAGCTGGTGAGGAAGATGGCCCACAGTCCGACCCATCCGGGCCATGCCACGCCAATCGCCACAAGCAGAACATTCATCAACGCAAATGCGCCTAACATGCGGTGGGGCGCGAAGAAGCGCATGAGATAGGCCGAGGTGAAGCGGCCCACGGCGAAGGCCACCAGCGTGCCGGTGAGAAAGAATCCAGCAACTTTCTCAGGCTGATGCGTTGCTTCCTGCACGTACTGGATAAAGTAACTCCAGGTGCCCACTTGCGCGCCCACATACATGAATTGCGCCACAATCGCAAACAGGAAGTGTGGATAGCGAAGCAAATCGCGGAAGTGCCCGTGGTCTCCTTGCTCTGCCTCGTGCTCGCTGTGAATGGCTGGGAATTTGGTGAACAGAATGAACAGTGCGAGCGAGAAGGCTACCGCGCCAAGTACCATGTAGGGCCGGACCACGCGCAGCGTCTCGGAGCGCAGATAGGCCTCGTAGAGGTGCTGCACCTTGAGCGATTGAATCTGTGTTGTGCTCAGCTCGACCCCGGAAAAGATGAACACCGTGCCCACCAGCACGCCGGTGATGGCGCCCAGCGGATTGAATGCCTGGGAGAAGTTGAGGCGCCGTTCCGAACTGTGCTGTTCGCCGATCTGCGCGATGAACGGATTCGAGGCTGTCTCAAGAAACGACAATCCGCTGGCGATGACGAAGAGCGCTCCAAGGAAGTAAATGTACTTGCCTTCAATGGCCGCGGGCCAGAACAGAAATGTGCCTGCGCTGAAGAGAGACAAGCCGATGAGAATGCCGATCTTGTAACTGTAGCGGCGCATCACCAGGGCCGCCGGAATAGCCAGGAGGAAGTAGCCCAGATAAAACGCGGACTGGACTAGCCCCGCCTCGAAGCGCGTGAGCGCGAACGACTTCATGAACTGGCGAATCAGGACATCGTTGAGGTTGTTGGGGATGCCCCACATGAAGAACAGCGAGGTGACCAGGGAAAAGGGCAGCATCCGCCCAGCGGGAAAGATTCCATCGTTGCGCGAGGCGGTATTGCCCGTTGGGGCATTCACAACAAACATAGTGTGTATCCTTTGGCCGGCCGCGAATGTTCTAGAGTGCGGGCCATCCGATTGGTTTGAAAAGAAAGGGTGAAACGATCTTGATTGGCCAGCAATTGAGGTAGCGAGTTGGCTTCCGCTTGGCCGAAATGGCAAGTTAGCGAGTTGGCGAATGGTCGCGGAACGAGCGCCCTTCAAGTGTTTGATGCGGGTCCGTTCCAGGATCCCACCTTAGCCGCAATAGGAACAATTGCGGCCAGGGTGGGCGCCCAGTTGCAGTCTTCCGGTTATGCGAAATCGACCTTCAACGCGAAGCCAATGTCGGAGATCTTTTCCGCGGGCATCTCGACTTTCAGGCAGCCGTCTTCTTGCTTCCACTTGAGGTCGCCCTTGTAGCCAAGCATCTCGACTTTGCGAATCGTGCCGGGCGTTTGCGCGCTGGCCAGGCCGAGAGCCTCGACCATCGCGTGCTTTTGCGGCCAGCCCATCACAAAGGCGTAGACCTTGCTGTCCTTCGCGGTGAAGCGAACGTCTTCGCCGGTAAGGTCGCTCTGCTTGTCTTCGTTGAAATTGCCGGGAACGATTTTGACTTTGGTCGAGGGTCCTTCGCCGTAGATCTTCCACGGGCGCGAACTGTAGATGCCTTCGCTGTTCACCGCCATCCATGCGGTGATTTCCTCCAGCGTATTCATCTCTTCGTGGTCCAGCTCGCCGGAGTTGGGCAGCGGGAAATTGAGCAGCAGGTTGCCGTTCTTGCTCACGATGTCCACGAGGAGGTCGATCACCTTCTTGGCCGACTTGTACTTTTCGCCGCGCTTGTAGTGCCATTGGCCGATGCAGGTGTCGGTCTGCCAGGGATTCTTGGCAATGCCGTCGGAGACACCGCGCTCGTGATCCAGCAGGCAGGTGCCGATGGCGCAGTCCGTGTCCGTCTTGCTGTTGTAGACAGCCTCGACCACGCCGCCGTGCTTCTGCGCGCTCACGTTGTAAAGGTGCGAGACCATCTTCAGGCCGGTGTCTTCGAAGGGCAGGTGCCCGTCGGTGTAGAGCAGGTCGGGCTGATACTTGTCGATCAGATCGGTCATGCGATCGAGATAATGTTTCTTCCAGGATTCGGGAATGTCGTCGTCGTTCCAATCGAGCTTGTCGATGAGGCGCGCGCAATCCCTATCGTGATAGAGGTCTTCGAACTTCGGATCGGCCCCGTCGTAGGGAACGCCGGCCAGCGGACCGGTCTTGTCCGCCCCATGGCTCACGGCCCACCACTTGTAGCTGATCCACAGATGCTCGCTGACGCCGAAGCGCAGGCCGTTCTTCTCCGCGGCTTTCTGCCAGGTGCCGACGATGTCTCTCTTCGGTCCCATGTTCACCGCATTCCAGCGTGTGTATTTCGAATTCCACAGATCGAAGTTATCGTGATGAACGCCCATGCTGACGAAGTACTTTGCGCCGGCTTTCTTGTAGAGGCCCATGAGATGTTCGGGGTCCCACTTGGCGGCCTTCCAGTTGTCGACCAAATCCTTGTACCCGACTTTGGAGGGATGGCCATAGGTTTCCACATGGTAGCGGTACTGCTCCGACCCCTCCACATACATGTTGCGGGCGTACCAATCTCCGTCTTCGATTGCCGATTGCGGACCCCAGTGCGACCAGATGCCGAATTTCGCATCGCGGAACCAGTCCGGAACGCGGTAGGCTTCGAGGGACTTCCTGGTTCCCAGGAACCCGCCCTGCATCTGTGCTTTTGCAAATCGGGAAAGAGCAAGAGCGGAGCACGCCCCGCCCATCCATTGAAGTAACTCACGCCTGTTCAATGCCATTGCTGTTGTTTCCTTTCATAGTGCCGCAAGGTCTGGAGCGATTGGGAGGGGCTGCCATTTTACCTGGGCCCGGTTTCCTTAAACTCGGTAACCAGCATTGCTTGGCGAACTTGCCGTTCCGCTTCGGGTTTCCAGTAACCGCAGTCGAGTTCGAAGAAGATCGAAGAGTAGGGGATGGTCATTTCCGTTTTGACGATGAGGATGCGGAAGAGCTGCGCGGCTTTGTCGAGCATGGCGATGATCTGCTCGTGCGGCAACTCCCTCAAGGAGGAGATCCAGGCGGCGTCGAGCAGTTGGCCCCGGTATTCGGTAACGCCGGGCGCATCGTTCTCGTGCACGAACGCCAGTTCGCGATCGAGGTAAATATTGGCGCGCACATGCTTGGCGCCAAGAATGATTTCGGCCACCTTGCGCGCAACTTCAAGCTGACCGGCGCCGGAGACGATGGTCTCGATGCCGGGCCTGGACTGCGCGGGATAGGCCGAGTCGGCAACCACGATCCAGTTGCGATGGCCGAATACCGGAAGACGGTCGCGTAGCTGACGCTCCCATTCGGGCGTAGCGGGAGATGCGTTGGGGTTCATCTTGTCCTTTACTTGATGGAAGCAGTGCGGCGGCGGTTTTCAGGCCCCCGCCCCATCGCATTGGCTTGCGCAATCTAAACTAGCTCTTCGTCCTGGCAGACGGCAACCTTGCCGCACTTGCCGGAGGCCATCAGAGCGTAGGCGTCGCTGGCGCTTTCCAGCGGAAAGCGGTGGGTGACGATGTCGGCCGGATGGAGGTTCCAGCGGACCAGCCGCTCGACGAGTTCTTCCATCAGCCAGGTCGAAGTGACCCACGAGCCGTAGAGCGTCTTCTGGTCGTGAATCATGTCGGGCGAAGGGTTGAACTCGACCGTTCCGCCCTCGCCGAGAAGCACGATTCTGCCCCACTTGCGGGTGGCGCGAATGGCTGTTGCCCGCGCGGCGTGGTGTGCCGAGCAGTCCACCGCGCGCTCCACGCCAAGGCCCCCGGTCAGCTCCTTCACTTGCGCAACGTTGTCTGGCCCCGAGGCAAACACCGCGTCGCAGAGGCCCAGGTCCGTGGCGATCTTCATGCGCTCCGGAACCACATCGATGCCAATGATCTTGTTCGCTCCGAGTTTGCGGCAGAGCGCGCCCGCGGCCAGGCCCACCGGCCCCAGGCCGGTGATGAGCACGGCGTGATTGCCGTCGATGCCGATCTTTTCCAGGCCTTCGTACACGGTGCCGAATCCGCATGCCACCTGCGCGCCGTCGGCATACGAAAGCTGGTCGGGAAGAGCGATGAGGTCTTTCTCTTCGGCAATCATGTACTCCGCCATTCCGCCGTCCCGCTGCCATCCGTAGGCGCGGCGGTATTTCTCGCTGGTGCAGGAGATCATGTAGCCGCGCCGGCAGTCGTTGCACACGCCGCAACCGGAGATGTGGTAGACGATCACGCGGTCGCCGGTCTTGAAGCGGCGGCAACCGGGGCCCTCGGCCACAATCTGTCCGCAGGGCTCGTGCCCGGCGATGACGCCCTGGTAGCCTTCGGGGCCTTTGCCCAGATGCTCATGGTAGATGCAGCGGATATCCGAGCCGCAGATGGTGGAGGCCTTGATGCGCAGCAGAACTTCTCCGTGGCCTGGAGCCGGCACTGGCACGGTGCGCATCTCAACGGTTGAATTGCCGGGCAGGAATGCCGCGGTCATTGTGGCTTTCATTTTCTTGTCTCCAATACAAATTCCGATTGAGGTACTGAAGGAATCCCAATTACGGAGGAGTGATCTCTCCGTCCACGTCCCAAAGCGCTTCCCAGGTTTGCCCATCTTTCCAGAGGAAGACCTGGCCCTTGATCAACCGGCAGTTGCGGTCGAGCTTGGCGATGGCCTGCATTTCCTCGCTGCTGAGCGGATCAGTCACCGCGCCGCGCAGATTGGCCAGATAGTTGTTGATGGAGAAAGGAATCGGCGTCTGACCGCGTTGCACCGCCCACTTCAGGCAAACCACGGCGGGATGAACCCCATGCCGCTTGGCAATCTCGATAATGACCGGGTCTTCGGTGGGCGATGTGTCTTCGGGCGTGCGGTCGCGCTCGGGGCGTCCCGGCGAGCCGATGGGGCAATAGCCGATGGGCTGAACGTTGTGCTCCACCACGAACTTGAAAAGTTCCGGCTGCTGGAAGTGGGGATGCAACTCCATTTCGTTGACGGCGGGCCGGATGCGTGCGTCTCGCAGAACCAGCTTGAGCTTGGGGATGGTCATATTGGAGGTGCCGATATGCCGCACCAGGCCCAGCTCCACCAGCTCTTCCATCTTGCGTCAGGTCTTCATGAAGTTTTCGTGGATGTAGGGCTTGGCATCCGCGCTGCGGCTGGTCACGTCGCAACCCGGCGCATGGAAGTTGGGAAACGGCCAGTGCACCAGATAGAGATCAAGGTATTTCAGGCGCAGATCGGCGAGCGACTTGCGGCAGGAGGCAATGACATCGCTCTCGGCGTGCTTGTCGTTCCACAGCTTCGAGGTGACCCATAGCTCCTCGCGCTTGATGCCGCTTTTGAGCACCGATTCGAGAGCTTCGCCGACTTCGGCTTCGTTGCCATACACCGAGGCGCAATCGAAGTGACGGTAGCCAACCCTGGCCGCTCCTTTCACGGCTTCCGCAACCTGCGCTGCGGTCACATGATCGGACCCAAAGGTTCCCAGTCCGACGGCTGGCATGGTGGCTCCGGTGTAGAGCTTGCGTTGTGGAACGGCCGCTGGGTCGACAGCGGCGGGAGTGGCCTGGCTTATGGTGCTCATTCGGGCTCCTTGGCGACGAATACGTTAACGATAACTATCACCACCGCAGAATACGCGTACGCGGCAAATTGTGTCAACGCAAAAACTTCACGGGCCAGAGAAAAGTTAACGATTACGCCTGAACTTGCGCGATACTGGATGGGGCCCTGCATTTGCAGGTAGCTCGCGCCGCTCCCATCGATTGGCCCGACAGTGGTGGGGGGGCAATTCCGCAGTGCGGAAACCTGTCTCGCGAGGGTGTAGCCGGCAAGTGCGCATGGAATGGGAAGTGAAACGTCAACAGACGAATATCGCATTTGGCTGCATACTGGAATGAATGGCCGAATAGCGGCAAGGGGGCACGAAAGAACTTGAGCGAAAGCAAGGAAGAAGACCGGAAGCCCCGCAAGGCCACGCCGGTGCGCTTGAAAGACATCGCGCACGATCTGGGACTTTCAACGGTAACCATCTCCAAGGTTCTCCGCGGTCACTCCGACATCGGCGAAGAGACCCGCAAGCGCGTGCTCAAGCGCATGGAAGAGCTGCACTATCGGCCCAACCTGGCGGCGCGCGCTCTGATCACCGGCCGAAGCTACACCATCGGGCTGGTCGTACCGGACCTGCTCCATCCCTTCTTTGCCCAGGTGGCCAAGGCCATCTCCGCCGCCATCCGGGGGCAGGGTTACAGCCTCATCATCACCTCTTCGGAAGAGGACCCAGCACTGGAGCAGCAGGAGATCGAGCAGTTGCTGGCGCGCCGGGTGGATGCGATGCTGATCGCCTCGGCGCAATGGACCGTGGAGAGTTTCCGCCGCATCGAAGAGCAGAGGATTCCCTATGTCCTGATCGACCGCTGTTTTGCCGGGCTGCCGGCGAATTTTGTGGGCGTGGACGATGAAGCCGTGGGGCAACTGGCGACCAAACACATGATCGAACAGGGCTGCCGCAGGATCGCTCACATCCGTGGCCCCGAGACCAGCACCGCGCTGGGCCGCGTGGAGGGATTCAAGCGGGCTCTCGCAGAGCACGGGCTGGCGCCCTTGCCGGAGCATATCGTCTCCATCGGCACCTCGGGCGACGACCGCGGCGAGCCGGGCGGATACGAGGCAACCCGCAAGCTGCTGGCCACCGACCCGCGTCCCGACGGTATTTTCTGCTTCAACGATCCGATTGCGCTGGGCGCCATGCGGGCGATTCTCGACGCCGGCCTGCGCATTCCCGAGGACGTCGCGGTGATGGGCTGCGGCAACCTGTCCTACTCGGATTTCCTGCGGGTTCCGCTGAGTTCAGTCGATCAGGACAGCGCGGGGATTGGCCGGCTCGCCGCCGAACTCGCGCTGTCCCTGGTGAACGCAAAGGAACTGGTGCGGCCGAAGACGGAGTTGGTGACTCCTCGGGTCGTGGTGCGCGCGTCGACGCTGCGCCAGTAGGACCTAGCCGGACTTGGTTCTGGCTGCTTGACGTTGAACGCCTTACGTTCTATCCTGCTGCCATGATCCGCAGTTTCAAAGACCATGACACGGCGGAACTGGCTCAACTGGGGACCAACCGGCGCTGGCGCGGCATCGAGACGGTGGCCCGGCGGAAACTCAACCGAATGGATGCGGCTACCCGCCTGGACGATCTCCGCGAGCCTCCGGGAAACATGTTGGAACCGTTGAAAGGAAAGAGGCAGGGACAATACAGCATCCGCATCAACGATCAGTTTCGCATTTGTTTTATATGGAAGGAGGACGGAGCTTATGACGTTGAAATCGTCGACTACCACCAGGAACGGAAAGGCCGGAAATAGGGTGCCCCTGGTGCGTCCCCCACATGGTTGGAACTACCAGTACGTCACCACTTCGCCCGGAGAGATGTTGGCCGAGGAATTTCTCAAGCCGCTGGGCCTGAGCCAGAACCAACTCGCGATGAACATGCGCGTGCCTTCCACGCGGATCGGCGAGATTGTTCGCGGCAAGCGCGCCATCACTCCCGACACGGCCCTGCGCCTTGCTCGCTTCTTTAATAACAGCCCGGAGTTCTGGCTCAACCTGCAACAGATGCACGACCTCAGCAAAGCCAAACTCGCCCTGAGCAAAACCATTGACGCCGAAGTGCGCGTCTACGAGCCGAATGCGGCGTAGTACAACAGCTGCAGTTGGAGAATTCCGGAGGGAGCAGGGGCCTTAAGGCCCCTGGATGCAACGGCTCAATTCCTGGGCCTTTAGGCACGTGCCCTTTTTTCCGCCAAAAGCCCGTGGCTGAAGCCGCTTTGGTTGCAATCTTCGGTTCAGGAGCCTGAAGGCTCCTGCTCCCTCCTCAGGATTCCATGACCATTCCCTAGTCCATAAGCTACCCCATCGCGTTTGTTTCTTGCGGCTTGAGCCATTAGCATCCTAGATGTGCCTGGCCTCGACACTCCGATCATGTATGTCCGCGGCGTCGGTCCCCGTGTGGCGGAGATGCTTGCCGCCAAGGACATCCAGACCGCCGAGGATTTGCTCTACCATTTGCCCTTCCGTTACGAGGACCGCCAGCACCCGCGCAGCCTGGACGAGTTGGTTCCCGGCGAGACGGCCAGTGTGATTGCCGAGGTGCGCGGCTCCGCCTTGCTGCGCACACGCCGTGCCCCGATCTTCGAACTGACCGTGGGCCAGGGCCGGCTGGCTTTGAAATGCATCTGGTTCAATGGCACCTACTTGAACGGCAAGTTCCAGGCCGGGCAGACGGTGGCCGTCTACGGCAAGGTCGAGCCTTCCCGCTCCAGCAGCAACTTGAAGATGATCCAGCCGCAGTTCGAGGTGCTGCCCGACGCCACGGCCGACGCGGAGACGCGGCTGCTGGAAGTGGGCCGCATTACGCCGGTCTACGAATCGCTGGGAGGAGCGCGGCTGGCCTCCCGCTGGCAGCGCAAGACGATCTTCAACCTGCTGGAAGCGGTGCGCGGCGCGGTGCCTGAATGCTTGCCCAGGGAGATGCTTGGGCGGCTCGATCTGCCTGATCGCGAGACATCGCTGCGCGAGGTGCATTTTCCGCCCGAAGGGACGAAGTTCGTCCAGTTGCAGAGCTTCTCGACACCGGCTCATCGGCGGCTGATCTTCGAGGAGCTTTTCTTTCTGGAACTGGGTCTGGAGTTGAAGCGAAAGCGGATGCGGGAGCGCGTGGGCATCGGCTTCTCGACCGGCGACAACGTGCGCGAGGCGATCCGCGAGGTGCTGCCGTTTCATCCCACCAAGGCGCAGAAGCGGGCGCTGGGCGAGATTGTGGCCGACATGCGCAGTCCCAGCCCGATGCGGCGACTGTTGCAAGGGGATGTGGGCTCGGGCAAGACCATCGTGGCCTTGCAGGCCATGCTGGTGGCCCTGGAGAACGGCTACCAGGCGGCGCTGATGGCGCCTACCGAAATCCTGGCTACGCAGCATTTTCTGGCCATGCGCAAGCTGCTGGAAAAGTCCTCGCGCAAGCCGCGCATTGTGCTGCTGACCGGCTCGCTGGCCGAGGACCGCAAGCGCTCGACGCGCGGCGAGATCAATCGCGGCGAGGCGCAATTGGTGATTGGCACGCATGCTCTGATCGAGGAGAAGGTGGAGTTCGACCGGCTGGGCCTGGTGGTGGTGGACGAGCAGCATCGCTTCGGCGTGTTGCAGCGTTTCAAGCTGATGAAGAAGCCCAATCAGGCTGAGCCGGACATGCTGGTGATGACCGCGACGCCGATTCCGCGCACGCTGGCGCTCTCGCTCTACGGGGATCTCGACGTGAGCGTGCTGGACGAGCTGCCGCCCGGCCGCACGCCCATCGTCACCCGACGCGTGCCCGGCGAAATGTCGGATGAGGTGTGGGAGTTTGTGCGCAAGCAGGTGGCGCACGGCCGCCAGGCGTACATTGTCTACCCGGTGATCGAGGGAACCAAGGACGACCAGCCGGAACTGGATTTTTCGCACGACGAACCGGGGGGCGGGATTGAAGCGCCGGTTGCACCCGCCCGCAAGACCGCCAGGAAGATCAAAACAGCGGAGCTGTTCACGAAGGCGGCGCAGGAAGCCAATCCGGAGGCGAAATCGGGACTGAAGTCGGCCGTGGAGATGCACGAGAAGCTGCGCACGGGCCCGCTGGCCGGGCTGCGCGTGGGGCTGCTCCATGGGCGGCTCGATGCGGACGAGAAGGAAGTCGTGATGCGCCGCTTTCAGCGCGGCGAGATCGATGTGCTGGTGGCCACCACGGTCATCGAAGTGGGTGTGGATGTGCCCAACGCCACGGTCATGGTGGTGGAGCACGCGGAGCGTTTCGGACTGGCGCAGTTGCACCAGTTGCGCGGGCGGGTGGGCCGCGGAGCCGCCAAGAGCTACTGCGTGCTGATCACCGGGCCGCGCGTCTCTCCGGTTGGCGAGGAGCGGCTCAACGCCATGGTCCGCACCCAGGACGGATTCGAGTTGGCCGAGCTGGACCTGAATCTGCGTGGGCCGGGTGAGTTTTTCGGTACGCGGCAGGCGGGGCTGCCTGACTTTCGCGTGGCCAACCTGGTGCGCGATCGGCAGTTGCTGGAACTGGCCAAGATCGAGGCGGCGCGGTTTGCCACTGCGCCCGGTACCGAAGTAACGGAGGCCGAGCGAACGCGGGTGTGGGCGCGCCTCAAAGAGGCCTGGCAGCGACGCTATGGGCTGGTCGAGGCAGGTTGACGGGCCCGGTGGATTGAGCGAGATTGGGCCATCGTGCTTTCCTGACCGAGATTCTCGCGAAGGATCAGACGGCGGATTCGCCTTGGTGGTTTCCCACGCTTTCCGCAAGAAGCGCGGAAAGGGTCGGCACGGAGTCTCGGTGGGGAATGTGCTGCGGGCCTGTTTACTGGTAAGATTCCTCCCGTCGAATTTCGCTCAGGGAGACGGTTCTCATGCTGTGCGTTTGTCTTTTCTTCGCCCTATCCGGCGCGATCCTCCCGCTCTCCTGGCGATCGCTGAGCAACCCGCGGACGCACGGGTTCTATCGTTTTTTCGCCTTCGAGCTGTTGCTCGCGCTGATTCTTTTGAACGCACCGGTGTGGTTTCGCGATCCATTCTGCCCGCGCCAACTGGCGGCCTGGGCGCTTGGAGCCGTGTCGATCGGGCTGGCCATCGAGGGCTTCCGGCTGCTCCGGCTCATTGGCCGGCCGTCCCAAGCTGCCGCGCACGGCGCCAATCTGGCCTTTGAGAACACCACCACGCTGGTGACCGTGGGAGCCTATCGCCTGGTCCGGCACCCGCTCTATGCGTCCTTGCTGGCGCTGGCCTGGAGCGCGTATCTAAAGAATCCGTTGGGGATAGGTTCCGTGGTAATGATGCTGGGCGCCAGCGGCTTTCTCGCGGCGACGGCCATTGCCGAAGAACGCGAGAATCTCGACCGATTCGGCGCGTCCTACGAGCAATATAGGAAGCGCACTTGGCGCTTTATTCCGTTTCTATTCTGAGGTCGAGCCGGGGAAGGGGCGGTCCGGCGGTTGGCTGTTCAGACCACTTCGCAACTGTGCGAGCCGTGGACCATCTCGACCGGGAAGGTCTGTATTTCCAGGTCGATGCTGGCGATTTCAGTGGCGCAATCGCGCTGGTGGCTGCGGGTTCATTGGCACAGCTCGGTGAAGCGGAGGTGGCCGTTCTGGCTCAGTTCCAATCCGGCGGCGATCAGAACGCTATAGATATCGACGCAGGCCTGGCGCTCGAACTCGAACAGCATGCTCACCTTGCCCATGTCGTCTGCGCCGCGGCTGAGGACCCAGCCGCCGCAACCGAGGATGGCGCCCGTGAGGGTCTGGACCAGCCGAGAAGGCTCCTCAATGGAGATGGCCTTCATCTGCAACGCCCAAGGAACGTTCATCGATTGTCCCGCGCTCTGATCCGGCACTGTCATGAGCCTCACTTCCGCTTTATCGGAGCCGTGCAGCACAGCATGACCGCTGTTCAGGAGTCGAACGGCGCTGCCCGGCTTTGAAACATTCAAGCTGCCCGGAGGGCCTGGCGTGACCTGCGCTGGTAACCGAAAGCGCGTTCTCACACCCGGCGCGGCCGGGATTTGCCTTTCAGGGAGCGTCGCTTGCCATGCGCCACGCAACCCCCTCCACAAGCAAGATGTTGTAGCTTGAAAGACAGCATGATTATCGGCAGCGGAATCGATCTTGTAGAGATCGGGCGCATCCAGCAATCTGTGGATCGTTACGGTCAGCGGTTCCTCGACCGCGTGTACACTGCGGCGGAGCAGGCCTACTGCTTGCGCAAGAAAAAGGCCGGCGAAAGCCTGGCCGCGCGTTTTGCGGCCAAGGAGGCGGGCGCCAAGGCCCTGGGAACCGGAATCAGCTATGGAGTGAATTGGCTGGAGATCGAGGTGGTTCGCGAACCCAGCGGCAGGCCGGCCATCCGGTATCACGGGCGGGCCGCGGAGATTGCCGCCCGCCTGGGGGTAACGCACGCCGTTCTTTCCATTACCCATACCGCCGAACTGGCCATGGCCAGCGTCGTGCTCGAAGGCGGGTTGTAGACCCGGTCGATTCTGCTATCCTCAAGGCGTCCAGGGACTCAGTTCAGCAAGGGGAGTTCAGTGCCAAGCCGCAAAGAGATTCAGTGGTCGCAACTGAGAGTGGGAGCGTTGGTTCTGGCGGCGATGGCCGTTCTGATCGTCCTCATTTTTCTCATGTCCGGCTCGACCGGCGGGCTGTTTGCGCGCAAACTCGTGCTGCGTTCCTACTTTGAGAACGCCGCGGGGCTCAAGGACGGCGCGCCGGTCACGCTGGAAGGCGTCACCATCGGCAACGTGATCCATGTGCGCGTGGTGCCGGAGCGCAACCCCACCCCGGTCGAGGTGACCATGCAGGTGGGCCGCGAATATCTGGGCGGCCTTCACGTGAAGACCACCGCCGCGATCAACCAGGCAGGCGTTCTGGGCGACAGCTACATCGATCTGGACTCCACCCACGCCAGCGGCCCGCCGCCAGCCAATAACGCCGAGTTAAAAGCAGCCGGCGCGCCCAGCATCCAAGACGTGATCCGCACCAGCAACGTTTCCATCGAACAGATCACCGTTCTCATGCGCAAGGTGGAGATTCTGGTCGATACGCTGAACACCAAAAAGGGCACCATGGGCGAGTTGATCAACGACCCCGCCCTCTATACCAAGATCGGGCATATCGCCGGCAACCTGGAGACGATCACCGACAGCATGGCCCAGGGCAAGGGCTCGCTAGGCAAGCTGATCGCCGACGACACGCTCTACACGCGCGCCAACTCGGCCGTCGACCGGCTGGACCGGATCGCCACCGCGCTCGACGAAGGCAAGGGAAGCGCGGGCAAGCTGCTCAAGGACGACACCCTCTACAACAACCTGAACGCCGCCGTGGCCAACACCAATCAGCTAGTGGCCGAGATCAACGCCGGCAAGGGCTCGCTGGGCAAACTGGCCAAGGACCCGGCCTTCGCCGAGAAGCTGGACGATACCGTCTCCCGCCTGGACAGCATCCTGAAGGGCGTGGACGAGGGCAAGGGCACGCTGGGCCAACTGGTGCAGAACCGCGCGCTCTACGACCACGCCGACCAGACCCTGGACCAGACCCAACAACTGGTCAAAGGCATGCGCGAGGACCCGAAGAAGTATTTGGTGATCCGGCTGAAGATGTTCTAGGGCTTTCTTCGGCTTTGAGCAGACGCCCACTTCGGCCGAATGTTGTAAAACAGGTGAATTCATGGCAGCCGACACATTCCAATCCATCACCATAGAGGGCTTCAAGAGCATCCGGTCTATCAAGGATTTGCCTCTTCGACCAATCAATATCCTGGTCGGAGCGAACGGTTCCGGGAAGTCAAATTTTTTGGAGGCGTTCATCTTTCTTGGTGCTGCCCATAGCGGCGAACTGGATTCCTATGTCGCGCGTTATGGCGGAGCCGATAAACAGTTGCACTTTGGCTCAAAGACCACCCAGCGAGTGGGCGTTCGTCTAAAGTCGATTAATGGGCTAGACATGAGCGCCAACTATACGTCTGCGGTAAACGATGAATTAGTTGGAAATGCTACTTGGACCGGGCTTGAAAGCAGCAGCCTAACGTTCAATCGGTATCGATTCCAGGACACAGGGGAGAACTCACCTCTCAAGAAGACGAACAACCTGAGCGACAATCGCTGGCTAAGGAGATTGGGCGGAAACCTTGCGGCATATCTCTATCGGCTGAAATTGCAGCATCGGGAGTCATACGATCAGATTCGTAAGACGGTGCAGCAAGTCGCACCATTCTTCGACGATTTTCAGCTTGAACCTCTCGCTCTCAATCCCGACACCATCAAGCTCGAATGGCGGCATAAGCGATCCGACCAATACTTCGACGCGTCGGATTTCTCCGACGGGACGCTTCGGTTCATCGCGCTGGCAACGCTGTTCTTACAGCCGGTGGAGTTGCGGCCTTCGGTCATCTTGGTCGATGAGCCGGAGTTGGGCCTGCATCCCTTTGCTATCGGTTTGCTCGCTTCGCTGATCAAGCAGGCGTCTATCGACACTCAGGTGATCGTTGCTACCCAATCGCCGTTACTCCTGGATTACTTCGATCCCGAGGATATTCTTGTGGCCGACAGAATCGATGGAGCAACCACGATTGAGCGCAAGAAGCCCGAACCACTGGCCGATTGGCTCAAGGAATATAGTCTCGGACAGCTATGGGAGAAGGGCGAACTCGAGGGAAGGCCGGGGAAAGAATAGCGATGCGGCGATTGCTCGTTCATGTCGAGGGGCAAACCGAGGAGGCGTTCGTCAACGAAGTGTTAGGCGAACACCTGCGGGCTTCCGGCTAATTCGATGTACGAGCACGGCTTGCCGGCAATCCTCGCAAACAGCGAGGCGGCATTCATTCCTGGCAAGGTACGAAGCGGGACATTCTGGCGCACCTGAGGGAGGACCGTGTTGCGACTCACACGACGATGGTGGACTACTATGCCCTACCGCAAGACTGGCCGGGGCGAGAGAACGCACGAAGCATGAATTCGACTGCCCAAAAGGCCGAGTGCGTAGAAGCGGCACTCCTAGCGGACATCGTGGACGAAATGGGCCCAAGATTCGACTCCCGGCATTTCGTCCCTTTCGTCACCATGCACGAGTTTGAGGCATTGCTCTTCAGCGACCCGGACCTCTTTGCGCAGGGAATTGAAAGACGCGATCTGGCCGCGGGTTTCCTTGCCATCCGGCAGGGATTCTCAAGTCCCGAGGACATCAACGATTCTGCCGAGACCGCGCCTTCCAAGAGGATTTCAGGACTGTTCCCTGGGTATCAAAAACGGCTATTCGGCCCGTTGGCGGCCACAGCGATTGGCCTTTCGACGATCCGCAAGGAATGCGGCCACTTCGATGACTGGCTGAAACGGCTGGAATCACTGGCGTAGTGGCACGACGCTACAAGTATTACTTCCAAAAACATAGGTATCACCTAGGATTCAACTCGCTATCTTGCCCCCCGGAACATCTTCCAGAACTCCACAAATCCCTTGAGCCTTACGACCTGGAAGTAGTCGCTGGCCACGAGGTAAAAAATCGTCGCCACGGCATAGATGCCGTGCATGGCGTCGGGGCCG
>Ga0181529_10002982_pt1 | contig 19731 bp, 19 predicted proteins | sample PEATcosm2014_Bin_36_FD_119763 | JGI IMG/M metagenome (GOLD analysis project Ga0181529, IMG submission 119763) | Peatland microbial communities from MTU Mesocosm Facility, Houghton, MI, USA - PEATcosm2014_Bin10_30_metaG | ecosystem: Environmental > Terrestrial > Soil > Wetlands > Peat | place... | reverse complement strand
GGACGACGGCGATCTTCTTGCCGGCGAAGTTCTTGGCGATCCACGGCGCGACGAAGGCGCCCTGAGAGTCGTCGCGCGGGAAGTCGCGCATGATCGTCGGATAGCCCTTCTCAGTCAGCGCCGGGTTGGTCGACGCCGGGCTCATCATCAGCACCTTGTTGTCGGCATAGACGTCGGAAGCCGGAATCGACGAGCCCGAGCAGGCGTGGCCGTCGACGAACTTGATCTGCTGGCCGACGATCAGATTGGCGACCGCGACCGCCTGCTTGGGATCGCAGGCGTCGTCTTCTTCGACGATCTTGATCTTGCGGCCCAAGACGCCGCCCGCCTCGTTGATCGCTACGGCCGCCATTTCAGCGCCGCGTTTCATTTGATCCCCAATTGTCGCCACCGGGCCGGTCATCGGGCCGGCGACCGCAATCGTGATGTCGTCGGCTTTGACCGGCGCAATGGCCAAGGCCGAGACGAACCCTGCCAATGACAGGACGAAGGCTGTGCGCATAATCAAGTACCCTCCTTGCACAAAGAAGGCGCGCCCGCGCGCCCCCGCGCCGCGGCGAACTTTTTCCTGGATAGGCCCGACAAGCGCGGTCCGCGCTCTGCGCCCCGTCGCCTGCGGGCTGATCGTTCGATATACCGAACTGCGCGTTGCGTCGAACGAAAAAGCCGCGGCGCGTCGTCGCGGCTACGAGAGGAAAAGAGCGAAACAGATCACATAGATCGAGCCCAGCAGGCGTTCGACGACCGCTCATGACAAAAAACGATCGTTACCATGTGAAATAGCGATCGCAGGCGTCGAGCCAAAACTGATTCCATACTTCGCGGCCTCGATCCGCACGCCGTAATGACGCCCGTCGTTGTTGGTCTCAGCCTGCCGCGCCGCGGCTGATCGCCAAGGCGGGGCCGAAGCGCCGGATGTCGCAGTCCAGGCCTTCGGCGACGGCGCCCCTCGCAATATCGGCCAAAGGGCATTATACGCGCCTGCATCAGCGGAGGCGCGCAAGCCTCCTCGAGAGGAGCCTTCATGACCCGATCAGCGCCAGCGCCGGCTCGCCGGCTCGCCTTCCTGTTTGCCTCCATCCTCAGCGCCGCCTGGCTCGTCGCCGGCGCCGCGAACGCCGACCCCCGCGTCCTCGCCAGGATCGACGGAGCGCCGATCACCGAGGACGACGTCGCCGACGCGCTGCAGGACATCGGCCCTGGCCTGCCGCAGAAACTCGACGGCCCGGCGCGCCAGAAATACGTGCTCGACTATTTGATCGATCTGCGCCTGACGTCCGGCAAGGCCAAGGCCGACAAGCTCGACCAGGGCGCCGATTTCGCGCGTCGGCTCGACTACTACCACGACAAACTGGCGATGGAGTCGCTGCTGAGCCAGGTCGGCAAGGCGGCGGCGACCGACGAAGCCGAGCACAAGGCCTATGACGAGGCCGCCAAGGCCAATCCTCCGGTGGAGGAGATTCACGCCCGCCATATCCTGCTGCCGACCGAGGAAGAGGCGAAAGCGGCGCTCGAGCGCGTCAAGAAGGGCGAGGACTTCGCCAAGGTGGCGACGGAATTGTCCAAGGACCCGGCTGGCGACGGCGGCGACCTCGGCTGGTTCACCAAGGACCGCATGGTGCCCGAATTCGCCGACGCGGCGTTCAAGCTGCAGCCTGGCCAGATCTCCGATCCGGTGAAGAGCCAGTTCGGCTGGCACGTCATCAAGGTCGAGGAGCGGCGCATGCGCAACTTCCCGCCGTTCGAAGAGCTGAAGGACCAGGCCGGGCGCTATGTCGCCCAGAAGGCGCAGAGCGATCTCATCGCCTCGCTGCACGCCGCGGCCAAGATCGAGCGCGCCGACGATTCCGGCAATCTCGTCCCCGAACCCGCGCCGACCCCGAGCGCGACCCCCGCGGCCGGCGACGACGCCGCCAAGCCCAAGACGCCCTGAGGCGTTCGCGATTCCCCGCCCCGCAACGCCAAGCGGGGCGGAACGCCCGCGCGCTCCCCGCGCGGACTCTCTCCACTCGGATCTCTCCCCCATGGCCGCCTCCGCCCCGATCTCGCCGCTCGCGCCGAAGACCTTCCCCGCTTTGCCGCCGATCGACGGCGTGCGTTTCGCCGCCGGCGCCGCCGGCGTGCGCTACCAGGGCCGAACCGACGTCATGCTGGCGCTGTTCGACCGGCCGGCCGCGGTCGCCGGCGTCTTCACGCGTTCGAAGTGCCCGTCGGCGCCGGTCGACTGGTGCCGCGCCGCCCTGAGCGAGGGACGCGTGCGCGCGCTGGTGGTCAATTCCGGCAACGCCAACGCCTTCACCGGCGCGGCCGGCGTCGCGACTGCTTCCGCCGTCGCCGAGGCGACCGCCAAGGCGGTCGGCGCGACGCCGAACGAGGTCTACCAGGCTTCGACCGGCGTCATCGGCGAACCGATGGACCCGGCGCCGATCGTCAACGCCCTCGGCGCGCTGATCGCCGCCGCCAAGCCCGACAGCCTGATGGACGCGGCGCGCGCGATCATGACCACCGACACCTTTCCCAAGGTCGCCACCGCGCGCGTCAAGCTCGGCGACGCCGAAGTGACGATCAACGGCATCGCCAAAGGCGCCGGCATGATCGCCCCCGACATGGCGACGATGCTGTCGTTCGTCTTCACCGACGCGCCGATCGCCGCGCCGGCGCTGCAGGCGCTGCTGAGCAAAGGCGTCGAGCGCTCGTTCAACGCCATCACCGTCGATTCCGACACCTCGACCTCCGACACGCTGCTGATCTTTTCGACCGGCGCGGCGGCGGCGCGCGGCGCGCCGGCGATCGTCGACGCCGCCGACCCGCGCCTCGCCGCCTTCCGCCGCGCGCTCGACAAGCTGCTCGTCGACCTCGCCCAGCAGGTCGTGCGCGACGGCGAGGGCGCGCGCAAATTCGTCGAAGTCAGGGTCGCCGGGGCGACGACGCGCCGCGCCGCCAAGCGGATCGCGCTGGCGATCGCCAATTCGCCGCTGGTCAAGACCGCCGTCGCCGGCGAGGACGCCAATTGGGGTCGCGTCGTCATGGCGGTCGGCAAGGCGGGCGAGAAGGCCGAGCGCGACAAGCTCGACATCTTCTTCGGCGACCTGCGCGTCGCCCATGCGGGCCAACGCGATCCCGACTACAGCGAGGCGGAAGCCTCCGCCATCATGAAGAAGCGCAAGATCGTCATCGGCGTCAACGTCGGCGTCGGCACGGCGACGGCCAAGGTCTGGACCTGCGACCTCACCAAGGACTACGTCGCCATCAACGGCGACTACCGCTCTTGAAGCTGCTGCTGGTCGTCGCCGCCGCGCTGGTCGACGCCGACAACCGCGTGCTGATCGCCCAGCGCCCGAAGGGCAAGGCGCTGGAAGGCCTGTGGGAGTTTCCCGGCGGCAAGCTCGAACCGAGCGAGCGGCCCGAGGATGCGCTGATCCGCGGGCTCGCCGAGGAGCTCGGCGTGACGGTGAAAGCGGCGTGCCTCGCGCCGCTGACCTTCGCCAGCCACGCCTACGACGACTTCCATCTGCTGATGCCGCTCTACGTCTGCCGGCGATGGCAAGGCTTCGTCGAGCCGCGCGAGGGCCAGGCGCTCAAATGGGCGCGCGCCAAGGACCTGCGCAACTACCCGATGCCGCCCGCCGACACGCCGCTGATCCCGTATCTGGTCGATCTGCTGGGGTGAAGCGGGCGGCGCTTTTTGAAGAAGATGCTGTTCGCGACGGTCCCAGGCGCCATCGCCGCGTACGCGCCAAATGCTTCGCAACGAGCAAATCCGGCGCGCTCGTAAAGCCGGATCGCCGCCCGTTGTCCGTCGCCAGTCTCCAACCGCAATCGAAATAGGCCGACGCCGCGCGCCTCGGCTCGCAGGTCTTTGTGGCCAATACATTAACCTTGCGCAACGAGAATCGCTCGAGCGGCGCCCGATTTACTTTTTCATTTGCGCCGGCCGCGTAGCATTCTCTACGTCACCGCTGAGAAATATTGTATGACGCCCGTTATCCGCACGCGTCGCGAAGTCGTACGCTGGATCGCCATTCAGACCGCATACGCGACGGCTTTCATCCTGCCCGCGACGGCGGCGGCGTGCCTCTGGCTGTATGGCGGCGACCTGTCGCGCGCGGTCGGCGGCTGGGAGGCGATGCGGTTTATCCTCGGCATGGCGCTCGCCGAAACTCTGGCGTTCACGCCGCTCGTCGCGATCCGATCGGTGGGCACGCTGCGTCAGCTCAATCTCGTGCGGGACGAGCTTGATCGGCTCACTGGCGTCGACCCGCTAACCGGCCTGCTCAATCGCCGCGGTTTCGAAAAGGCGGCGGCAGGTTTGGCCGCCGCGCCCGAGGCGCGCGGCGCGCCCGTCGCAGCGCTGGTCTGCGACGTCGACGAGTTCAAGCGGATGAACGACTGCTTCGGCCACGAATTCGGCGACGCCGGACTGCGGCGTCTCGCCAGTGTGCTGCGCAGCGCCGCGGGCGATCGCGGCTTTGCGCTCGGCCGGCACGGCGGCGACGAGTTCGTCGTGCTGATGGCTGGCGCCGCGCGCCGCGAGGCGGTCGCTTTCGCCGAACAGCTTCGCGTCGCCATGACGGCGCAACCCGTGGAAGCGAATGGCGCTCGAGCTCTGCTCACCATCAGCGTCGGCCTCGCGGCGACCGAGCGCTGGGAAGGCGACGTCACGCGCCTAGTTGGGGCGGCCGACGCGGCGCTCTACCAGGCCAAGCGCGACGGACGCAACCGCGTCGTCATCGCCAGCGAGTCGCTGCGCGCCGCAGCCTGAAAGGGCCAGACCTCTACAGCAAGTTGTCTTTAGGTTGACGCAATTCCGACTGTCATCGCGAGCGACAGCGACGCGATCCAGACTAAGCCGCAGCCGCAATCCCCAAGTCTGGATCGCTTCGCTTTGCTCGCGATGACGACCGAGATGATTCGACTTGAAAGCAACATGCTCCAATCGCCGCAGGATGAAAGTTCGGCGGCAGGTCAGGCCGGCGCAAACTGGGAAAAAGACGCCCAGTCCGCCGGCGACCGTCCCCGCTTCTCCCCCGCGATTCCAGCGTCAAACCTTCACGACCGAGGCGCGGTAGATTTCGTCGATCGAGCTCGCCAGCGCCGCGTTGAATTCCGCGTCGCTCATCGAGCGCCGGAGGTCTTGCGCCAAGGCGCGCGAGAAGCTCGCGATCATCCGATGATTGGCGGCAAGACGTCTGCACGCCTCGGCCCGCGTGTAGCCGCCGGAAAGCGCGACGACGCGGGCGACGCGCTTGTCGCGGATGAGCGGCGCATAGAAATCCGGCGTCTCCGGCAGGGTCAGCTTGAACATCACCTGGCGGCCAGCCGGCAAGGCGTCAAGCCCTTTGGTCAGCTCGGCGAGCAGGATCGCCTCCGCGCCGGCCTTGTCCGGGCTCTTGATCGAGATCTCAGGCTCGAGGATCGGCATCAGGCCGTGGCTGGCGATCTGTTCGCCGATCTCGAACTGCTGTCTGGCGATCGCGGCGATGCCGGTCTTCGAGGCCAGGTTGATGACGGAGCGCATTTTCGTTCCGTAGACGCCGAGCTTGGCCGCCCGGGCGAGCAGCGGCGCCAGATCCGGCATCGGCTTCATCAGGCTGACGCCGTCCTTTTCCGCCTCGAGTCCTTTGTCGACTTTCAGGAACGGAACGACGCCCCGCTCCTGCCACAGGAACGTCGGAACCGGCTTGCCTTTCGCCAGTCCGTCCATCGTGCGCTCGAACAGGATCGCGGCGATGACTTTCTCGCCGCTGAAGGCCGGCGAGGCGATGATGCGCACGCGCATTTCGTGCACCAGCCTGAACATCTCGACCTCGCCGCTGTATTCGCTGTCGGCGACGCCATAGAGGCGCAAGGCGCCGGGGGTCGATCCGCCGCTCTGGTCGAGCGCGGCGATGAAGCCGTCCTTGCTCGACATCTGCGTTTTCATCCTGTCATCGGCCATGATCGCCATCCACGCTTGAGATTGTCCGGCGCGAGCTTACGCGGGTTGCGTTGGCGAACTCAACGGGGGCGTCAAACGCGCCAAAACGCGGCGCCGGGGTCGACCCATCCGGGCCGACACTCCGGGCTCACGGCCGGCTCCAAGCCATAGCTGCGACGGCCTTGTGTTGCGGGGAAGGCGGGATTGCCGCCGCCGGCGCGGCGCGCGGCTCGCGCTTCAAGACAATTCAGCCTGACGGAATGCGGTCAGCGCATATTGGGCCTGAGCTCGCTCGAGACCCATCAGCGGGGCGCCCTGGCGGCCCCGGCTGTCTCGATTCGATCGAAGCTCTCGCCGACTCCATCCGGGTCGAAAGTGACCGCTATGCCGCCGGCGAAATGACGGGAAACGTGAGCGCGTCGTTTTCCGACGGTCACAGCCGCGCCGACGGGGAGCGCGACGTCGACGTCAAGCGCCGCGCTGTTGCTCGAAACGTCGATCAAGCCGGCTTCGAATTCTCGCCCGTCCGATAGAAGCAACGTCGTCCAATCTTGATCTTGATCTCGATCGAGCCGTTCGGAACTGCGCCGCTCGGGCGAGCCCGCCGCTTGCCGCCTCACCAGCCCGTCAATTCTCGTCGCGAGCTTGCGCAGCCGGCTCGAAGGAACCCGCAATTCGACGGCGAACCAGTCGATCCCGCGTCGCACGATCACGCCTTCAATGCGTCCGAGCTCTTGTACGTAGGCGACGACGCGCTCCCCCAAATCCCCCACCAATGGCGCTCGAATCGCGACGCCGATCGGGGAGACGTCGACGATCTGGCAGTCGAACTCCTGTCCGTCCGCAAGCATGTAACGGCCGGGCAACGTCAGAGCCGCGCGGTCGTACCGGCGGCGTTCGAACTTAGACTCGCCTTGCGACATGTCGCCAAGCCCTCCGTACTCTGACTCCGAAGACGGCCGATATCCGATCTACGCCGTTTCGACGGCGCTCTCTCGAATGAATCCGCAGACGCGATGGCTGTTACTGCAATTCCGATCGACCAATAGAACGGTCACGCCCGCCGGAGCCATCCAATTCAACCAGGCCCTGAACGATTACCGAGAAATACTAACAAAGCGTTTCCCTGTAGATTGGCCACACTTGCGTAAAGTTCGATAATAACGCTCGTTTGGCAAGGCCCGAAGCTGGGACGTTCCGGCGGCAAATATTGCCTCGACACAGCGTTGAATTAATTTTTAAATATAACGACTTACGAAGCAAGCGATGGAACCGTGTCCAATGCCGATCGCCGAGTCGAACGCCGCGTCGAAACACGGACGCGTCGATGCTTTCGGGCGGCCACGGCGCCGGCGTCGAATTCGTCGACGCGTCGACAAAAGGACGCGCCGCCTCCCGCAAGCCTCGCTTAACCGTCGCAGCGCATCGTCGCGCCATGGCTGACGACCTTGAACGCGCCGCCCTGCCCGCCGCGCCCGATCTGGCGGCGGCCGTCGCGGCCTGGCTTGGCCGGCTCGCCGGCGAACGGCGGCTTTCGGCCAACACGGTCGAAGCCTACGGCCGCGACGCGCGCCAATTTCTCGCCTTTCTCGCTGAGCGGCTCGGCGCGCCGGCGGGCGTCGGCGAATTCTCCCGCCTCGCGCCCGCCGACCTGCGCGCCTTCCTCGCGTTTCGCCGCGCCGAGGGAATCGATCCGCGCTCGCTGCAGCGCGCGCTCTCGGCCCTGCGCTCGCTGGCGCGCCAAGTCGTGCGCGACGGCGGCGCGCCGGCCTCCGCGCTCGGCGCGGTGCGCGCGCCCAAGGCGGCGCGTCGGCTGCCGCGGCCGTTGAGCGCGGCCGACGCGCGCGCGGTCGCTTCCGCCGCTTCGCGCGAGGGCGAAGCGCGCGAGCCGTGGGTCCTCGCCCGCGACGCCGCCGTGCTGTCGCTCTGCTACGGCGCGGGCTTACGCATCGGCGAAGCCCTGTCGATCCGCCGCGCCGACGCGCCGGTCGGCGAGCGCGACGCGGTGACGGTCCTCGGCAAGGGCCGCAAGACGCGCTCGGCTCCGGTGATCGCGCCGGTGAGGCAGGCGATCGCCGACTATCTCGCGCTCTGCCCCTATGTGCTGAAGCCGCAAGGGCCGCTGTTCGTCGGCGCCAAGGGCGGCCCGCTGTCGCCCCGCATCGTCCAACTGGCGATGGAGCGGCTGCGCGGCGCGCTCGGCCTGCCCGACAGCGCCACGCCGCACGCTTTGCGCCATTCCTTCGCCACCCACCTGCTGGCGCGCGGCGGCGATTTGCGCACCATCCAGGAACTGCTCGGCCACGCATCGCTGTCGACCACCCAGGTCTACGCCGCCGTCGACAGCGCCCGGCTCGTCTCCGCCTATCGCGCGGCGCACCCGCGCGCTTAGGCGCCTCGGCGCCCACAAGAGAGGCGCCGCCCCGCCCCGCGCCAACGTCGCGCTTGCCCTCGCCGTCACACGCGCTAGGTTCGCCCGCGCCCGCGAACGCCCGAGGAGGAACCCATGGCCGGCAAACGCATCGTGTTCACCGGCGGTTCCGGCAAGGCCGGTCGGCACGCCGTGCCCCATCTCCTCGCCGCCGGCTACACGATCCTCAATGTCGACCTGAAGCCGCTTGACCTGCCGGGCGTCAACACGCTCGTCGCCGATCTCACCGATTCCGGCCAGGCGTTCAATGCGCTGAGCATGCACTTTGGCTTCGACGGCTACGAGCGCGGCGGCCTGCCGTCGGCGCCCGACGCCGTCGTGCATTTCGCCGCCATTCCGCGCGTGCTGATCGAGCCCGACAACGTCACTTTCGCCGCCAACGTGATCAGCACCTACAACGTCATCGAGGCGGCGATGAAGCTCGGCGTACGCAAGGTGATCATCGCCTCGAGCGAGACGACCTACGGCGTCTGCTTCACCGAAGGCGACAAGGATTTCCATGCCTTCCCGATCGAGGAGGATTACGACGTCGACCCGATGGATTCCTACGGCCTGTCGAAAGTGTGCAACGAAAAGACGGCGCGCGCCTTCGCCATGCGCTACGGCGCCGACATCTACGCGCTGCGCATCGGCAACGTGATCGAGCCGCATGAATACGGGATGTTCGAATCCTTCCAAGCCGATCCGATGCTGCGCAAGCGCACCGCCTGGAGCTACATCGACGCGCGCGACCTCGGCGAGATCGTTCGCCTCTGCTTGGAGAAGGACGGGCTGGGCTTCCAGGTGTTCAACGCGACCAACGACACGATCACGCTGGAGACGCCGACCCAGGAATTCCTGTCGAAGACCTTCCCCAACGTGCCAATCACCCGGCCGCTCGAAGGCTTCGAGGCGCCGCTGTCGAACCGCAAGGCGCGCGAGGTGCTGGGATTCAAGGAGGCGCACAACTGGCGCCGATACGTCCGCATGAAGTGAACGGAGCGCGCGCGGCGCTGAAGCCGCGCGGCGCCCGTCAGGCGGATCAGCCGATCGTAACGCCGCTCGCAGACGCCGACGACAAAGAGGTGGCGGAATAGGCTTCCAGCACCCGCATCAGCTCGCGCAGCGCCGCTTCGGCGGTGGTGTGCGAAGTCGAGTCGCTCGCGCTCGAAGCGCTCGAGGTCGAGCTGATCGAACTCGCGGAGCTGGTCGCGCTGGCGCTGTCGGACGCGCTGGTCGCGGCCGAGGACGACGCCGACGACGTCGAAGAGCTGGAGTCGACGGTCGAGACGAGATCGGTGAGGAAGGTCGTCAGCGCCTTCGACAGTTGCGTGAGATCGGTATCGAGCTGCGCGACGGTCGACGACGACGAGTTGGAGGCGGTCGACGCGCTCGAGACGCTCGACGACGAACTCGACGACTGCAGCGCCGTCAGCAGATTGGTGAGATCGGTCTCGAGCTCCGACAGCAGGCTGCTGGCGCTCGATGAGCTGTCGGTCGAGCTCGAAGAGGTCGAGTCGCTGGCGCTGGTCGCGCCGGGCGGCGGACCCGGCGGCGGGGCGGGGGGCGGCCCGCCGACGCCGCCAGGGCCGCCGGCCGAAGAACTCTGGCCGCTGTTGTCGGACGCGGCGCCGCCGAGCTGCGACAGGAAGGCCAGCACCGCCGCCGACAGACCGACCGCGGTCGAAGCGTCGGAGGTCGACGTCGCGCTGCTCGCTGACGTAGAGGTCGACGCGGTCGTGCTCGATGCATCGGAAGAACTGTTCTGACTGGCCCAAGTCGCCTCGAGCAGCCGCAACAATTGCGCCTGCGAATTGAAGCCGGAAATGGACATCGACATGGTTTGCCCCCAAACCCTGCCGCAATGGTTAACGCTGGTAACCTTAAGAAATCGTAAATGCAGGCGTTAGCGGATCCCAAACGGACTCGGATTCTTCTGCGGCATGCCGGCGCGGATCACGCCGCCTGCGCGCCGGGGATGCGGCAGGCCTGCTGGCCGAGGTGGCCGATTTCCAGCGACAGCGCGGCGTCGCACCAGACGCGGAAGCCCGCCTCGCGCGCGCGATCGCAGAAGACGTAGTCCTCGCCGACGATCTCGCCGCCAGCCTCGTCGGCGCCGTAGCGAAAGTAGGGCTTCGCCAACGCGTCGAACACGCTCATGCGGATCAGCAGGCAGCCGGTCGGGATGCGGCGCATCTCGGTCAGGCCGCGCGCGTCGGTCGTCGGATGCGGCTCGAGCGCCGCGCCGAGCAGCGCGAACGGCGCCACGCGCTTGACGTAAGTCGCGCCGACGATCGCCTCGCGATGGACCAGCAGGCGATGCAGCGTCGTGCGCGGGAAGGTCATGTCGCTGTCGAGAAACAGGATGTGGTCGCAGCCGAGCTCGCGCGCCCGCCGCACCCCGTCGTTGCGCGCCGCAGCGACGATCGACGACTTGTTGTTGACGATCGGCGTTTCGAGCGGCGGCGTCGCGTTGCATAGACCCGCAAGCGCCAAGGCAAAATCGGCGTGCACCATGTCGGCTGAAGGGAAGCAGATGGCGACCTTGGGCAGGGCGGCGGTCATGCAATCCAACCAAATCAGCGGTCCCGCCCGAGGCGAAACTTGCTTGGTATGGCGGAAAGCCCAAACCCGCTCAAGGCCGCCACGGATCGATGATCGGCACGCCCGCCGCGACGAACGGCGCCGTGTCGCGCGTCGCCACCGCAAAGCCCCTCATCGTGGCGATGGCCGCGATCTGCGCGTCGGCCACAGACAACGCCAAGCCCTTGGCGCGGGCGCGCGCGACCAAGGTCGCATAAGCTCTCGCCGCATCTTGGTCGAAGGGGAGAATGCGCGCGCCGAACAGCCTGGAGATCAGGGCGGCCAAATCCGCGCCGACGCCCTCACGGCGCTTGCCGGCGGGCGCCGTCTCGACGCCGACCAGCAATTCGGCGAGATTGACCGCCGTCAGATACAGGGTCTCGGCCGCCTGACTGTCGAGCCAGTCGACGACGGATTGGGCGCTGTTGGCCTTCATCGGCTCCGAAACAACGTTCGTGTCGAGAATGATCACTCGAACGACGCCGGTTCGGTCGGCGAAGGGTCGCGGGTCGTCTCGAGATCGACGCCGCCGAAGCGCCGACCGAATGCCGCCAGCTCCGCGCCGACCCTGAGCCGCCCGTTAGGGCGAACCGCCTCGTCGAGGATCGCGCGAACCTCGGCTTCGGCGCTGCGCCCATGACGCGCCGCGCGCAGTTTCAGCGCGCGGTGAGTCTCGGCGGAGAGATTGCGGATGGTGACGGCGGGCATGTGATAGCGCTCTTGCTTGCTTGATAGCATTGATAGCATAAGTGCCACTATGTTATCAACGGCAAATTCATTCGGCGAGCTGTACGACGGAAATTCGCGTCGCAGCCCAGCGAAAACTTCGGCTCGGCGCACGCCTCAGCAGAAGACGCAAGCTTTTCTGGGTCGAGGCAAGAGTTGAGCAGCAATTTAGGTCGGCGAGCACTCAAAAACCGAGTTCCTCGGCAGTTTTGTCGGAGATATGTGAAACAGCGCGGCCCCTCTTGCGAGCAAGGGCTGGGTCCTTTAGCTCCAAAACAGGAACGAGCTTCCCGCCACGCTCGACATGCCACTGACGCCACGCGCTCAGAGAAATGATTTCCCCTTTTTCGTTGCGATGGCCGAGTTTCTCTTGGATCAAGTGCATAGCGGGCTGCAACACGCTGCCCTTCGAAGGCTCAATTTTGTTTCCGAGCAAATAGAAGCCGTCGCTTTTCACCTCGGCAATAGCGTGCGCCCTGCGGGCCTTTTTCGCTTCCTCAGACAGAAAGAGAAAAATCTTCTCGCCGGCGCGAAGCTTAGCCCCTTGCCCGAGGTCGAACTCGGAGCCGGCGTGATCTGCGGCAGGGGGCCCCGAAGCAGAAAGAAGTCGCACCAAAATGTCGGACTTCGTTTCGTTTGGCGATTTTCGGTGGGCTTCGACGAGCGACGCTGCCTGCTTGGTCAGCCCGGCATATTCAACGATCGCGTCAGACATGGCGATCTCCCTAGCGTATGTACCCTATTCCGATCGCACATCATAGCGCTATTGTCAAGATTTAAGCAGCTATCATATCTATGATCAGGGAGCGTGTCGGGCGGGAATGGTCTTCACGCCCCCTCACGTCCCGCGCGGCTTCGCCCGGTTGGTCGGCGTCGCGCTCGCCGGGTCTTCCGGCCAGAAATGGCGCGGATAGCGGCCGCGCAGGTCGGCGCGCACGGCCGCCCACGAGCCCTTCCAGAAGCCGGGCAGGTCGCGGGTGATCTGGATCGGCCGGTGGGCGGGCGACAGCAGATGCAGCGTCAATGGAACGCGCCCGCCGGCGAGCGCGGGATGGACGGAGAGGCCGAAGAATTCCTGCACCCGCAGCGCGACGCTCGGGCCGCCCTCGGATTCGTAGTCGACCGGCGCTGACGTTCCGGTCGGCGCGAAATAATGGCTCGGCGCCTCGGCCTCCAGCCGGCGCGTGAGCTCATAAGGCAGCAGCGCGTGCAGCGCCTGGCCGAGTTCGTCGCCGGTGAGTTCGTCGAGCCGCGTCTTGCCGAGCAGGAACGGCGCCAGCCAATCGGGCGAGGCGACGAGCGCCGCGTCGGCAAGGTTGGGCCACGGCTCGCCCTCGGCGCGGCGCAGGAAGTTGACCCGACCGCGCCATTGCGCCAGCGCCTTGGTCCACGGCAGACGCGCGAGCCCAAGATCGAGAATCCCGCGCGCCAACGCGAGCGCGCTCGCCTCGTCGGCCGGCGGGCTGAGACTGCCCTCGACAAGCGTCAGCGCGCCGAGCTTTCGACGGCGGCGCGCGCGCAGCGAAGCCGAGGCGGGGTCGAACGCCGTCTCCTCGCCCGTCTCGATCGCGCCGCCGGCGACCGCCTCGATCTCTTGAAGCGTCAGCGGCGCGGCGGCGACGATGCGCGCGCCCGCCGCGCGGCCGACGATCTCGCCGATCGCCAGATAGGCTTCGCCGGCGAGCGCATCGTGCGGCTCGACCGTCGCGGCGCGGCCGTTGGCCATCAGGAATTCGCCACGTTTTCCCCGTGCTATCGCGATGCGGTCGGGAAAGGCGGCGGCGAGCCATTCGCCGACCTCTGCGCCTCCCCTCTCCCGTTCGGGAGAGGGGCCGGGGGTGAGGGCCCGTGCGCGGCTCGCCAGATTGCGCGCCAGCCGCCGCGCGTCCTCGGCGCGTGGCGAGCGGTCACGGCGGAAAGCCTCCAGCCGGCGCGTCAGGTCGACCGCGTCGCCGCCGAGGCCGCGTTCGGTCAGCACGACGGCGAGTTCGGCGGCGAGCCGCGCCTCGCCGGCGCGCGCCGCGTCGACGACCATCCGCGCCAGCCGCGGCGGCAGCGCCAGGCCGGCGATGGCCTTGCCCTCGTCGGTGACCTTGCCGTCGGCGTCGAGCGCGCCGAGCGAAGCGATGAGCGCGCGCGCCTCCTTGAACGCGGCGCGCGGCGGGGAATCGAGAAACCTGAGCGTGGCGGGGTCGGCGACGCCCCACACCGCGAGGTCGAGCGCGAGGCCGGAGAGATCGGCGGCGAGAATCTCCGGTTGCGCGAACGGCGCGAGGCCGCCGGTTCCCGCCTCTTCCCACAGCCGGTAGCAGACGCCCGGCTCGACCCGGCCGGCGCGGCCGCGGCGCTGATCGGCGTTGGCGCGCGACACGCGCACCGTCTCGAGCCGGGTCAGGCCGACGTCCGGCTCGTAGCGCGGCACGCGCATCAGGCCGCTGTCGACGACGACGCGCACGCCCTCGATCGTCAACGAGGTCTCGGCGATCGAGGTCGCCAGCACGATCTTGCGCCTGCCCTTGGGCGCCGGCGCGACGGCGCGGTCCTGCGCGCGCGCGTCCATCGCGCCGTAGAGCGGCGCGACGTCGACGTTGGGGTCGCGCACGCGTTCCTCAAGCCGCGCGGCGACGCGCAGGATCTCGCCCTGGCCGGGCAGGAAGGCGAGGATCGAGCCGCCCTCGTCGGCGAGCGCGCTCAGAATCGCGCGCGCGACTTCGTCTTCGATGCGCGCATTCGGATCACGGCCGAGGTAGCGCGTCTCGACCGCAAAGGCGCGCCCCGCGCTTTCGATCAGCGCGGCTCCCGGCATCAGGGACACGACTCGCGCGCCGTCGAGCGTCGCCGACATGACGACGAGCCGCAGGTCTTCGCGCAAGGCCTCCTGGGCGTCGAGCGCCAGCGCCAGGCCGAGATCGGCGTCGAGCGAACGTTCGTGGAATTCGTCGAACAGCACCGCGGCGATTCCGTCGAGCGAGGGGTCGTCGAGGATCATGCGCGCGAACACGCCTTCGGTGACGACCTCGATCCGCGTCCGCGCCGAGGTCAGGCTTTGCAGCCGCACGCGCAGGCCGACCGTCTCGCCGACCGCCTCGCCGAGCGTCCAAGCCATGCGCGCCGCCGCAGCGCGCGCGGCGAGCCGGCGCGGCTCGAGCACGACGATCTTGCCGGCGCGGGCGAAGGGCTCGTCGAAGAGCGCGAGGGGCACCCGCGTGGTCTTGCCGGCGCCGGGAGGGGCGACCAGCACCGCGCGCGTCCCGGCGCCGAGCGCGGCGATGAGCCGCGGCAGGGCGTCGTCGATCGGCAGCGGTTCGGCGAAGGCGCGCATGGCGCGCTTGCATAGCGCCGATCGCCGCGCGCGCAAGCACGCCCTTCCCCCGGCGCGCCGAACTCAGGGCGAACGCGATAGGGAAACCGGTCGGGCGTTCATTCCCGTGTTGGCGACGAAGGCGAGCCAAACGCTGACAAGGGTCATCGCCGCGGCGAAAACGCCGTAGGTCGCAAATCCCGCTCGGATGCCCCAGTTCTGCGCAATCGAGGACATGAGGAAGGGGAACAGGAACGAACCGATGCCGCCGCCGGTCGCTGCGAAGCCGATCGCTTGGCTCTGCGCCAGCGGGAAACATTTGCCGACCAGCGTCATGACCCCGGGGTAGTAGATCGAGCAGCCCAGACCCGCCAGAAACAACAATCCCCTGCCGATGTCGGCGTTGATCGCGGAAGGCGTGAGGTAGGCCAGCAGGATAAGCAGGGCGATCGACGCCGTCGCCAGCCCCGAAAGTCCGACCAGTTCGGCGTCAGGGCGCGAGCCTTTGTCGAGCAACGGCACGCCGAAGCGACCGACCAACACACCCATCCAGAACAGCGAAACGAGCATCGCGCTGGCGTCCGCCGAATAGGCGAAGACGGCGACGAAATACTCGGCGACCCAGTTCGAAATCCCCAATTCAACTCCGACGTAGAGGAAGAGCGCGAAGAACGATAGCCAGTAGGTTGGGTTTGCGCTCAGTCGCTCAGGGGGGTGGTCGCGTTCGGCGGCCTGCTGTTGGACGGCCGGCACGGCGGCGAACGCCATCAGCGCCGCCAGCAGCACGAAGATCGCGGCCATGCCCCGATAGACGGCGGTCCAGTCGGCGCCGCCTTGCATCAGCAGACCGACCGCCAACGGTCCGACGATCGCGCCGACGGCGAACGCGCCGTGCAGAATGTTCATCGGCCGACCCGTGTTGCGGGCGTCGATGCGCACAATGATCGAGTTGACGCCGACTTCGACGCCGCCTTGGCCCAGACCAATGAGCGCGCTCAGCAGCGTGTTGGCTGCAGGATCAGGCGTCGCAGCGAAGAAGGCGAGTCCGGCGACGATGAGCGTCAGGGCGAGCGAGATGGTCGGCTTGGAACCCCAGCGCTTCACCAGGTGGCCGGCGACGTACGTCGACACGAAGTAGGCGACGGCGCCGGCGCCGATGACAATTCCGGCAGCCAGATAATTCCAGTGGAAACTCGCCAGAATCTTCGGCAGCGTCGCGCCGATGACGGTCATCGACGTGCCGTACAGGATGAAAAGCGCGAAGAGGGAGAGGAACAGGCCGCGAAAGCGCGGCTCGATCAGATTCACTTTTCCGCCTCCGGGACGGCGCCGCATCGGGCCCGCCGATCCGCCGGCCATGGCGCGACCGCCTGGCGTGCGACCGCCGATACCGCCGTGGCGAGCCGGCGCGGCAGGACGTCGTCGATCGGCGGCGGTTCGGCGAAAGCGCGCATGGCGCGCTTGATCGCAGCCGGCGGCGGCCGAGGCAAGCGCCTAATCCCTTCTCCCCTTGCGGGAGAAGGCGGACGCGTGAAGCGCGGCCGGATAAGGGGCCGGCGAGCCCCCGCCTTGGCGTGTCACCCGGACGCCGCCTCGGCCCGCTATCGCGTCGCTTACGCCCGCGTCGGCGCGAGATAATTCGCGAGCCAGTCGAGCACCTGCTCCCAACCCGCGCCGTGATCGGCGCAGGAGTCGCGCCGGCCGGCGAAGCCCTCGTGCCGCACCGTCACGCGCGAGCCGGCCGCGACCGGATCGATGGTGATGGTGAGCCGCGTTTCGGCCCCGCCGTCCCAGTCGGCGCGCCACGACTGGACGATGCGGCGCGGCGGTTCGAGGGCGAGATATTCGCCGCCGACCGTGAACAGCGTCCCGTCGACCGATCGGCTGGTCGCCTGCCAGGCGCCGCCGACGCGCAGGTCGGCGGTCCAGGTCTCGGTGCGATAGACTTCCGGCGCGCCCCACCAGATCGGCGCCTCGGCCGCATCGGTCAGGGCGCGATAGACCCGCTCCGGCGGCGCAGCGATGTCGATCTTGGCCAGGATGATTCCGCCGTCGAGGTCGACGACGGCGTGGGCGGCTTTCGGTCGGCTCATGGCTTGTCCTCCAGGTGGCGCTTGAGGGCTTCGAGGCTCGTGTTCCAGAAGCGGCGGTAGCCGTCGGCCCAGTCGGCGACTTCGGCGAGCGTTTCCGGGCGCAGGCGATAGAGGCGCTCGCGGCCGCGCTTCTCTTCCGCCACCAGTTCGGCTTGGTGCAGGATTCTCAGATGCTTGGAGATCGACGGGCGGCTCGCGGCGAAGCCGGCGGCGAGCGCGTTGACCGGCGTCGGGCCGGCGCGCAGCCGATCGAGGATCGCCCGCCGGGTCGGGTCGGCGATGGCGCGGAAGACGTCGGCATCGGCGCGGAGGCGGTGCATAATGCGTAACCTTTCGGCTACCTATTAGTCCGCCGCCCGACGCCCGTCAATGCGGTGGCGGCTGCGTCGCGGCGAATCCTCCCGTGGCCATGCGTTCACGGCATGCGTCCCATGCATGGATGACGCGCTGCAGCATTGATTGTTGTGCGACGCACCATCATATTAGGCATGCCTACAGAGAGAAGGAACGCGGAGCGGGTTCGCGCCGCGGCCGGTCGAACCACCACCGGCGGCATGACACGAGAAGGAGCCTGACATGGCCTTTGAATTCGTTCGCCACTATCTCGAAAATCGCCGCGTCTATCTGAGGACGCTGCGCGAACTGTCGTCCTGCACCGATCGCGAGTTGGACGACCTCGGCATCGGTCGCGGTGACATCTACCGCATTGCGCGCGAAGCGGCGCAGGGCTGACGGCCCTGCTGGCCAGGGGAGCCCGGCGGCCCGGCCCCGACGGCCGCGGCGCCGGGCGAGAACCGATCTGTAGACGCAGCCGTTGGCCGCGTCGGCGAAAATGGCTTCGCGTTGGCCTCGCCGTCATCCGCGCGTTCCGACACGGAACGGCGGAGCGACAACGGGAATTGACGGGCGTTTCGCCGCTGGGCGCGATTTTTCGCTTCGCCGCCTCGTAACAGCCCAGTTTTTCGCCGACGCTGCGCTGAGCGCGACACAGCGCCCGCCGACTGGTCCCACCTTTTTCGATCCAAACGAAGGGGCGAGCGTGAGGAAATGCGCGATCGTCCTGACGTCGTCGCTCGCGCTCGCGGGTTGCGGCAATCCCGCTCTGCTGGCGCCGATGCAGCCGACGCGGGAATCGCTCGCCGCTCCGCGACGGCAATTGAACGACGCGGAAAAAGAAGCGATTTCCGCCGCCGTGATGCGCAAGCTGGGCGAGCAGCCGCGCCGAGACTTCAAGTGGCTGCCGCTGGTCGTCAGGACCCACGGCCATGTTGCCGATTATTGCGGCCTGGTGAGCGGAGACTACGTCGTCGGCGAATACAACATAACCGACGCCAACGCCGAGTTGCGCGATTATCATGCGCAGCTCACGTTTGATCGTCGCGGCGCGCTGTCAAACGTCGATGTCGTCGCCATCGGCAAAAGCCGGAGCAAGCACATCCCGACCATGGTCGACTCGCTCTGCATGCAAGACGGCTACAACGTCATGCAGTAGAGCATGATGCATTCAAGTCGACTCATCTCGGTCGTCATCGCGAGCAAAGCGAAGCGATCCAGACTAGGGGATTGCGGCAGCGGCTGAGTCTGGATCGCTTCGCTTTGCTCGCGATGACGACCGGAACTGCGTCAAACTAAAGAAAACCTGCTCTAGTCTTCTTCGCCAGCCCGCGACCCAGAGGCGGCGCAGCGCCGAAATTCGATGAGGGAAGGTTCCCGTATGCGCGATCGCCGATCGCGCTCCCTCGCGAAACTCCGACCGCCGCCAGCGGCAGCGTCGGCCCGTCGGCGTCAAGCCGCCTATAGCCTGTCGAAAGACGGGCGTCTTTCGACGCCCTATGGGCGGCTCCTCCGCTTCGCTCCGGCCCTTCGGGTGACTCCGCCGTTCCGACGCACAATGATCTGACTTGCCCCGCGCCCCTTCCTCCCCCACCTTACCCTCATGACCGACTCGCCGATCGGCTCTTCCTCTTCGCGCCTCGTCGCCGTCCTCGGCCCCACCAACACTGGCAAGACCCATCTCGCGGTCGAGCGCATGCTCGGCCATGCCACCGGCATGATCGGCCTGCCACTGCGGCTGCTGGCGCGCGAGATCTACGACCGCGTCGTCAAGGCGCGGGGCTTACGCGACGTCGCGCTGGTGACCGGCGAAGAGAAGATCGTGCCGCTGTCGCCGCGCTACTGGGTGTGCACGGTCGAAGCGATGCCGCTCGACCGCAAGGTCGCGTTCCTCGCCGTCGACGAGATCCAGCTCTGCGCCGACCCCGAGCGCGGCCACGTCTTCACCCATCGTCTGCTGCACGCGCGCGGCATGTCCGAAACGATGCTGCTCGGCGCGGCGACGGCGGCGCCGCTGATCCGCCGCCTCGCGCCTGAATTCGTCATCGAGTCGCGCGATCGCTTCTCGCAACTGACCTACGCCGGTTCGAAGAAGCTCACCCGCCTGCCGCCGCGCAGCGCCATCGTCGCCTTCTCCGCCGACGCGGTCTACGCCATCGCCGAGCTGATCCGCCGCCATCGCGGCGGCGCGGCGGTGGTGATGGGGTCGCTGTCGCCCCGCACCCGCAACGCCCAGGTCGCCCTGTTCCAGTCGGGCGAAGTCGATTTCCTCGTCGCCACCGACGCGATCGGCATGGGCCTCAACATGGACGTCGACCACGTCGCCTTCGCCGCGCTGCGCAAGTTCGACGGAAGGCGCATGCGCTGG